>Ga0114922_10004093_pt1 | contig 13543 bp, 8 predicted proteins | sample AartaG_FD_100975 | JGI IMG/M metagenome (GOLD analysis project Ga0114922, IMG submission 100975) | Deep subsurface microbial communities from Aarhus Bay to uncover new lineages of life (NeLLi) - Aarhus_00045 metaG | ecosystem: Environmental > Aquatic > Marine > Oceanic > Sediment | place: Aarhus...
TCACTTGGAATTATTGACCTCAGCAGGCTGAAATTAGAATGAACTGCCGCTATCTCAGAAATCCAATCTCCTGCTGACTTTAACATGTCAGGGGATGAATCATGCTTAAAAATTATTTTAAAATCGCCTGCCGCAGCATATTAAAGAATAAACTGTTCTCAATTATTGACATCTTCGGTTTATCCGTGGCTGTCGGGTGCAGCATTGTTGTTTTTCTGTTTGTTGATTTTTGGGCAAGCATGGATTCTTTTCATAAAAATGCCGGCCAGATATATTTAATTGAAAATGTCATCAACAGAGACGGAACGATCAGCATCTGGGGCGATTCGCCTCTTCCTTTAGGGCCCGCAGTCGAGAAAGATTTTCCACAGATTATCCGCACTATCCGGATTCAGACACAAAGAGGCGTTGTTCAGTATAAAGACAAGGTCTTTAATGAAGGTTTTATGTTTGTCGATGAAGGCTTTTTCGACATGTTTACTTTCCCTTTGATAGCTGGAAGCAAGAATGCCTTGTTAAACCGCAATGCTCTGTTTATAGATGAAGGGGAAAACATGCTGCTCTGCCTATTTGCCCTTTTTCTGGGGGCCGTGCTGGCCAAGCTGCTCTTCATCCCCTCATTCAGCAGCCTTTTTGATATCCCTCTAAAATTAGATTTATTGAGAAACATTCGACTATCAGCATTTCTTGTGTCGATGCTTTTAATCACCTCTCTGGGAGGGAGCGCTTATCCGGCATTTTATATCTCCGGCTTCCAACCGGCAAATATACTTAGGGGAAAACAAAAACGAAAAGGAAAGTCCCTTTTCATGCGCATCCTGTTGACATTTCAATTTGTTTTGACATTCATAACCGTAGCCACTGCCATTATTCTCGTCCAGAATGCCAAATACCAGAGAAGTAGAGACTGGGGGTATAATCAGAATCAAGTCATTGTCGTTCGTCTTGACGGACAAAAAGACTTTACAAAATACAAGAACGAGATCAGTAAAAATCCCGACATACTTCAAACGGCAGGATCAGTCTCCCCTATCGGAAGAGGCACCTTCAGTGCTGTGACAGAGATCGTCGGCACAAAATACGAACTCAAATGTTTATTTGTAGGACACGATTATTTGCAGACTATGGGAGTCAGATTAAAGACAGGCCGTCTCTTTGACAGGAAATTCAGCACGGATTCAGATCAGGCCATCGTCATCAATAATAAATTTGTAGAAAACATGAATTGGAAGAATCCTCTCGAAGAGACAATAGTTATTGATAAAAAGCCTTTAACTATTATAGGAGTTGTCGACGATTTTCACTACGCTTCTTTCCGCACAAAAATTGAGCCTGCCTTTTTTCGTCTGGCAACTGAAGACAGATTCAATTATCTTTCCATAAGGATTAAAGAAGATACCATTTCACAGACAACTGCCTATCTCAAAAAAACATGGGAAAGATTGATACCGGATACTCCTTACATAAGCTTTTTTCAGGACGAAATATTCGAATCGTATTTCAAAAATCAGAACAATATAATCAAGCTATTTTCGTTCATAGCGGCAATCACATTGGTTATTGCCAGTATGGGATTATTCGGTCTCATTTCTATCCGCATTGATAAAATGATGAGAGAGATCAGTATCCGCAAGGTTCTGGGAGCTACCATCGCCAATGTGGTAAGGCTTGTTAACAAGGAATTTGTGATAGTGCTGCTGATCTCAACAGTTATGGCAACGCCGCTTGGTTACTTAATGCTGAAATACTTGTTTGACTCCTATTATGAGTACCATATCCCAATCGCTCTGCCGCCTTTTGTAAAAACATTTGTTTTGATTACCGTCATTTCTCTTATGGCCATATCTTCACTGATCTACAAAGTGGCAGTTTCAAATCCGGCTGACATATTGCGGGAAGAATAAGGTGTTAGAAAGAGTGTCATTTAATGCTGTCTACAGATAAATTGTGTTTTCCACGCGAAGTAACGTCCGGATTTACATCCAGTTTCAGCAGTTCTTTTTTATTGCCGATTTCAAAGGCCGTCAGATACACCAATTGAGTGGCTTTCAACATTTTTTTGTAATCAACGAATTCGAGAACGTCCCTGGGTGTGTGGTAATCCGGCGTGAATCCGCAGAAGAACCAGACAGATGGAATCCCGAAGCGGATGTGCGGATACTGATCGCTGCGGTAATAGACACGCTGGGGATGGGTGCGGTTGGAATAGATATAGCTGAAATCAAAATTGATATCGTATTCTTTGTTCACTTTATGGATAGAACCGTCCAGTTCGGAACTGAGCAGGTCCGAAGCAACCAGATAAAGGCTTTCGGGATCATTCCGGCAGAGCATGTCCATATTGAGGCAGGCGCTTATTTTTTCAATAGGAACTGGGCAGTTATTGATAAAATACTGCGAGCCCATATATCCCCGCTCTTCACCGGTGAACCAGGCGATAATAACCGAGCGTTTTGGTCGATCTGTCAAAAGTGCTTGAGCAATTTCGATCAAGGCAACGGTACCGGACCCGTTATCATCTGCTCCGGCCATGACCTCACCGTTGCGCACACCAAGATGATCGTGATGGGCGCAAACCACCAGGTACTCATTCTTCAAATTCGGATCAGTGCCTTCCACTAATCCCAGGACGCTGCGGGTTGAGTTCGGCCGTGTTTCGAGCTCGATTCTGAGTTCGATGCGCATTTCCGGAAAGGTTTTTCCTGGGACCTGCTGGCCGTTCTCGATTTTGGCAAATAGTCCGCTCAATTCTTCCTGAGTCAAGCCGAGGATTTCCAACGCCATCTCGTGACTTATTTCACCGTTGGCAAATGGAAGCGGGGGGCGCTTAGGAACGGGAGGCTTTTCTGCCGGTACTGCCGGACCCGATGACCGTGATGTCCTTTGGGACTCGTAAGAAACCGCCATCCGCCCCCGGGGAATATTGCGAAATATTTCGACGCCGGCTTCTTTCTTTTTCTGCCGATCCTTGCCAACAACCGAAAGTACGGCGGCCACTCCCTTGTCTCTGAGTGCATAGATCCTCGACGATAACCTGTTTGCAGTCACTGCCATCTCATGACTCTCAGGCAACATTCCATCGAGCAGAACAACGACCTTGCCGGAAAGGTTCAAATCTTTACAATCATCCCATCCTAAATCCGGAGCACTCAGGCCGAATCCGACAAAAACAACATCTCCCGCAAAGCTGCCGGAACTTCTAAAGCTCCCGCCGAAGTCCTTTTCATAATAATAAACGCGCTCCCCCCCATCGGAAATCACACGCAGCCGAGTATTAGTCTGGGAGACGGAAGTGATATTGACGGGGATAGTCTGGTAATACGAACCATCGGGCAATAGAGGCTTGAGGCCGTACACTTTTGCCAGGTTTCCTAGATACAGAGTGCATATTTCGAGATGTGGTGAAGGCGTTTCGCGTCCTTGGAATTCTTCGGCGGCGATGAATTCCAGGTGCATACGGAGGTCATTCTCGGTGATTGTTTTTAATCCTTTCACTTGAGCCCAACAAGGGGATATCCCTAATAAAAGCACAATTAAAAATAGGTACAGTCCTTTTTTTCTCATAATTTTCTCCTTCCTTTTTAATGATCTCTATGGCCGTGACCGCACTGATTTTCCATACGGTCAATTTTATAGTGCAATTGTTAACCTTACTTTTCCACCCTTAACACTGTCATAAGTCACGGTAATTTCACCCGATCCTTTTACGAGATATTGGATTGTGCGTTTGGTTTTTCCTGGTTGACCATTGCGGATTATAATTCTACTTAAATCATGCTGATCAATCAGAGCTGTTATCGGATTTAAATAATCGAATGTTTCTGCGTTATTTATCCAACTTGCAGAAATTATTTCCACATCTCCTTTTAGAGAGAGTAAATCTGGGCGGACAACTTTGTTTTGCGCTGCTTTTGTTGCAATGGTTGGCGCTACTTTTGGATTGGTTAAATTGACCCACACACGATAAACATTCGGGCCAATTTTTTTCACTTCATGTTCGCCCATTTCCATTTTAGGCAGTTCATCCGCTTGATATAAGGCAAATGACATGTGACGATGACAGAGCTCTTCAGTCATAAATCTTGGCGGTTTTCCGCCAAATGATTTTTTCCAACGGCCGCCCATTTCAACTTTGCCGTAATTGGGATGACTAAAGTCTTTCCAGTCAACGAATTGGTCGCCAAATTCCAGATAATCATCAAAATAATATCTTCCTTTCTGTCCAGAAATTGGGCTGTTAGGATCCTGGATCTGGGCTTGTAATTCTGGGCTGGTAAAATATTGGCTTGAGTTCCATAACTCTGTTCCAAATGAGATAATTCCAAGTCCTTCAAAAGTCCAATCTATTGAACCTCCATATGAATTATACATCCCGCTCCATAAAACTATATAACGATAGAAAGGCAGAATTCTTTCTGCGTTTTTTCCAATTTCATCATATGCAATTAAATCCGTGCCGGAATATTCACCCAATCCCTCCGAACCTGGACCACGCATAACTAAACCGCCGCTTGTATGATGTGTTTGCAGTCCAGCAATATTTGGATGCGACATCAAGAAATCATTGATCGCTCTTGTTTCTGGAAGTTGGAATGGATAATCCATCGCTCCTCCCTGAATATATTGAGGCTGCCATCCGCCCGCCCAATTACGGTTCGGATCGTATCCTCCGGGACCATCTTCATTGACTCTGCCGTCTTCGTCATCATCGAGGCCTTCAGAGCCAAGGAGGATATAATCCCCTTTTTTCCCGAATGGAACCTGCTCCAATATTCCCGGATTGGATAGATTTTTATTGTGTGTGCCTTCCCCTGGGACATATTTAATAATTTGCTCAATCACACCGTTATTGTTTAAATCATTTGGACCGTCTTCGTCATAAAATCCGTCATTGTCTTCATCTACAGGGACATGCCCTGTTCGCGCACCGCCGCCATCTCCATCCATAAAATATTGTCTTCCATCTGGATTTACACAGGGAAAAATATAAAATACACGTTCATCAACGAGTCTTTTTATTTTATCAATGCGGAGATAGTTTTCCATTAAATACCAAATCGTATACAAACAAACTTCTCCCCCAGGAATTTCGCCTCCATGAATGTTGGCTTCTACATACATGGCTGATTTATCAGCCTCTGGACCAGTATCCGGATTATTAATAATCATTCCCAAAACATCCAGGCCATTATGGCTCTTGCCGACGATGACCGTCTTTAAAAATTTTGGATACGCTTTTTCAAGACGTTTCATATCAGCATGCAGTTCATGGACATCATGCCAGCGATTGAAATCCATTTTCACTTTAAATTGTGGATCCGATGCATATTTTTGCCCAAGAACAACTGCCTGACTTATATATAAAAATAGCAGCCCCGCAATAATTACAAAGAGTCTGGATTTAGTTTTCATCGATCACTCCTTAATTAATTTTCGGATATTATGTGCAGCTGCACAGCTGTCAGTTTTTGCTTTTTTCGCATCAAAGTTAACGAGCCCCCTCAGTTTTATGACCCAAAACTATTTTAACGTGATTGTTTTCGTATCAAATCCTGCTTTCTGGGCAACAACTTTTAGCTCAATTTTATCCCCGGAACTGCCTTTAATGAGCCATTCATATTTCTGGCGTTTTCCAGATCCATCCAATTTCTGAAAGAAATTCGTTTTACTGTTTCCAGATAAGATTTGTTTTGAATCCACTCCGAGCTGAACCATGGTCGGTTTAACAGATCGAGAGACCACACCATGCTGAAGCACAGTAGGTAAATATCCAACATTTTCAATTTCTGCTGCAATTCTAAAAATTCCTCCACCATGATTTTTGACTTCCGTTTTGGCGATTCTCACCTGAGCGAATAAGGTCGTAAGATAGACCGCAAATTCACCATGTTTTGGACCTAATTTAGCAATTTCACCAGGTGACGGATTAGAAACTTCATAAGGAGTAAATCCACCTATCTCTACATCACCAAGTCCTGGATGATTGAATAAAGTCCATTCAACGAATCCCCCAATATTCTGACTGTCTAAATATTTTAGAAATTGTTTATCAATACCAGTTGACTGTTGTTGTCCAGCAGTGGAGCCGGCTCCACGCGTCATTAAACCTGTTTGTGGGCCTTTTGACCGAGGAACGGCTGAATCGGCAGAGGTTAAACCCCATCCCGGCGTTGAAAAAGAAGGAACGCCATACTGGTAATATCCATACTGAAAAAAAGCGCCCTGAGGCTCACGCAAAACAGGCTGTTCTTTAATTCCTGTGATCTCAATATACTTTTCACTCATTGTTTCAAAATATGGTAAATCCTCGGCGTTAACTGTTGTTGCAGGTTTTCTTTCCGGGCGACTTGATCCCACAGAGTCTTGTTGTGCACTTGGCATACGAGACATCCGCATGCCACCAGAACGGCCACCGCCCCCTGTTGTTACCATTCCAACTTTACTTGCTTCGCTGATGCTCGCATTAGCAAAATTGAACAAATCAATTTCTCGATCCGTATTCAATTGTCCCCGGCTATTTGGCGCTACAATTAAATTGTCGCTTTCGCCAAAAGTTAATATGGCAGCCACATTACGATGAGAAACAATCCAATCAATTATGGCACGGGATTCTAACTCGCTGACCATGTGCCAGCCGACATCATCCTGATAATATGGATATTCATGCTGAAAATTTCGGTTGATATCTATGCCACCTGGGGGATCTTCATTGAAAAAACCGTCATTGTCATTATCAATTCCTTCCCAATAAATCGAATATCTACCACTTTCGCCTCTTGATGGATCGGCTTTTTTCATCAACCGGGGATCATCTAGATCAACCATATAGAGACCGTTGTCATCTTTAACCCGCATGACTGTGATAAAACCATCTTCATTCAGGTCTTCCGGACCATCTTCATCCATACGCCCATCATTATCGCCATCGTATTGTTTTGTGTTTGTTTTGCGTCCTGATTTTATGCGAGAAAACATGAATTCCGCCGCATCCGGATTAATCCTAGGAATAATATAGTACACATGTTCATCAATGCTCTTTTTAACATCTGGATGATCACCATAATTCTTTAAAAGATAATCAATCATAAAAAGCGCCGATTGGCTGCCAACTAAATGATCGCCTTCAAAATTGCCGCCAACAAATAAGGCAGGTCGTTTATCAATAGGATGTCCATTTTTATTGGCAATTGTGACCAGCCATAAATCACGGCCTTCCAGTGTTTTGGCAATTGATTCAATTGTTGCTATGTTTTTGTGAGTGTTTACTAAATTTTGCAAAGAACGGGTCATGTCTTCAAAATTCTGATAATCAGAATAATCTTGAGCGATTGTTTCCCCAGGAATAGAACACAGTAAACTCACTGCAAAAAATACTAATAAAAACATCCTGTTTTTTAACATTTTTTCACTCTTCGTTTTCACTCTAACCTCCATTGTTTAGATTTTGATTATTTTCTCATCGCTCATAAATATTCTACAAAATAAATGACTTGCTTATTTTTCCACCTTTGACACTATTATATTCTATGGTTAAGCGTCCCGATCCCTTTATGAGATATTGAATCGTTCGAGTTGTTCGACCTGGATGTCCATTACGGATGACAAGTCGTTTTAGATCATGTTGGTTGATTAAACTTGTGATTGGTTTTAAATATTCAAAAGTTTCTTTATTGTTGATCCAACTTGCCGAGACAACTTCAACATTTCCTTCTAGAACTAACAAGTCCGGACGCACAACATTATTTTTTGCCGCCATTGCAGTTATGGTTGGCGCAAGTTTTGGGTTTGTAAAATCCACCCACACACGATAGAGATTTTCGCCTATTTTTTTTACTTCGTGCTCACCCATTTTCATCAAAGGCATTTCATCGGCTTGATAAATGCAGAATGCGGCATTACGGTGACAAACTTCTTCATTCATAAAACGAGGCTCCAATCTGCCTTGAGTTTTTTTCCATCTGCCGCCCATCTCAACCTTTCCATACTCTGGATGGTTGAATTCCTGCCAATCAATAAACTGGTCTCCAAATTCAAGATGATCGTCAAAGAAGTAGGTTCCCTTTTGGCCAGATATTGGGCTGTTGGGATCTTGCGTCTGCTCCTGCAATTCTGTGCTGGTAAAATATTGGCGGCGGCTCCAGAGTTCATTCAGGAAAGAAATAATCCCCAGGCCATCATTTGTCCAATCTGTAAAACCACCATGTATTGTGTACATTCCATCCCATGTGATGATATAGCGATAAAATGGCAGCATACGTTCCCCTGTCTTGGCTAATTCATCATACACTCTGACATCCTCAGCAGGATATTCACCCATGTCTTGTGATCCAGGTCCGCGGCAAATCATACCACCGGAATTGTGGTAAGCACGAACACCGGCAATATTGGGATGAGACATGATAAAATCATTCACCGCCCGAGATTCCGGCAGTTGAAATGGATAATCCATTGCACCGCCTTGAATGTATTGCGGCTGCCAATCCGAACCCCAATTTCGGTTCCCGTCATAACTGCCGGGGCCATCTTCATTGACACGACCATCACCATCATCATCAACTCCTTCTGATCCAAGCTGGATATAATCCCCTTTTTGACCAAACGGCACAGTTTCTAATATTCTGGAATCGGCCAGATTTTTAATATGCGTTCCATCTCCAGGCACAAATTTTATAATTTGTTCAATCACTCCATTTTTATTCAAATCATTAGATGGATCTTCATCATAAAGGCCGTCATTGTCGTCATCAACGGGAACATGGCCCGTACGGGCGCTCCCTCCTTCCTTTTCATGAAATACTGCCGGCCATCTGGATTCACACATGGAAAAACATAAAAAACTCTTTCATCAACAATTTGAGTTATTTTATCAATTTTGCCGTAATTCTCCATTAAATACCAAATTGTATAAACACTGACTTCTCCAGCCTGGATTTCATTGCCATGGATGTTTCCATCAATATACATGGCTGCTTTACTCATTTCAGGCCCAGTATCCGGATTATTAATAATCATTCCTAAAATATCCAAACCATCAAAACTTTTGCCAAGGGATATGGTCTTCAGGAATTTGGGGAATGCTTTTTCCAGCCGTTTCATGTCATCCCACAATTCATGCACATCGTGCCAGCGGTTAAAATCAATTTTCACTTTAAATGGTGGATCCGAAGCATATTTTTGGCTAAACGCAGGCAACACAGAAATTTGCAGTACTAACAAAAAAAACATTGAAAGAAGCAAGGATAAAAGCTTTTTTTTCATTCCAAGAACCTCCTTTATTTAAAATAAATTAAACATTATAAAGAATAAATAGTTAAGGTCGTTTGATTCTGCTTCATCCCATTTAAACCAATACTTGTCGCCAAGTTTACATATTGAAGCATGAATATTTCTGAATGTAAATGCGGAATTTCTTTTTCCTGAAAGAAATCAGATAAAAACTCTACCAACTCGCCGGCTTCCGAACTAGGCTCAGTTTAATGTCTCATTCCCGAGTTCACCAAGGATATTTATGGAAAGTGTTAGAAAGAATGACAATGAATGCTTTGACAGATAAAATGCCCTCTTCTTATTTTTTCTTAAGGTAGATGCTTCCTCCTGAAGAACGGAGGTAGAGTTGTGGGCCGCCTCCGTTGACTTCGGCATCCAAAGAGCGGGGACTGACGGTCCCAGAAAGCTTGACCGGAAAATCCGTATGGATTCGGCCTCCGCTTGTTCGTGCATCTACATCCAGCCCAATATTTGTATCGAGATAAACCGTGATGGTCCCCCCGGAAGTTGTCAGCCGGCAGGCCTCCTCAGGTTGCTGGGACAGATAGGCCTTGACCGAGCCCCCAGAAGTAGAAGCTTTAACGGCTCTTGAGGCCTCTTCGATGGTGATGCTGCCGCCTGACGTATGAACATCAATATTTCCTTCGGCACGTTCGATACGGATGCTGCCGCCTGATGTATGGGCATTTACATCACCTCTGATTTCTCCAATTTTAATGCTCCCTCCGGAGGTTTTCCCCGAAATGTCTCCTGTTATATTTTCAAAGGTCAGACTTCCACCTGAAGTTTTGCTCAACACTTCGCCATCCAGTTCAATCACTGAGATAGAGCCTCCGCTGGTATGAAGATCGACGTTATATTCAATAGGGACGGTGATTAAAAATTTAACCTGAAGCCTGTTGGTTAATCGGTTAAAAAAACTTCGAAAACCGTTTCGTTTATACTCGGCTTTGATAAAGATATTTTTTCCGTCCTGATCAAAACGGACTTGGAAGTCTTCCAGAATATCTTTGGCCATCCTTTTACTGGTTGTCCGGACGTTTTGGATAATTTCAATGTCAACCGTGTCTCCTCTTTTCCCTACAACATTAATAGATCCCCTGTTGGTGTCGACGGTCAGTTCGCCTCCTGGGCGGACTTTAAACGATTTGCTGATCGTCTCTTCGATAGCCGCTGAAGCACCCGATGTTGCCATCAGAAAGAAAAAGATGATAAATAAGAGTCCAATCACTCCCCTCTTTTTTATGAAAGTCTTCATATTTTCCTCCAAATCATAGAGATTTTTTACAGATAGGAACTACAAGCACACAAAAGCCTCTATTATTAAAGACGATTAAAATTTAAAAAAGTTCATTTGTCCAATTAAAAAAAATGATTTAAACTGTAGAAATCAAACCTGTATCTCGTTAGAAACAATCAAAGATACAATAAGGAGGGGATCTAATGTTTTTAATCAAGAAAAAAATTGTGTGTGTGTTGGGTGCTTTAGGAATTTTTGTTTTAAATTTATGTTTTTCTTCACCGGCTGCTCAACGTTTATATCTGCAAGATCACTATGAAAAGACACAACAAATGATCCCCATGCGGGATGGAGTCAAGCTCTTTACACAGGTCTATATACCCAAAGACACCAGTCAGGAATATCCCATTCTCCTTTTCCGCACGCCCTATTCCATTAGTGATTATGGGGAAGCCATCAACAGGTCTTCTCTTGGACCCAATGAACTGTATGCTGCGGAAGGTTTCATTTTTGTCTATCAAGATGTCCGCGGTAAATTCAGATCCGAGGGAGATTTTGTGGTGATGAAGCCGCACATCATTCAAAAACAGGGGCCCGAAGACACCGACGAGAGCAGCGACACCTACGACACTATCGAATGGGTTCTCGAGAACATCCCTAATCACAACGGCCGTGTGGGACAGTGGGGGATTTCTTACCCCGGTTTCCAGACGGTCATGGGTATGGTCGATGCCCATCCCGCCCTCAAAGCCTCATCCCCTCAAGCCTCTCCCTCCGACATGTGGATCGGTGATGATTTTCATCACAACGGGGCTTTCCGCCTCATGTACACGTTCGGCTGGCTGTCCTCCAACGCGGCGCAGCGCGAGGGCGCAACGGAAAAGCGGTCGGCCCGCTTCGACTACGGGACACCGGACGGCTACAAATTTTTTCTCGAACTGGGTGCTGTATCCAACGTCAATAAGAAGTATTTCCACGACCGCGTACCGACATGGAATGAATACATGGAACACGGAGACTACGACGAATACTGGAAAAAACAAAATGTCCTTCAGTACCTGAACGGCATCGATCATCCCATCTTGAACGTCGCCGGCTGGTTCGATGCCGAGGATTTCTACGGCCCCATGAGCATCTATTACACAATCGAAGAGAGGAATCCCGGGAATAAAAGTGTTCTTGTCATCGGTCCGTGGCGGCATGGAGGATGGGCCAGAAACCAAGGAGACACCTTGGGGAATATCCAATTCGAGGAAAAAACGAGTGAGTTTTTCCGGGAAAATGTTGAATTTCCTTTTTTCTTATTCTATCTCAAAGATAAAGGAGTGATGGAGCTGCCCGAAGCATCGGCTTTTATCACAGGCTCTAACCAGTGGAGATCTTTTAATAGCTGGCCTCCCAAGGAAGCAGTAGCAAAAAATCTTTACCTTCGAGAAGATGGGAAACTCTCTTTTTCACCTCCCAAAGGAGAGCTTGGGCAGTCGTCAGATTCATTCATCAGCGATCCAAGCCGCCCCGTTCCATTTTCGTCAGGAATCAGCACCTCGCAGGGGCACATATGGATGGTGGAAGACCAAAGATTTGCCTCGCGAAGACCCGATGTCCTGGTCTATGAATCAGATATACTGACCGAGGATATCACCATCGCCGGGCCGATTTTAGCAAATCTGTATTTCTCCACAACGGGCACGGATGCCGATTGGATTGTCAAGCTGATCGATGTTTACCCAGGGAAGACTCCAAATCCCAGGCCCAATCCCCAAAACATACAAATGGGTGATTTCGAGATGCTGCTGGCAGGGGAAGTATTCAGGAGCAAATACCGGAACAGTTTTGAAAAACCGGAGCCGCTGGTGCCGGATGAAGTGACCCATATCGAATTTGATCTCCACGACAAATGCCACACATTCCTCAAAGGGCATAAAATTATGGTTCAGATCCAAAGCTCCTGGTTTCCGGTCATCGACAGAAATCCACAAAAATTCACCGATATCTATCATGCACAAGATTCTGATTTTCAAAAGGCCCAGCACACCGTATACCGCTCGAAGCAGAACAGTTCCCATCTCAAACTTCGCATCCTGAACTAAAGTGGGGACAGTCCCCACTTTTCTCATTGACTAAATTCTGGAGGAAGGAAAAAAATGAAAAGAATACTTGTTTTATCAACCGTCTTGACCTGCATTTTTGTACTGTCAACGGTATCCCTTTTAGCTCAGAATGGCTGCACAGATATTGTTGTTGGGAAAAAAGCCTCGACGGACGGATCTGTGATCACTTCTCATACCGGCTGCTGCAGCGAATGCCGTGTGCATGTGGTCCCGGCTCAGACTTTTAGGAAAGGGGAGATGGCCCCTGTATATTACGGGCTTCAGGATGTGAGAAAACCTCTCCTGGAGTACGGGGAGATCATCGGTTATATCCCCCAGGTTGAAAAGACGTATGCCTACTTCCATTCCGGCTACTCCCATATGAACGAGTTTCAATTGGCCATCGGTGAAAGCACTCTCAGCCAGCGGGAAAAGCTCAAAGTGGACCGAAAAACAGGAAAGCAGATCATGACCATCGAACAGGCTATGGTTTTCGCCCTGCAGCGGTGCACAACAGCCAGGGAGGCGATAAGATTGATCGCGTCGCTGGTGGAAACATACGGATTTCTGCCCTCCTGCGGTCCAGAATCCGAAGCACTCTGCATTGCCGATCCTTTGGAAGCCTGGGTGATGGAAGTGTTCAGTGTCGGTCCGGGTTGGGACCCGTCGAGCGGCCGATTGGGAGCCATATGGGCGGCCCAGAGGGTTCCTGATGACCACATCACCATCGTTCCCAATTGGAGCATCATCAAAGAGATCGATCTGAATAATGCCGAATACTACATGGCCTCATCAAACTATAAACAAGTCGCCATCAACAATGGCTGGTATAATCCCGAAGAGGGAAAACCGTTTATCTGGCAGGACGTGTATTCTCCGCTCCCGAGGGAATGGGCCGTCAGCCGCTTATGGCTTTTTTACACCCGGTTTTCCCCCTCCCTAAAAA
>Ga0114922_10004094_pt1 | contig 13543 bp, 12 predicted proteins | sample AartaG_FD_100975 | JGI IMG/M metagenome (GOLD analysis project Ga0114922, IMG submission 100975) | Deep subsurface microbial communities from Aarhus Bay to uncover new lineages of life (NeLLi) - Aarhus_00045 metaG | ecosystem: Environmental > Aquatic > Marine > Oceanic > Sediment | place...
CTCTCGCGGTGTCGGCATGCTGCCGGATCGGGTCCGACTCCCAGACCGGCTGACCGTGCGCGAGACGCTCGTGCGTCTGGCCATCCTGGATGGGTGTTCAGGCGATGCGATCCCGCGGTCGGTTGATCGAGTCCTCGACCTCGCCGGCCTTGGCGACCGGGCGGGCGACCGGTGTGTCGGTTTGTCGCACGGGCTGCGGCAGAGGGTCGGCATAGCCCAACTCCTGCTTCGGCCCCGCGAGGTCCTGCTGTTCGACGAGCCGCTTTCCGGTCTCGATCCGGTGTGGCGCGCCAGGTTCCGCGAACTGTTCGAGCAGCTGCGCCGGGAGTCCTCGGGACGAACGCTGTTGCTGTCCTCGCACGAGCTGGGAGAGACCGCCCGGTTGACGGAGCGGGTGGTCGTAATCGATGCGGGTCGGGTGATCGACGACTTTCCGACTCGTGGTGATTCCGAGGCGCTGGAGCGCCGTGTTCTCAGCGCCCTGCAGTGGGCCAGGGATCGATGAGCTCCATCGCCGCTCTCTTCCCGCGCCTGTTGCGCGACAAGCTCCCCCGGAGCATCGCAGCGACGGGGCTCGTGCTGCTGCTCACCTCTCCCCTCCTTCGGTTCGGGGAGTCAGGGTTCGCGGACGGATATATGGCGCAAGGAGTGCCTGGAGCTGCTTCGACCGCGAACCTGGTGGGACTGCTCCTGGCCCTGACCGCCCCCTGGCTGGCGGAGGGCGTGGTCTCAGGTGTGCGACGGAGTGGGAGCGGCCCGCTCCTGCTCACACGGCCGATATCCCGCCCCGGCTTCTACTTCGCGCGTTGGCTGGCCGGATTCGTCTGCCTGGCAGGCGTCGCGATCGTCGTCTCCGCGATAATCAACCTCGTCTGGAGAGCGAATGGCGGAGCCGGTCCCGGCCTCTCCCTCGCCGGTTCGATCGGGGCGGGACTGGTCATCTGGTTATGGGTCGGGTCTATCGTCCTGCTGCTGTCGGCCGTTCTCGAGCGCGGAGAAGCCCTGGCGGGGGCCCTCCTCGTGGCGATTCCTGTTGCCCTGACCGCATCACTCCCGACGACCGATCCGCTGGCTGCAGCCGCCCGCATACTGCCGGTACGGCAGATGTTGGGTGCCGCGCGAGCTCTCCTGGCCGGAGACGTACCTGTGCAATCCACCCTGGTGACGACAGGTGGCTGGAGTCTCGCGATTCTCGGGGTCGGGCTGTTCGTGGCGAGCCGCAGAGATTGGCAAGCTGGCGACTGACGGTCGGATGCACGAAGGCCGCGGATTCAAATGGAAGTCCGCGGCCTTCGGTTCGACCTGACTCGACGCGGCGCCTCGAGGCTCCGCGAGTCAGACGCGCGCCCTTCGCCAGCCGGCGATCGGCGCGGGAAACGCTGCTCGCTTCCTAGCGGGTACCACCAAGGCGACCGCTTGCCCGTGTCGAGCCAGGCTCGATTCTACAGTCAGACACTGGATCACCTCCTTTGCTTGAGAACACAGCGGGCGCGAACACCGGTCAACTACGTGCTTCCTCGCCCGTCGACACCCGGCCTCGGCCGGGTGCACATCCGTTTGTGAAGCTAGAAGGCACGGATGCGTCCTGCAACGGGAGGAACCCGGGCAGGCGTCCGGTGTCTCGTTCCCCGTCCGCTGCAGGCCTATGTTTCGATGGCCGGTCGCCTCGCCACAGGTCCGGAAGCGGCGACACAACGAAGAGCCAGGAGCCATCTCGTGAACGACAGCGGACTGCCTGTTCCACTTCAGCTCGAGGACCGGAAGGAACGAGCGGTGCGACGCCTGGGGACTCACTTCGCGGAGGACCACCTCAGCGTCGAAGAGTTCGAGGAGCGCGTGGACCGGGTGTACTCGGCCGCGACGCCGGTCGAGATCGAAAGCGCCTTCCAGGGTCTTCCGACGCTCGTGGACTCGAGCGTGCCGGCACCCATCGCCGGAACGGCTCTACCGTCGCGCGTACGAGCGGAAGACGTACCGAAGCATGGGTTCCAGGTCGCGTTACTGTCCGGTGTGGATCGAAAGGGAGCGTGGACACCCGCCCGCCGGACTACGACCATCGCGATCATGGGTGGCGCCGGGCTCGACCTGCGGGAAGCACGATTTGGCCCGGGGGTGACCGAAATCCGCGTCATCGCGATCATGGGCGGCGCCGAAATCATCGTTCCCCCCGGCCTCGCCGTGCAGACCCGCGGCTTCGGGATCATGGGAGGGTTCGAGGGAGTCGATCAACCGTCGGCGGATCCGGATCCCGAGGCTCCGGTAGTGATCATCAAGGGACTGGCGATCATGGGCGGGGTGGAAGTCGTGGTCCGCGAGCCGGGCGAGACGGCCCGGGACGCGAAGCGCCGCCGCCGGGATGAGCGGAAGGTCCGCCGGCTGGAGCGCTCTGGCCGGAGCTGAGACGGTCCGCGACCCGTCCGGTTGAGGCCGGCGAAAGAGACTTTCCGCGACCGTCGCTAACTGTCCGGAAAGCCGCATCTTCATCGGCCGATCGCGCATGTCGAAGTCCGCTTGACACTCACTCCCGGCGCGGGGTATCGTCTCCCTCCCGGAATGCGGCCGTCGACGAAACCGGCGGACACCATGGACGATTCTGGAGGCCGGAATGTCAGACATCCCAGAGGGGCTGAAGTACACGGAAGAACACGAGTACGTGCGGGAGACGGAAGCGGCCGACGAGTTCGTGGTCGGAATCACGGATTACGCGCAGGGCGAGCTCGGAGACGTCGTTTTCGTCGAGCTTCCGAGCCCCGGTGATTCTTTCGCGCGGATGGACGTGTTCGGGACGATCGAAGCCGTAAAGGCAGTCTCGGATCTGTACAGCCCGCTCAGCGGAGAGGTCGTCGCGATCAACGAGGCGCTGAACGATGATCCGGCTCTCGTGAATTCCGACCCGTACGGCGAAGGCTGGATGGTCCGAATCCGCGCCAGGGACATGTCGGAGCTCGACGTGCTGCTCTCCGACACGGACTACGCAGGCCACATCGAAGCGTGACTTTATCGAGGCGGCACCGGACCGGCGTCCGGGTGCCGCCCTTCACGAACGGCAGGTGAACATGTCATTCGTTCCGCATAGTGACGCCGATCGGCGCGAGATGTTCGCGAAGATCGGCGTTTCGGACATCAGGGAGTTGTACTCGGACGTTCCGGACGCTCTCCTCCAGGAAGGGCTGCCGGAGATGCCGGACGCGCTTTCGGAGTGGGAGGCCGTGCGGGCGATCCAGGAGATGGCCGACCAGAATCATTCGCTCGTGTGTTTTGCCGGTGCGGGGCAGTACGATCACTTCGTGCCCGCGGCCGTGGATCACCTGATCCGGCGCAGCGAGTTCTACACGGCCTACACTCCCTACCAGCCGGAGGTGTCGCAGGGGACGCTCCAGGTGATCTACGAGTTCCAGACCATGATCTGCGAGCTCTCGGGAATGGATGTGGCCAACGCGTCGATGTACGACGGGCCCTCCGCCGCCGCCGAAGCGGCGGTGATGGCGCGGGCGGTGACCCGGCGGGACAGGGTGCTGGCCGCAGGATCGTTGAATCCGCATTAGCGGAAGGTGACGGACACCTACCTGCGCGGTCAGGGCTCCGCGTTGCAGGGAATCCCCATGGGGGCCGACGGCCTCGTGGACCGGGACGCGCTCGCCGGTGCACTGGGTGATGATGTCGCCTGCCTGATCGTCCAGTATCCGAACTTCTTCGGCGTGATCGAGGAGATCGAGCCGCTGGCCGAGCTGGTTCAGAATGCCGGAGCTCTGCTGGTCGTGGTCGCGGATCCGGTGACCCTGGCTCTGCTGCGATCGCCCGGCGAACTCGGGGCGGACATCGTCGTCGCCGAGGGACAGCCGTTCGGCAATCCGCTCAGCTTCGGCGGCCCGGTGGTCGGCCTGTTCGCCGCGAAGCAGAAGTACGTCCGCAAGATGCCCGGCCGAATCGTCGGCGCGACGGTGGATGTGGAGGACCGCCGCGGATACGTCCTCACCCTGCAGACGCGTGAGCAGCAGATCCGTCGGGACAAAGCGACCAGCAATATCTGCACGAACCAGGGACTGAACGCGCTCGCGGCGACGATTCACCTGGCGCTGTTGGGGCGGGCTGGGCTTCGAGAGGTAGCCGAGGTGTCTGCCCGGAACGCGCACTACGCACGAGGGAAGCTCGAGGCGCTGGAAGGCGTGGATCTTCTGTATCCGGATGCACCGTTCGTGCGCGAGTTCGCCGTGAAGACGAAAGAGAACTCGCGGGCCATCCTGGAGCGTGGTTTTTCGGCCGGGATCCTGGCCGGCGTGAGCCTGTCGCGCTTCCCGAGCCTGGGGGCGCCGGACGGGCTGCTCCTGGCATTCACCGAAAAGCGCAACCAGGCGGAAATCGACCGTCTGGTGGACGTGATCGCCGGCTGACGTTCAAACGGAGCTGGACGAAGAGGATTCGACGATGGGCAAGATCGTATTTCACGGACATTCGTGTACGGAGATCGTGGCGGGTGACGGAACCCGGATACTGATCGATCCGTTCCTTACGGAGAACCCGGCCGCCGTGGTGGGGCCGGAACACTTCCAGGATCGACTCGACTACGTGCTTCTGACGCACGGTCACTTCGATCATGTCGCCGACGCCTGGGGCCTGCTTCGGGAGACCGGCGCGACTTTGATCGCGACGTTCGAGCTCGTGAGTTACGCCGCCGAGAAGCAGGGACACGAAGCCGGACACGGGATGAACGTCGGTGGCGGATTTGATTTTCCGTTCGGCCGGGTGAAGCTGACGCCGGCGGTTCACACGGCATCGGTAAACGCCGAGGGAGCCGAGGGCTACACGAGCACGCCGCACGGATTCGTGATCGATGTCGACGGTACCCGGATCTACCATGCCGGTGATACGGCGCTGATCAAGGACATGGAGTTGCTGGAGTCGCAGGTCGACGTGGCCCTGTTGCCGATCGGCGACAACTTCACAATGGGCCCGGCGGACGCGGCGAGAGCGGTGGACATGATCAAGCCGCGAGTCGTGATCCCGATTCACTTCGATACCTGGCCGCTGATAGCGCAGGACTCCGAGAACTTCCGGGCGCTCGTCGAGCCCCGGGCGGAAGTCGTGGTGCTGGCTGCAGGCGAGGCCTGGGAATTCTAGACAGCGCGAGGAGCAGAGGGCTATGGCCCGGTTTCCATACAAGGCAGACGTAACGCCGACGATATTCGAGAAGTCCAGTCCCGGAAGACGCGGCACCTCGGTTCCGGCGGCGGAGGTGGAGACCCCGCCGATCGAGCAGTTGATTCCGGAGCGGCACCTTCGTACGGACCCGCCGAGATTACCGGAGGTCCCCGAGAACGAAGTCGTCCGGCACTACACGGAATTGTCTCTGAAGAATCACCACGTGGATCGTGCGCTGTATCCGCTCGGTTCGTGCACCATGAAGTACAATCCAAAGGTGAACGAGGCGACGGCGCGGGCGGAGGGATTCGTAGGTCTTCACCCGTTCATGCCGCAGGCGGGAGCGCAGGGTGCACTCCGCCTGATGTATGATCTCACGGAGTGGCTGGCGGACATCGCCGGAATGGATGCCGTAACCCTGCAGCCGGCCGCCGGCGCCCAGGGTGAGATGACCGGTGTTCTGCTGATGCGGGCGTATCACGAAGCGCGGGGTGATGGCGACACGCGGAAGAAGGTTCTGTTTCCGGACTCGGCTCACGGAACGAATCCGGCGACGGCTGCGATGGCCGGATTCGATGCGATCGAACTTCCGTCCAACGCCGCTGGCAAAGTGGATATCGCCGCGCTACGCGAAGCGCTGGATGACAGTGTCGCTGGAATGATGCTCACGAACCCGAATACGCTCGGGAAGTTCGAATCAGACATTCGCGAGATCTGCGACCTGGTGCACGAGGCGGGCGGTCTCATGTACATGGACGGCGCCAACCTGAACGCCCTGATGGGCGTCACGCGCCCCGGTGACATGGGATACGACATCGTTCACTTCAACCTGCACAAGACGTTCAGCACGCCGCACGGTGGTGGCGGACCCGGCTCCGGGCCGGTCGCGGTCAAGTCGTACCTCGAGCCGTTCCTTCCGGTACCGCGGGTCGTGCGGCGGGAGGATGACACCTACGGCCTGGACTGGGATCGTCCGCAGTCGTTCGGCAAACTGCACGGATTCTACGGGAACTTCGGGGTGCTGGTCCGCGCCTGGACGTATATGAGCATGCTCGGGCGGCAGGGGATCCGGGACACGGCCGAGGCCGCGGTGCTGAACAACGCCTATCTGACGGCCCTGCTGGAACCGTACTACGAGCTGCCGTTCGGTCGAGGCATGCACGAGTCCGTGTTCTCGGGCTCCGAAATCAAGAAACGCACGGGCGTCAAGACGATGGACATCGCGAAGCGGCTGCTCGACTACGGCTTCCATGCTCCGACCGTCTACTTCCCGCTGAACGTACCCGAAGCGCTGATGACGGAGCCCACGGAGACGGAGACGAAAGACGAACTCGAGCGTTATGCGGACGCCTGCGTCGCAATCCTGCGAGAGGCGGAGAACGATCCGGAGCTTGTGACGACCGCGCCGCACGATACTCCGCTGCGTCGTCTCGACGAGGGCCGGGCCGCGAGGCAGCTCGACCTGCGCTGGGCATTCGAATCGTCGGAGTAGCGGAATCGCGGGCTCGATGACCGCGTCTCCCATACGCCTGCTGGTCGATCAGCCCCTGGCCGGCGCCAGGAACATGGCGATCGACGAGGCGATCATGGAGAGCGGACGCCGGGGGCTGGTTACGCTCCGGCTGTATCGCTGGGAGCCCGGCTGCCTGTCGTTCGGCCGCAACCAGACCGCGGTGGGACGGTACGACGGTTCCAGGGCGGTCGAACTGGGCTACGACGTCGTACGCCGACCCACCGGGGGACGATCCGTCCTGCACCACCACGAGCTCACCTACTGCGTAACTGCGCCGGCCTCGTGGGGGTCGCTGCGCGATGCGTACGTAAGGATCAACCGGGCGCTCGCGTGTGGACTGCGCCAGCTCGGGGTCGATGCCGAGGTGTATGAAGCCAGTTCAGGTCCGGCTCCGCGGCCGACGGTACGGGCCTGCTTCCGGGACCCGCTTCCCGGCGAGGTCACGGCCACGGGCCGGAAGCTCGTGGGTAGCGCCCAGTGGCGGGACGCCGGCGCCCTCTTGCAGCACGGCTCGATCCTGATCCGAAACGAACAGCATCTGGTCGAGGACCTGCGGATCGGAGACCGTCCTGCCACGGACATACCCGCGGTCGGGCTGGAGGAACTGCTCGGCGCGGTGCCGAAAGCCACTGAGCTCGAGCAGGCGCTCGTTGCGGGTTTCGAGCGAGAATTCGACACCGCTGTCGAGTCCGGCGAACTCACTGCCGCCGAGAAGGACCAGGCCGGGATACGGCTTCAGGCGTACCTGGATCCCGCCTGGACCTGGCGTCGCTGAGGCGAACCGTCCTTTCAGGCCCGCGCCGTCGTCCCTAGCTTTCAGCCGGTGATTTCGTCGTACTTCCGGGCTATCACTGGCGCGACGGGGGACCCGGTCTTGGTTGCCCCAACAACATAGAATCGGAGAATTGCCATGTCATGGCCGTCAGCACTGATGTCGGCGACACTGCCGGCGCTGTTTCTTGCGGCTTGTGACGCGGGTCCGCCGCGTGGGGCGGATACCGGTTCCGGCGCGGATTCACTATCGGCGGCGGAGACGGAGCGGCTGGCCGTCGAAACTTATCGCGCGGCCGTCGTGACGGCCGACTCGATCGCGCACGAAGCGAACTCCGAATCGAGCCGCTACGGAGGGACGATCGTCGTCGCCGGGCGGAATGATGTTCTCACGCTGAATCCCCTGGTGGCGACGGACATTGAGAGTGTCCAGCACCAGGCGCACGTGCTGTTCACGACGCTCGTTCGGTCGGGCCCGGACTTCGAGCCCCTCCCGTACCTCGCGCGCGAGTGGACGATGGACCCGGAGGGAGATCGGATCACGTTTCACCTGCGCGACGATGTCTACTGGCACGATGGAGTTCCGGTGACCGCTCGGGATGTCGCGTTCACCTGGGAGCGAGTCGTGGACCCGCAGGTGCCGTTCTTCAATCCGGCGTACTTCGATGCCTGGGAGGCGGTCGAAGTCCTCGACGATCAGACGGTGCGGTTCACGGTACGTCCCCGGAGCAACCTGCTGTATGGCTGGGCGGTAACCGCGATCATTCCCGAGCATATTCTGGGAGACGTACCGCCCTCCGAGCTCGCGGATCATCCGTTCGGGACCGTGAGCCCGGTCGGTTCGGGCCCGTTCCGCTTCGTCGAGCGGGTCCCCGGGGATCGCTGGGTATTCGAAGCGAACCCGGACTTCCCGGAAGCTTTGGGGGGACGGCCATATGCGGACCGACTGGTCTATCGGCAGATCCCGGAGGACGCGGTGGCGGACGCGGCCCTGCGCACGGGCGAGATCGACCTGATCGTCGATGCGAATCCTGCTTCGGCACAGCGTCTCTCGGCTGACTCGACGCTTGTCGTCGCGTCGTTCCCCGCCGCCGAGTACGCATTGATCGCCTGGAATACACGGCGGGACCCATTCACCGATCCGAGCGTTCGCCGTGCCCTGACACTCGCCATGGATCGCGAGTCGATCGTCGACGTGGTCCGAGGTCCATATGGATCTGTATCATCCGGGCCGGTCGGGCCGTGGCACTGGACGTACGATTCCGCCTGGGAGCCCTTCCCTTACGCACCGGACTCCGCCCGCGCACTGCTCGACCAGCACGGCTGGACCGATGAAGACGGAGATGGGGTGCGTGAGAACAGGGGAGTTCCCCTCAGATTCGAGCTGTATTTCACCCCGCGACAGGCCTGGATGGATGTCGCGACGATCGTACAGGCGAACCTGGCGGATGTCGGCGTGGCCGTGGAGCCGATGGCACGGGAGCAGGCGTCGCTCGTTCCGCTGGTCACGAGCCCCGACCGACGTTTCGATGCATTCCTCGTGAGCTGGGCGAGGGATGTCCCGCTGGATGACCGTGACCTGTGGGCCTGCGACCGGGTGGACGACCCAATGCAGTTTACGGGCTGGTGCCAACCCGAGCTGGATGCCGTGCTCGACTCGATGCAGTTCGTGTCCAATCGCGAGTCGCTCCGCCGGTTGACTCACCGCTACGAGACGCTGGTGGCCGAGGCTCAGCCGTACACCTTCCTGTACAACGTGGAGACGGTTCTCGCGCGCCGCGCGGGACTTCGCGGGGTGACTGCGGATGCGCGCGGGACCTGGGCATCTGTAACCGAGTGGTGGCTCGATCCGGAGGCCCGACGCTGATCCGCTATGTCGGGCGCCGGGCACTGCAGGCGATTCCGCTGCTGATCGGGATCGTCACGCTCATCTTCCTCATCCTGCATCTCGCCCCCGGAGATCCGACGGCAATCTGGTTCAACCCGAGCATCCCGCCCGAAGTGCTGGACCGGATGCGTGTGAACATGGGAGTGGATCAGCCGCTGCATGTGCAGTACGTACGATGGGTGAAGGCATTCCTGTCAGGGGACTTCGGATATAGCTATACGCATTTCCGCCCGGTTCGTGATGTGATTGGAGACGCACTGCCGAACACTCTGCTTCTGGGTGGGACGTCGCTGCTCGTGATTTTCGGAGTCGGCTGTGCGGTTGGCTCCTTGCAGGCCGTCAGGCAGTACGGGCCGACCGACTCGCTGCTCACGTTCGTGACTCTATTCCTCTATTCGATGCCCGGATTCTGGCTCGGCCTGATGTTGATCCTGGTTGCCTCCACGAGCCTGTCCTGGCTGGGACTGCCGGTCTTCGGCATGACCTCGGTCGATCACTCCCTGCTCGGCCCACTCGGAAAGATCACGGACGTGGCGCAGCACCTGGTGCTCCCCACCATAGCGCTGGGACTGGCCTCTGCGGCCGGGGTTGCGCGCTACATGCGCGGCGAAATGCTCGAAGTGATCCAGCAGGACTACATTCGAACGGCACGCGCCAAGGGCCTCCCCGAACGGACCGTGATCCTCCGGCACGCGCTCCGCAACGCGCTGATCCCGGTCGTGAGCCTGCTTGGGCTGTATCTGCCGCTGCTGTTCGGTGGGGCGCTGGTGATCGAGGTCGTGTTCTCGTGGCCCGGCATGGGCCGTCTGATGTACGACGGCATTCTGGCGCGGGACTATCCGCTGGTGATGGCGGCGAGCTTCCTGTTCGGGGCGCTCGTCGTGGTCGGCAGCCTGATCGCCGACCTGTTGTACGCTTTCGTCGACCCCCGTATCCGCTATGAGTAAGCAAGCGCCGTCGGAGAACCGCGGCGGGCAGTCGGGCTTTCTCGACATCTTCCTCCCCGGAGTCTCGGCCCTGTTGGCGGGAAGGCTGTCCGGGTTCCTGGTCCTTGGATCCTGGCTCACGCTGCTGGGGGTGACGTGGTTCCGACGCGCACGGATCCTGGACCTGTTCGCTCACCCGGCGTGGGACGGCATCCTCGCCCTGCTGTCACTGGTCGTGCTGCTCGTCGCGACCTGGCTGGCCGGAAATCGGGGGTCCGACCAACTCACCGGTTCGCACGAGGCCGAGGTGGGCCGGTCGCCAGTGGCGCTCGCGGGCCGTCGATTTCGGCGTCACCACCAGGCCGTGCTGGGGCTGGCGCTGCTTGCCTCGCTTACGGTCGTGACCTTGCTTACTCCGATTCTCGCCCCGTTCGACCCCGACGTGATGAATCTCTCGACGGGTCGGCTCCTGGCTCCGTCGGCAGCGCACTGGATGGGAACGGACGAGCTCGGTCGGGACCTGCTCAGCCGGGTGCTGTACGGTGCCAGAATCTCGCTGATCATCGGGTTCCTGGCGGTGCTGATCGCGATTACGCTCGGTACGTTGATCGGGTCCGTGGCGGGATATGCGGGCGGCTGGGTCGACGCGATCCTGATGCGCATCGTGGATCTGTTTCTCAGCTTCCCGCGACTCGTTCTGCTGATCACGGTGGTCGCGGTCTTCCAGCCCTCAATCCCACTGATCGTCGTCGTGCTGGGTCTCACCGGCTGGATGGGAGTGTCACGCCTCGTGCGAGGCCAGGTGTTGAGCGTGCGGGAGCGGGAGTACGTGCAGGCGGCCCGCGCCCTCGGATACGGGGCGGGCCGGGTGCTCGGGCGGCACATCCTGCCCAACGTCCTCACGCCCGTCATCGTGGCGGCCACGCTTGGAATCGGGAACGCGATCCTCGCAGAAGCGGCGCTCAGCTTCCTCGGCCTCGGGGTCCAGCCCCCTACGGCTTCGTGGGGCAACATCATCCAGTCGGGCGGTGACAGGATCATCGACGCGTGGTGGATCAGTACGTTTCCGGGCCTCGCGATCGTGCTGACCGTGATGAGCTTCAACCTGGTCGGCGATGGACTGCGGGATGCGCTCGATCCGAGGCACGTGGAATGAACTCCACCCGCCTGCTCGAGGTCGAGAATCTGCGAGTCGGGTTTCGCGCCGACGAGGTCGATGCTCCGGCGGTGGACGGCGTCAGCTTCTCGGTCGATGCTGGCGAGACACTCGGGATCGTGGGCGAGTCGGGGTGTGGGAAGTCGGTCACCGCACTCTCCATCCTCGGACTGATCGCCGACCCGCCGGGCCGGATTATGTCCGGTTCGAGCGTTCGGCTGTGTGGCGAGGAGCTTCTCACCGCATCGCCGATGCGACTGCGAGAGGTGCGCGGCGGCGAAATCGCGATGGTATTCCAGGAACCGATGACCAGCCTGAACCCTGTACTCAGAGTCGGGGAGCAGGTTGCAGAGTCTGTTCGCCGCCACACCGAGCTCCGGGGTGGCGCGGTAAACGAACGTGTCGTTGCCCTGCTTGATCGAGTGGGCATCCCGGACCCTGCCAGTCGGGCACAGGCGTGGCCGCATCAGCTGTCAGGCGGGATGCGACAGCGCGCGATGATTGCCATGGCGCTCGCCGGTGACCCGGAGATTCTCGTCGCAGATGAACCGACGACGGCGCTGGACGTCACGATTCAGGCCCGGATTCTTGGTCTCCTGGACGAATTGCGTCGCGAGCGAAACATGGCGCTCCTGCTGATTTCCCACGACCTGCGAGTCGTCGCGCAGGTGGCCGATCGGGTGGCGGTGATGTACGCCGGTCGAATCGTCGAACAGGGTATGTCGGCGAGTCTGTTTTCGAGACCTTCACACCCGTATACCGTTGGCCTGCTGCGCTCGATTCCGGATCCCGACCGGCCCAGAGATCGACTCGAGGCGATTCCCGGATCGGTGCCGTCGCCTCACGCCTGGCCGCCGGGATGCCGTTTCCACCCGCGCTGCGCGGTCGCGCTGGACCGGTGCGGGCGAGACGATCCGTCGCTCATGCAGGCCCCTGCCACTCGGGCTGCCTGTTGGCTCGTCGAGGAGGCTCCATGAGCGAAGCGATCCTGCGTGCCGAAGGCCTCGAAAAGTGGTACTCGGCCGGACGTTCACGTCGCGTCGGCTTACGGCGGCCGGCGAAGGTGGAGGCCGTTCGCGGCGTCGACCTCGAAATTTACGCGGGCGAAACGCTGGCCCTGGTGGGTGAATCGGGGTCGGGCAAGAGCACCACGGGGCGCCTGCTTCTCGGCCTTGAGCCTCCGTCGGCCGGTCGAGTCCTGTATCGCGGCAGGGACCTCGCGGCATTCGATCGAGCCACGTGGTCCATGTTTCGGCGTCGGACGCAGATCGTATTTCAGGATCCCTACGGTTCACTGAATCCACGCCTCACGGTAGGAGGCATGCTGGCTGAAGCGCTGACGTATCACAGACTGGTCCCTGAACATGACACGTCAGGACGAGTCGCCGAACTTCTGACCCTCGTGGGTCTCGACGCGTCCGCTTCCGCCCGGTATCCGCACGAATTCTCAGGCGGTCAGCGACAGCGCATCGGAATCGCCCGCGCGCTGAGCGTCGAACCGGAGCTGATCGTAGCAGATGAGCCCGTGTCCGCGCTGGACGTCTCCGTGCAGGCGCAGGTCCTCAACCTGCTCGCGGATCTCCAGGCGGAGCTCGGTCTGACGTATCTGTTCATCGCCCATGACCTCGCAGTCGTGCGACAGGTCGCTGACCGGACGGCCGTGATGTTCGAGGGCGCGATCGTCGAGGAGGGTGCCACCGAGAGCCTGTTCGCGGACCCGCAGCATGCGTACACCCGCGAACTGCTCTCGTCGATCCCGCGGCCGCATGGCGGAGTCCCTTGACACTTGCTCAAGTCGTCGGATAGCTTGCGAGCCCGTGTTTTTGCGGGACGCCGGATTCGGATACCAAAACGTCGGAGGACACTTTGGCAAGCTTGACTGGTGCGGCGCTCTGGCTCGTGCAGGAGTCGCCTATGTTGGGGCAGGGGCAGGAGCTCAGACTGGGCGACCTGTGGGAGAGTGGCGGCTTCATGATGTGGCCGCTCGGCGCATGTCTCGCAATCGGCCTCCTGATCATCGTCTGGAAGTTCTTCGACCTCGCGCTCAAGTCTGCGAGCAACCGGAAGCTGTTCAAGGAAGTGGATGGTCTGATCGCGCAGCAGCGACTGGATCAGGCTCTTTCCTTGTGTGAGGAGTCGAAGTCGCCCGC
>Ga0114922_10004095_pt1 | contig 13542 bp, 11 predicted proteins | sample AartaG_FD_100975 | JGI IMG/M metagenome (GOLD analysis project Ga0114922, IMG submission 100975) | Deep subsurface microbial communities from Aarhus Bay to uncover new lineages of life (NeLLi) - Aarhus_00045 metaG | ecosystem: Environmental > Aquatic > Marine > Oceanic > Sediment | place...
ACATCCCCGCTGTGCAGATGACATCAGCAGGGCAATTCTGGGTATCCTGCAGAGGACCCGGGGAAGGGCATTTGTGCTTTTTACGTCCTACGAGATGCTCGAGGTCACCCACAACATGATAGGTGATGCCCTGAGAGATATGGGATGCACGGTATTCAGGCAGGGGTCGGACTCCAGGAGAAATCTCCTCGATCATTTCAAGGCTGATATACACTCCGTTCTCTTTGGAACCGTGAGTTTCTGGGAGGGGGTCGATGCCCCCGGTCGTACACTCGAGTGTGTTATCATTACGAAACTTCCTTTCAAAGTACCGACCGAACCGATCATCAAGGCCCGTTCGGGGAAGATACTTCAGCAGGGCGGCAATCCCTTTCTCGATTATCAGGTTCCCCTTGCCGTGATCAAGCTGCGGCAGGGGGTCGGCCGTTTGATCAGAAACCGCAGTGACCGGGGAATTATTGTCATACTGGACCCCCGAATTCTTCTCAAGAAATACGGTTCTATCTTTCTCGATTCCATTCCCACCTCCAACGTATTTCAGGGAACACTGCAGGGCGTTCTCGAGCAGACTGAAGGCTTCATCGGCATTACTCCTTGACAATTTAGCATTTATCCATACTATATAGATCGAAGTGAACTCGCCGACATGAGGATCCAGCCCTTGGGCAATTTCTATATTACTACACCTATCTACTATGTGAACGATGAGCCTCATATAGGGCATGCCTACTCCACCATACTTGCAGATGTTCTGTCGCGATATCACCGTCTTTTCGGGGAAGAGGTGTTCTTCTCCACCGGTACAGATGAGCACGGGCAGAAGGTGAAGGAGGCTGCTGAGCGGAGGAACATCACCCCTAAGGAACACGTTGACGAGATGGTGACCAGGTTTCTGAAACTCTGGAAGAAGCTGGACATCAGCTATTCCCGCTTTATACGCACAACCGAGAGACGCCATCAGTTCGTGGTCCAGAGTATGCTTACCTATCTCTATGAGCGCGGAGATATATACTTCGACACCTACGTGGGCAGGTACTGCGTTTCAGAGGAGCGTTTTTTCACTGAAAAGGACCTTGTCGAGGGTTTCTGTCCCTCCTGCGGCGGTGAGGTCATCACCATCGAGGAGAAGAACTATTTCTTCAAACTTGCAAAGTACCGGGACTGGCTCACCGATTATATTAAATCCCATGCTGATTTTATTAAGCCCAGAACGAGAAAGAACGAGATACTGGGTTTTCTCAAGAACGGGCTCACAGATCTCTGCATATCCCGTCCCAAGCAGAGAATGGACTGGGGTATTGAGATCCCCTTTGACAAGAAATTCGTCACCTATGTGTGGTTCGATGCGCTCATCAACTACGTCAGCAATATCGGCGTGTACAGGGACAACATCTCCTTTCAGAAATGGTGGCCCTGCAATGTACACCTGATCGGCAAGGACATTGTAACGACCCATGCTGTGTACTGGCCCATTATGCTCAAGTCCGGTGGTTTCGAGCTTCCTGAAACGATCTTTGCCCATGGCTGGTGGCTGCTCCAGGATGAGAAGATGAGCAAGTCAAGGGGCAATGTGGTGAAGCCCATCAAACTCATCGATAGGTACGGACCTGAGTCCTTCCGGTACGTGCTCATGAAGAACATGAGCCTCGGCTCGGATGCAAGCTTTTCAGAAGAGCTCATGCAGAGTACCATCAATACCGATTTGGCCAATGATTATGGAAACCTGCTCTCCCGCATATTGAAGATGGTCCACAAGTATTTCGATGGCGTAGTCCCCGAACCTGCCCGGACAGAAGAGCGTTTCGTGAAGAAGGTTGGGTCACTACACAAAAGTGTGAAAAACAATATTGAAAAGTTGGAGCTGAACAAGGCAATAGATTCCATACTCAATTTTGTAAAATTGATCAATAAGTATATCGAAGACAAGGCGCCCTGGGAGCTGCAGAAGAACGGAAAGATTGATGCGTTAAAAACAGTGATGTACACGGCCCTGGAGGCCTTCAGGATCGCCACGCTGTATCTGGCACCCATAATCGTGAAGAAGGCGGATGAAGCCCTCTCGCTCATCGGCGGGGAGGCATCAGCCCGTACAGATAAGACAAACGGGGATCCGGAGAGGCTTGCTTGGGGAAAACTCGAGCCGGGGAAAAAGGTAGGTGAAACCGGGGGGCTGTTCCCCAGGATTCTGGTTGAACCCTCTCGAAAGAAAGGAAAAGAGATGGCAAAGGATGACGGGAGAATCGACATCGATTACCTGAAAGAGGTCGATCTCAGAATCGGCACGGTACTTGAGGCTGAAAAAGTCGCTAAATCAAAAAAACTGCTAAGGCTGACTGTGGATATTGGGAAGGAGAAACGAAACCTCGTAGCCGGTGTTGCCGAGTACTATAAACCGGCTGAGTTGATTGGAAAACAGATTGTCATCGTTGCAAACCTGAAGCCGACAACCATTATGGGCATTGAATCCAATGGCATGCTCCTTGCCGCATCAAAGGGGAAAAAGCTTACCGTTCTGAGTGTGGACAGGGAAATCGATCCTGGAAGCGCGGTAAGCTGACCATACCTCAATTTACATGACACTGCCACATGAAATGCAGACCCCGCCCCCAGGCAGGGCCTGCATTTCATTAGCCACTTTCGGCATTGGGGTTATTTTTTACCATGTCTTTTGTGCCGATATATTAAGCAGGCAACATCCCTGAGTATGGGGATATCACATGCTACCCAGTGTGGAGCAGCTATATGAGACGGGTACTCATTTACGGTGCCGGTGAAGCCGGCGAGATGGTCCTTGCGGAAATCAGGCGGCGTCCCGAGGAAAACATCGAGGTACAGGGGTTCATGGATGATGACGCAGCCAAACTGGGGACCTCTCGGGGAAATGTACCCGTATATGGGGGCAGGAAAAACCTTCGAAAAGTGATTCGTGCACATGCCATAAACGAAGTAATCATAGCCATGCCCTCCATAGCGAAAACTGCCATACGAGAAATTGTCCGTACCTGTAAACAGGAAAAGGTCAAACTCCTCATCGTTCCTTCGACGCGGGAAATCATCGAGGGGAATGTAAGCTATGAACAGATCAAGAGCATCCACCCCGCTGACCTGCTTGACAGGGAGGAGGTGCGCATCGAATCTGAAAAGATTCGGGGTTATGTCAGAGGGCGGGTGGTGCTCGTCACCGGTGCAGCCGGATCGATCGGTTCAGAGCTCGTAAAAAAACTTCTTACCTACGAGCCGGCGGAGCTGGTGCTCCTGGATATCAGTGAGAATGGACTCTTCTATCTCCTTCAGACCATCGGGGAAGGCGGTCCTAAGAAGGCCGGAGTTGTCAGAGCGAGGGTATCGGACATCAAGAATGGCCCCATGATTGAAGAGATCTTCATGAAGCACAGGCCTGAAATCCTCTTTCATGCTGCCGCCTATAAACATGTACCGATCATGGAGGACAATATCCGTATGATCTTTCTCAACAATGTGGTCGGGACAGCAAACCTCCTGCGGTTTGCGCTGTACTACGGCGTTGAACGGTTTATCGGTATTTCAACGGACAAGGCCGTGTGCCCGGTTTCCGTCATGGGAAAGACCAAACGTATTGGCGAGCTCCTCGTGAAGTGTTATGCCGCGAAGGGACTGAGGGCGAGCAGTGTACGGTTCGGCAATGTACTCGGTTCCAACGGCAGTGTCATAACGGTATTCAAGCGGCAGATCGAGCGCGGAGGTCCCGTAACTATCACCTCACCCGGAATGGAACGCTACTTCATGACCGTCGATGAGGCAGTAAGCCTTGTCCTTCAGGCCGGAACCCTTGAAGGACGGGGAGACATCTATGTGCTCGAAATGGGAGACCCCATTCGCATTCGCGACCTGGCGGAGAACCTGATAATTCTTTCAGGCTGCACACCCGCTGTGGATATGGAGATTCAATATACCGGTGTGCGCGCTGGAGAGAAGCTCACCGAAGAGCTCTTCCATAAAGGGGCAAAGGTCTCAGAGAGCCCTCACAGGGGCATATACATAGAGGAATGTAACCCTGACTGCAGCGGGCTCGTTAAGCTTGTCCAAAGTACAGAGAAAGAGATACATCTCCTGGAAGAGCATGCATTGAACGGGATCATGGACAGTATAATCGGAAGCAGCTTGCCACTTCTCCATCCTCCATCGCTTCAACATAAAAATCCCTGAAAAAGTATTGACAAATAGGCATCTTTCGTTAGTCTTTAGTATAGAGTACCCTGGAGCATAATATGGACTTTCCTGAGGAACACGGGGACCCTGAGGTTTCTAGTGATGTAGAAGAATCGGAAGATCTCGACACTGAACCCTGCATCAACAAGACTTTCGTTTGTGAGGATTGTGACTTCCGCTGGCAGGAAAAGATATATCCGGAAAGAAACGACTTTCCGGACTACGAGGACGAGCTCGGCGGTGTCCATGCCTGTCCAATGTGTGGCTCTGTGAACGTCTCGTTCTATTAGTTGTCTCTTACCTCCATTCATCAACTCTTCTGAAAACCACGCCCGTGTTTTTCATTCTGCCAGGATGGCAAAAGGGTATTATCATATGCGCAGTAATCAAACCTGTGCAATGGATGAGCAGAATGGCCGCCACATATTTTATAGAAACATACGGATGTGAGATGAACAAGTCGGATTCAATCGACATCGCCCTCTCCTTCCAGGCAAGGGGATTTGAGGAGGCCTCCTGTGAGGATGATGCTGATGTTATCGTGCTCAACACCTGTTCGGTGCGCAGGCATGCAGAGGAGCGTGTCTTCGGCCGGCTGGGCTACTACCGCTCACTTTGTACCAGGCGCCGCGGAGAGCCTCTCATTGTGCTGGCAGGATGCATGGCACAGGAGCAAAGCGATCGAATCAGGGAACTATTTCCCGAGATAAAGGTGGTGGCCGGAACCTATCACTATATGCATATCCCCGATGCAGTCCGGAAGTACAGCCGAACCGGAAACCCTGTGGTACTGACAGACAGGGAGCAGTACGATTTTTCCCCCTTCAAAGGTTCGAGAGCAGAGGGGCACAGCGCATGGGTCAACATCATCATGGGGTGCAGCAATTACTGCAGCTACTGCATTGTCCCCCATCTGCGCGGTCCAGAGAAGAGTAAACCTGCTGAAGCGGTGATCGATGAAGTGCGCCAGCTGGCCGATCGGGGGGTGGTGGAAATAACACTGCTGGGCCAGAATGTCAATGCATACGGCAGAGACAGCGGCGATATAAGCTTTACAGACCTACTTGAAAGGATCAATGATATTGAGGGCATTCAGTGGATTCGCTTCCTCACCTCCCATCCAAGAGACTTCGACCATGACATCGTCAGGCGTATAGCCGGGCTTGAGAAGGTCTGCAGTCATGTGCATCTTCCTCTGCAAAGCGGTTCGGACAGGATACTTTCGTTGATGAACCGGCAGTATACGCTGGACCATTACCGGTCGATTGTGGATGCAATCCGCACTCATTTTTCCGATGCGGCGATTATCACAGACCTCATCGTCGGATTTCCCACTGAGTCTGATGAAGATTTTTCCATGACCCTCGATGTGGTGCGTGAAATACGCTACGATGATGCCTTCACCTATCGCTATTCATCCCGCCCCTTTACGAGGGCGTCGGCGCTTCCGACCTCCTCCGATACTGCTGCTGCTGCAGGTCGGCGGCTTGAAGAACTGATTGAACTGCAGCGAAGTATCTCCCATCAGAGAAATGAGGATGAGATAGGTAAGCGCGTCACCGTTTTGATTGAGCGTGAGAGCAAGAAGAATAGTTCTGAAATGCTGTGCAAGACTGAGAAAAACAAGATGGTGGTTGTTCCTACCGATATGGGGCCAGGTAGATTCATCGATGTGGAGATAGAAAGTGTTTCCGGAAACACCCTGCGCGCCCGTGAAGTGCGTGCAGTCTGAGCTGCAGTCTTCGGTACGAGAGGGAGGATTTTTGGGAGGTATGGCATGATGCGACCGCATGGGGCATATCTGTGTATATCTCTACTCTTCTGCACACTCCTCTTTCCCTCCTATGCCATCCGCATGCATGCCGAAGACGGTGGCCAGGTTCACCGCATGAGGTTTTTACCCCATGACATTGCCAACTCATACTTTCCATCCGGTGATGATTATATGATTCCCGTGGACAGGAAGACAGAAACCCTCATCGAGCGCGCCCAGGACTACGAATCCACAGGTAACTACCGCCAGGCCCTGAGATATTATTCCATGGCATACAGGAGGGCGGCAACCCCTGCGGCTCCCTATATAGGATTTAAACGGTGCACCATGGAGGAGCAGAGCGGGGATGCCACCCAATGCCTGAAAGATCTGATAGAAAATGCACCCGGCTTTCCTCTCATCGATGCTGTCCGATTCGAGCTCTCTTTCCGTCTTTTCCTGAAAGGTAGGTCCGCAGATGCACTGGAATATCTGTTCGCCATCGAGCAGAATGAGATGGGGGGAGCTATGATATTCACTCCCTCAGTGTACTACTTCTCCGGCATCATACTTGCGGACGATGGGGATCCTTCTGGAGCCCTCACTTTCTTTGCACAGGCGATTGAGTCTATGAACGCTACAGGCGGTGAAGAATATAGGGACATCTATCCTGGGCTCTATCTGGAGATTGCAAAATCTTTAATTGCTGTCGGGAGCTATGACCGGGCAGAGGATCTGCTCAAAGGTCTCTACGGTACCGCACCGCTGCTCATAGAGCAGTCCGAAGCGCTGTGGTACCTCGGCCAGGTCTACGCAGCGCAGACTCAATGGGATATGGCCCATGCCGTATATGCGGTGATCGTGACGCAGTATGCAGGCACCCCCTTTGCTCTGCTGGCACAGGCCGAATTGGAAGGGATAGATGCTGACGGGTATGATACCCTGGCAGTACAGCCGGTGTATGATGAATCCCTCCTCACAGGCCGCCATGTGTATGGAGATGATGAGGCGGAAGACGTGGATGACTCAGCGGTGATCCGTGGAGGATATGCCCTGCAGCTTGGCTCTTTTTCCAGTGAAGGGAATGCTCAGAAGCTTGTCGGTCAGCTGCAAAATTTGGGTTATCCAGCCTTTCTTATTCAGGCACAGGTTGAGGATGTGGATTACTACAGGGTACGTGTGGGCTACTACTCCACAAAAGAAGAAGCCCGTACAGTCCTGAATGATCTTCAGGATCGGGGCTTCAACGGATTTATCATAGGGGATCAGTGATATGGCCATGCAGACCCCACTGATGGAACAGTACACCCGGATCAAGCGGGAAAACGATGACTCCGTACTCCTCTTCAGACTGGGTGATTTCTACGAGATGTTTGAGAAGGATGCGGTGTACGCCTCGAGGGTCCTCAACATTACACTCACCAACCGAAACGGCATTCCAATGTGCGGTTTTCCCTTTCATGCTGCTGACACCTACATTGCAAAACTGCTGGGAGAGGGCAACAGAGTAGCTATTTGTGAACAGACAGAAGACCCCTCTCAGGCGCGTGGTATTGTTAAACGGGAGGTCGTGGAGATTATTTCACCGGGTATTATTACCGATCCTGAGCTTCTGGACAACAAGAGCGCGAACTGCATCGCAGCGCTTCTCGGTACTGAGAGTAAGGGAGAACGGAAACTTGCAGTCGCATCGCTGGATGTTTCCACCGGTGAGTTTGTGTCGAGTCTTATCCGCGATGGAGATGTGATTGACCATGTACTGAATGAAATCGAGGAGAACGGCATACGGGAAATCATCTATCCCGAATCCCTCGATGAAGGGTCACTGCTGTCTGGAATTTTGGGCGGGGTCAGGAAGATGTATGCCGATGTGGTATTCCGCTCGAGGGAGGATCATCTCTTCAACGCTACGGATGCAGAGAGGTCACTTAAAAAGCATTATGCAGTTAAGAATACGGATGTATTCGAGCTGCGAGATAAGCTGGAAGTCACGGCCTGTGGTTCGCTGCTCTCATATGTGATGCAAAATGTCAAGCAGGAACTGAGGCATGTGCAGTGGGTGAGAGGTATTCAAAGAGAGCGGGCGCTGTTCATTGACAATGCCACGAAAAAACATCTGGAACTCACGCAGAATCAAACAGACGGCGGTAGTGCAGGGACTCTTCTCCACATCCTGGATCGAACCCAAACGGCAATGGGCGGACGCCTTATGCGCAGGAATCTGAGCAGCCCCTTCGGTACGAAAGAGCAGATTCAGGAACGGCTGCAAAAGGTATCCTTTTTCTATAAAAGAGGAGAAGCGGCGTCATCAGCCAGGTCCTACCTTGCATGCATACTGGATATCGAACGCATCGTGTCCAAACTCTCGGTGGCAAAGGGGAATGCCCGTGATGCAATCGGATTGAAGGATTCACTTCGTGCTGCTGCCGGGATGCGGGATGGGTTGACTGCTGTGGGTACGGAGCTCTTCCAGAGGGAACTGGAGGGGCTGGGCAATTTCAGTGGAATCATCGACCTCATCGAAAAAGCAATCGATGCTGCACCGCCATTGAGTGTACATGAGGGGCGGATAATTCGGGATGGCTATGATGAACAGCTCGACAGGTATCGAAGGCTTGGGCGTGAGAACAGGGAATGGATAAACAGGTATCAGCTGGAGGAACAGCGTCGACATGGCATTGCATCACTGAAGGTGCGGTACAACAAGATCATTGGCTATTATATCGAGGTCACAAAACCAAACCTGCACCTGATACCCGCACACTATATCAAGAAACAGACCCTCGTCAACGCGGAGCGTTTTACGACCGAGGAACTGGAGGAACATGAGACGCTTCTCATGGAGGCCAGGGACAAATCGGACACACTTGAGTACGAACTTTTCGAAAATATTCGAAGGGAAATCCTGCAGCATATGGAAAGGCTGTATCGGGCCGCGGAGGTGATTGCTTCTGTAGATGTGTGTGTAACTCTTGCAACTGGGGCCAAGGATAACGATTATACCGAGCCGGAAATAGTAGAGGAAAACATCATTGACATTGAAGGGGGGAGGCATCCCGTTGTGGAGGCCCTCGGTGAGGAGGCATTCATTGCCAATGACCTTGTCCTCAACGACAGTGACCGTCGTATCATGATTCTCACCGGACCAAATATGGCCGGTAAATCGACCTTCCTCAGACAGGCGGCCCTCATTATCATAATGGCGCATATGGGAGGTTATGTGCCGGCCAGACGAGCCCGCATAGGACTTGTCGATCGTGTATTTTCCCGAATCGGTGCCACTGACCGGCTCATCAAGGGCGAATCCACCTTTCTTGTGGAGATGATCGAAACTTCGCGCATCCTCCACTATGCAACGGAGCGAAGCTTCATCATAATGGATGAGATCGGGCGTGGCACATCCACCTATGACGGCCTTTCGATCGCCTGGGCAGTCCTCGAGTATCTGCTCGACGATACGGTTGGGGCGAAAGTACTGTTCGCCACTCATTATCATGAAATTACGGCCTTGAGAGATCGCTACGGTATTGTCAATTGCAATGTGACTGTGAAAGAGTGGAACAACAATGTGATTTTCCTGCGAAAAATCGTGCCGGGATCAGCCTCAAAAAGCTACGGTATAGAGGTCGCACGAATGGCGGGTATCCCTGACAGTGTAATCGAAAGGGCGAAATCCATTCTCAGCAGACTGGAAACAAATTTTGGAGGACATATCCCCCTCTTTGTGGGAGAGAGAACCGATAGACCCGGCGGTCTTCAAGGGGATAGGGAAATCACCGATAGGGCGAAGCCCGATACACAGCTCGACCTCTTTCCCTCCCCATATGAGATACTCATGAAGGAACTGGGGGAGGTTGATATAGAAAGTATAACGCCTCTTGAGGCGCTCAATATTCTCGATCGGCTGAAAAGAAGCATCTCAACTTGAGGGTATTATGGCGGGTTTTTTAATTTCCACCCTTTTCAGGAGACGGTTAAACTGTGCTCCGCTGTAGAGCTCCAGTGCGCGTCCCTCGACGAAGTTTAATGCCTCGTCGGTGAACTCCGTATTCGTTATGCAGATCCCAAGCTTCGCTTTCGTTTCCTTCACTTTTTCGTAGAACTCACGTATTGCCAGCTGACCTACCTTTGAGGTTCCTCTGAAGAATTTGAAAAGAATGGTCATGTTTCTGTGCTTGTAAACTGCCTGTGCGAATATCTCAACAGATGAGTCGCGCGGGCTGCCAACACGTATGATCACCACATTTTCGGCGAACTTAACCGCAATATGTCGGCACACTTTCAAAAAGCTGGACTGGGGGGCTGTCATATATGCCTTGAGCACATTCGAGTACTTCATCTTTTCATACTTTTCCACCTTGGCACGAACGTCCCTGTAGTTCGGCGAACGAGCGAGGATTCGCTCCCACTGTTTGAGGGCATTATGAATATCGCCATGTGCGAGATACACTTCCGCAATCTCATATATGATTTCAAACTTCTTGTCTCTCTGCAGCCCCTCTGATTTCAGTGCAAGTGTGAGCACCTTCAGTGCATCCGCATACTTCTTGTATGCACTGAGTAGCTTACCTGCTTCCATGAGGCTTACGGCTGTGAACCGCGAGTCCACCCTCGCTTTGAGATAGTGTTTCAGTGCATCGTTGTGATTATCAAACTCATTGTGCACTTCGGCGAGATAAAAATGAACTTCGGGGTCCTGTGGGTTCATGTTGTGAGCAAGCTTTAATACCCGGAGCGCATCAGCATATTTCTTCAGCTGATAAAAGATGATACCAATCTCCTTGAGTACTGTATAGTTGTCTCTCTGAATGGAGAGGGCTTTCTTGAAGTACTTCAGGGCTTCGTTTAGCGCTTTGCGCTGTACTTCCAGCCTTCCGAGCTCTATATAGGGTTCTCCATCATCGGGGTCCAGCTTTCTTATGACCGTGTATGCCTTGTAGGCTTCATCAACATTACCGAGCTTTTTGTGGCAATCGGCAAGGAGTCCGTATATCTCCTTCTGGTCACTATCTTCTCTGCCGCGGCTGTAGGTGAGCAGGTTCTGAAGCTGTACAACCGCCTCGCTATAATTACCGATCTCCATGAGCAGATGGGCTGCCTGTTTCCGCTTTTCCACGTCAAAGGGGTCTTTCCTGATCATTGCGAGCAATGTCTTTGCTGCATGTTCCTTTGAACCCGTCGCTATGCTCTTATGAATTGAGGATTTCAGTTTAACTTTTCTGAGGAGACGTATGACGTAGAAGGCACCAAGAAAGATGGCTGTGAAGATTGCAATAAAAACTATGGTAGGTAGCATGTTTCGTCCCAACCCTATTGTAAGCAATGGTCAGGGGGCTGTCAATAAAAGTGGTAAAGGGCTGCTAAATACTACAAGAGTCTTGGCGTAGGAAGTGCGTCCTTATAGTGGAGAGAGGTTGCCAAGGCGTACCAAAGTGGTTACAATAGGTGTGAACCGATGTTTCAATTTCCCTTTACACCTACCGTGTACTTCCACCTGTTTGATCTTGCACTCGCGGTCTGTATATATGGAATTTCCATCGTGCTCTTTCTCACCTATAAACGTGGCAAACTGGGGCCGATACTATTCCTGGGACTCTTCATCTTCCCCCTGCAGTTCAGCATATGGTTTCTTCAGAGCAGGATCAGTCTGTCATTTCCCATGCAGATCGACATACTCGAAGTGTTTTATCTCTTCTTCGTGAAGTTCAGCGTTCTTGTGACCCTGATTCTTGCCAGACGCACATAGATGGCACATTTTTGCAGCTTGGAGGAACCCTTCGGGGGTGGTACCTATGTATGTGCCCCTATATCTTTGAGAAGCGAAAGTTGTATTGACTTTGCAGGGTGAATCCTATATCTTACTATAGGTTTTTGGAGGAGTGTATGTACTGGCTGGTTGAATTGAATAATAAACAGTATAAGATCGAAGCGGGTGAACCGGTACTTGTCGATAAGCTCGATGCGAAACAGGACAGTGAAATAAACATCGACAAGGTGCTGCTGATGAGAGGCGACAAGGATGAGGTCAAGGTCGGAACACCCTATCTGAAGGATGTCAAGCTCAAGGCCAAAATTCTTGGTAATGTAAGCGGGAAGAAGGTTCGGGTTTTCAAGTATAAACGCCGGAAAGATTACCGAAGAACGATTGGTTCAAGACCTCAGTACACTCAAATAATCGTTCAGGGCTAAACAGAGGGACAGTCCCATGGCACACAAAAAGGGCGGCGGCAGCACAAAAAACAGCAAGGACAGCCAATCCAAAAGGCTGGGTGTGAAACGATTTGCCGGTGAAGCTGTTACCGGTGGTTCAATTCTCGTCCGCCAGCGTGGCACCCGTATACACCCTGGAAAAAATGTGGGAAGAGGCAAAGACGATACCCTCTTCGCAAAAATGGACGGAGTAGTGAAATTCGAAACATTCGGACATGGAAAGAGAAGGGTTTCCGTATATTCGGAATAAACCCTATTTTCCCCTTATTCTCACCCCAGAAACATTTTCAACATATCCGATCTATCCGGCAGTTGGGCTTACCATTTCTTAAAAAAATCGATATTATTATGATGATCTTCAACTTCGGTTAGCCTATGTCGCGTTTTGTAGATGAGGTCGTTATAACTGTATGTTCCGGAAAAGGCGGAGCAGGGGCTGTTTCATTCAGGCGGGAGAAGTACGTCCCAAAGGGTGGACCAGACGGCGGTGATGGCGGGAAGGGTGGCGATGTCATCATACGTGTGAGAAGGGATCTCAAGACACTGTACCATCTCAAGGTGAAGGGCCGTATAAGAGCTAAAAACGGTATGCCCGGAAGGGACAGAAATCGACATGGTGCAGACGGAGGAGACAGCATTGTCAATGTACCTCCAGGTACCGTTATTCTCGATTCCCTGACAGGAAGGACACTCGCAGATCTGACCATGGGTGGCGAGTCCTACACTGCTGTGCGGGGAGGCAGGGGGGGCAGGGGTAATACACGGTTTGCGACAGCAACCAACCAGGCGCCGCGTTATGCACAGGGCGGCGAACCTGGCAGTGAGATCGTACTCACTCTCCACATCAAGGTCATTGCCGACATCGGGCTCGTGGGCCTTCCCAATGCTGGTAAATCCACGCTTCTCTCTGTGATCACCAATGCTCGACCGAAAATTGCAGGATATCCCTTCACCACCCTTACCCCAAACCTTGGTGTCATGCAGTATGGGGACAGGAGTGAATACATCATTGCCGATATTCCCGGACTAATCGAGGGGGCAAGCTCAGGCCAGGGGCTTGGTATCCGGTTTCTCAAACATATAGAACGTACAAAAATACTGCTTTTCCTTCTCGATCTCTTTGAGGAAAACTATGAGGAGCATTACCGGACCCTCATGGCAGAGTTGAAGAGCCACTCAAACATGCTGATCAACAAACCTCGCCTTGTCGTGGGAACAAAGCTCGATGTTGTGGATGACGATCGTGTGGAGGCCTTTTTCTCCTCCGCTATCGAGGGAAGGAAGGTTGCCATATCATCGGTCATGGGAAGGGGTATCGATGAGCTGAAGGATGCGATTGTGCATCTCATGGAGGATCTCGGTGAGTGAAAGACTTGGGATTTTTGGGGGGA
>Ga0114922_10004096_pt1 | contig 13540 bp, 10 predicted proteins | sample AartaG_FD_100975 | JGI IMG/M metagenome (GOLD analysis project Ga0114922, IMG submission 100975) | Deep subsurface microbial communities from Aarhus Bay to uncover new lineages of life (NeLLi) - Aarhus_00045 metaG | ecosystem: Environmental > Aquatic > Marine > Oceanic > Sediment | place...
CACGAGCATATCGGCAAAGGGGAGATCGGCGTCGACGCGTTCGGCTTCATCATGACCGACTGCAGGTTCAAGGATGTGCCGAAGATTCTCGAAACGCCGAAGGGGGAGACCCAAGACCGTTCGTGGGATGAGATAAACCTGGCGACGTTGCGGAGCCTGCTCGCAGTTGAGTAGTGACCGAGAGTTCTTGTTATCCCGTCAAGAGCCTAATACCGCAGGAGTGCGGCGATATCACCCGCCTCCGCGAGCGTCTCAATTGGGTCAGCGAAATCGGCCCTTGCGCCGGTGAGCTTAAGCATCTCGACTATCTCGTTCACGACATCGACCTCGAACAGCGATCCCGAACCGCAGGCGGAACATGCCTCGACCGCGCCGACGTCGAGGTTTTCGCAGTCGCGGCACCGTCTGCCCTCGGGCTTGAACGTGCGGTTGACTATCACCTGCTCCACTCGTCCGATCTTTGCTGCCGATAGTACCGCGTCGAGGCCCACGACACCAAGACCGCCTCGGAGGTATTCGTTGCGGATCTTCTCCCACAGGTCACGCTCAGATTGCCGCTCCTGCTCGAAGAACAGGTCCATTATGTCCTTGTTGACTGTGGCTTCCCCTTTGCCGAGGTCCAGCGCCTTTTCCGCGACCTTCTTCTGCAGCGCCTGCGGGAGGTCATCGTGCACCGCACGAAGAATCTCCTTGCCACCGACGAGCACAACGCGCCTGAACTCCTCCTCCTTGCCGAGCTGCGAGAGAGCGTCGACAATCTCGCGGGCGTACAGCAGGAGCTGCTTGTCGCGGCGGCGCTCGTACCGCTGCTGTGACCATCCGCCTTTCCTGACGTGATTCTTGACGTTACCCTTGACGACATCCTCGGAGCCCGCCACGGCCGACGAGACGAGGAAGATGCGCGCCTTCTTGTTGTCCGCAACGACCACCGCCACGTTCTCGTACTCGTCCTGGAACTCTGCCAGCGGTCTGATGTACGGCGACGAATCGATCCACACGAGATCCTTAACAGGTGCCGTCAGCGGTGTTGCCTGGAGAAAGTCGAGAGCCCAGCACGCGAAGATGCAGAGCGAACCCGCCTTCAGCCGGTTGTGTTCGAGATATTCCTGCGCAAGCTTTACGTTCTCGTCAAAATGGTCCCTCTCATCCTTTTCCGCACTGCCGCTCTGCAGCGCACGGCGCACCGCCTGGAACTTCTTGTCGAGCTGCGCTACTGACTGCGGCCCGGCGAGATACACGCTCAAGAACGCCCTCTCCGGCGCCGTCATCTCGGCCAATTCTCTCAGATCAATGTTTGCTGACATAGTCGCTCCTTAGAAATCCTCGTTACCCGCCACATTCAGTGTATCTGTTGGCAATCGCACCGATTCATTGGGTACGGCGCGAACAAGGGAAGCCAGAACCTGCCGGTCACCTACCCGATACCCCGCAATGGCTGGTCCTACCGGTTCTTGCGGTCGGCTGGTTTTCCGGATGGCGCGGGCCACCTCTCCACAAGGGCGCTTACCCTGCCAGCCGTTGGCGAGCCCTCCGTCTATTGGCCCGCCCGGTCCCTGGTCGATTGCTCCTTGTCATTAATGCGCCCAGCGGTGCCACTTACGGAGTTAAGAAAGCACTGTTAGCCCGCCTTGGCGGGCTCCTCTTTGCACCCTGCTTCAGCAGGGGTGGAAGGAGACTCTCACACTAATCCCGCTCTCAAGCGCGCTTCAGCGTGGCTTCCCGAACCTGACTTCAGTCTTGCCCCTCCCTTCTCTGCACCCAATGAGTCTCCAGCGCCTTCTTGGTCGTACCTGTTTCATGATGTTTCTCTTGGTCTTCAACATAGCTCAGGACACCCGGCAGATGTTTTTTGGAAAAGCTGACAACACCATATCCCCTCTGCCATTTGATGGTCTCAGGACCAACCTCCTTGTTCACCTGATGAGCACTGGCGTCCTTCACCTTCCCAATGAAGTCACTCAGGAGAACGAAAGGTTCCATCTGAAACACCAGATGAACATGGTTCTGTGTACCGCCGAGCTTCTCGAAGTGAATGCCTTTGACTTTGGGCAGTATTCTTCAATGATTTCATACAGCCGATCTCGAATCTCCGGCCGGATCATGGGGTCATCATTGCTGCAGTGCCAGTTGACATGCAAGTAGATCTCACTGAAGTTGTGGCCGGATCCTTCGCTCATCATGCTGAAGCCTCCTCGGAGAAGCCACGCTGAAGCGCGCTTCTGATGTGTTTCTCCCCTCTCAACACCCCGGCTGAAGCCGGGTGCAAAGAGGAGCCCGCTGAAGCCGGGCTAAATAGTACCCTAAATGCTGATGTCAGTGCCAGCGAAATGTCGTTCAGAACGCAGAGTAAATCCCGACCGGGTTGCCGTGGCCGAGCCAATTAGCCCGGCATGAGCATAATCGCGTAGTCTATGGTTCCATGCTAGCAGGGATATGTCAAGTATCGCCCGACGGCGCAGCCGGGTATGGTTGGAACAACGCGCGCTCGGCTTCTTAAGGCAACGTGGCTGGAGGCTTCCTAGACGCACGACTGCTGTACAATCTCTCAAGAAATCCTATCGGACGCTGAGCGTGCGTCTCCATTCGGTTGTTCTGTCCGGTGGGAGGCCGGTGAAGTCTATGTGGATACGCCGTTCGGTAGGCGCGATGTGTTCGAGGCTGATATGTATGGCGCGTGCGGGCAGAAGGTCGGCGGCCCGCTCCGCCCATTCGATCACCGCGATGCATCCCGAATCGATGAGTTCCTCATACCCGAGCGCTATAAAATCTAACGGGCTGTCCAGTCTGTAGGCGTCGATGTGCCAGATGGGATGGACACCGTCGTACCTGTTGACTAGCACGAAACTGGCGCTTCGGACGAACTGATCCGGAGGAACACCGAGACCCTGCGCGATCCCTTTCGTCAGGCACGTCTTGCCGGTTCCGAGCTCACCTACAAGCGCAATCACGTCACCGGGAACGAGCAGTTTGCCGATTTCCCGGCCGAGCCCTATCGTGTCCTCCGGTGAATGGGTAATGAGCGATACGCTCCGAGAGCGGTCTCGTTCAGCCACTGACTCGATCTTGTCCCGGTCGTTTTCGGATAGCCTTTTCATAGAGCTTGACGTACTCTCCCGCGGCGTGGTGCCATGAGAAGTCCTCTTTCATGCCGTTCATCTGAATTCTCTTCCAGGTGTCGAAGTCGTGGTATGCGGCGATCGCACGCTCTATTGCGCCCAGCAAGGCCTCCGGTGTCGGGTCGTCGAAGACGAAACCGGTACCGTAGCCGGCAGTGATCGAGACCGGTGTAGCGTCCTGTATGCTGTCCGCCAGACCGCCTGTTCGCCGCACTATGGGTACCGTACCGTACTTCAGGCTGTAGAGCTGGTTCAATCCGCACGGCTCGTACCGCGAGGGCATGAGAAGAAAGTCCGCACCGGCCTCTATCTGGTGTGCGAGCGCGTCATCGAACCCGATAGTTATGCCGGTCTTGCGCGGATGGCGACGTCCCATCTCCTGGAATATGAAATGGTATTTGGGATCGCCCGTGCCAAGCAGCACAAACTGGACGTCCATATCGAAAAAGTGTTCCATGATGGCCGCGATAAGGTCAAGCCCCTTGTGGTCCGCCAGCCGGCTTATGACGCCAAAGAGCGGGCTGTCGGTGCGCGGCAGGTCCAGGTTCTTCTGGAGGGCGCGTTTGCACGCCAGTTTGCCGGACATATCGGTCGGGTCGTAGTCCTTCTCGATGTGCTGATCCACGGCGGGATTCCAGACCGAGTAGTCTATCCCGTTAAGCACACCGTAGAGGTCGGCACTGCGTTTCCGCAACAGTCCGTCCAACCCGTACCCGAACTCCGGCGTCTGTATCTCCTGGCTGTACGTCGGACTTACGGTGCAAAGAACGTCGCTGAATACCAGCCCGGCCTTGAGCAGGTTCATCTGGCCGTAGAACTCAAGACCTTCCATGTTGAACAGGCTCGGATGCAGCCCTGTCACAGGGAACTTCTCAGCGGGAAATATTCCCTGGTACCCGATATTGTGAATTGTGAACAGTGTTCCGATGTTCCGGAAAAAGTCGTGTTCACCGTACGCCGTGCGCAGGTATGCCGGGATAAGTGCCGTCTGCCATTCGTTGCAGTGAATTGCGTCAGGTCGCCAGCCGGTCGTTCTCAGGCTCTCAAGAACCGCCTTGGAGAAGAAGGCGAACCGCTCGACATTGTCCTCGTAGTCAACGCCGTTTTCCTGGTAGAGGCCGTCCCGGTCGAAGAAGTAAGGTGCGTCAATGAAGTACACCGGTATGCGCGTGCCCGGGAACCGTCCTTCAAGCAGGCGGGCCGTGTACATTCTATCACCGACACGCACGGTCAGGCTCGAGGAAATGACGACGGTGTGAATCGCCATGCGTCCCGAAGCCTGGCGTCGCATTGATCGAACGCGCTGCAACACTGTTCCCTCGGGGGGAACTGCCTCCGCGCGCCTTGGCATGAACCGCGGGTAATATGGCATGATGAGGCGCGCATCATGTTCGAGCACGTGCAGCGCTTTGGGCAAAGCGCCCGCCACGTCCGCCAACCCTCCGGTTTTCGCGAACGGAACAACCTCAGGGCATGCAATCAGTATCTTGAGCTTGGCCATACAATTCCTTCCCCACGCTATTTCAAGTCCCTTCAGAGAGAAGAGAAAACCGCCTGGTCAGACACGGTTTCAACGTTGATTGTCGGGTCCAACTTCTTCAGTTCGGCCTGCAGCCTTTCCGCAAGAGGCGCGACTATGACACGCTCGGTTCCGTCATGACCTGCGTCTATCAGGCAGAGCCCCCGCGCGCGCGCTTCGCGAGCGTGGTGGTACCCTATATCGCCCGTGACAAGCGCGTCGGCTCCCGCCGCCGCGACTGCGGATACGAGCGTTCCGCCGGCACCTGCAATGGTGGCGATCCGGGCGACTTGGCGCTGCTTGTCGCCAACGATTCGGACGGAATCCAACTTCAAGGCTTTCCTGACCCGGGACGCGAACTCTCCCAGACTCGTACTCTGCTCCAACTCCCCAATTCGCCCAAGCGAGAACCGCTCGTCGCGCTGGGAGGTAACGAGGAGGTCGTACGCAACCTTCTCATACGGATGCGCCTGTTTCACGGCCTCCACCACTCGTGGGACAAACGGGCCGCTGACGACCATTTCCAATCTCAACTCGTCCGCTCGATTCACCTTGCCGACCTCGCCCGAGAACGGTTGGGCGCTTTCACCGGGCATGAAGGTGCCCACCCCTTGCGTTTCGAATGTGCAGAACTCGTATTCCCCTATGACTCCCGCGCCTGCCGAACATGCCGCATCGCGCACGTGACCCTCATGTCCTTTCGGCACGAACACAACGAGTTTGTACTGCGCACACTCGTTGCCGAGCTGCAGCGGTTCCGAGTCACACAGCCCCAGGACCTCTGCGAGCACGGTATTCACGCCGCGCGGTGCGCGATCCAGGTTTGTATGTGCGACGTAAAGTGCAAGTCCGGCGCGTATGGTCTTGAGCAGCAGTCTTCCTGCCATGTCATCCGGCACGATCCGGTCTATCGGCCGGTAAATGAGAGGGTGGTGGACGACTATGGCACTTGCCCCGACGGCCAGCGCCCGCTCAACAGCCTCGTCGCTCGGGTCGAGAGCGACGATCACGCCCTTCAGCGGCGCTGCGGGATCTCCGGCCTGTAATCCGATACTATCTTCAGGCAGCGCAAGCGCAGCTGGGGCTATTTCCTCCATGATTCTCATCAGATCGCTAACAGAAACTGCCAACTATGTACTCCTTATGTGCCACTGGCCGAGGGCGAGGTGTACCTCGCCCCTACGTTGTCTCCTCGATGATCTCCGCCTCAAACTTCCACAAAGTGGCGCCGCTCTTCCACTCATCGGGGCTCAGCCCGGCTTTAACGCACGTTTCGCGAACAAAGGTGAGTGTATCCCAGTTGCGCGACGATGCCACCTGCGGCAACAACAGGCCGGAAAGGCCGCTCTTCTCGATCATGAGCCCGTGACGACCGATCTCTATCTCGTTCGGGTCAGTTACCTTTGACAGAGGAGTAAGAACGGAAATCTCTATGGTGACGTCGCCTGTCTCAGCAGCTCCCAGAGGCGGAAATCGCGGATCCTGAAAAGCTGCCGCGAGCGCCATTTCGGGAACCGTGTCCCACAGTGGGGACTGGGACTCAACCTGACCGATGCATCCTCGCAAGGCCTCTCCTTTGCGCAAAGTAACGAAGAGCCCGCGCGGCTCCAACAGAACGGGGTCGCTGGTTCTGCCCGGAATCTTGCTCGCGAGTCCCAGCCGCGCGGTTATTGTCTGACGTGCCAGGTTGAGCAGCTCCGACCGTTGTTGTTCCGAATATCCGTGTTCGACGTCCTGCATCTGTCATGCTCCGTGCAAAGCGGCCTTTCAGCGCAAGAACGCTATGGCCGTGTATCCGACAACCTCGAACATGTCGCCCGTAACGTCCCCGCTGGTGGCATATTTCAGAAGTTGCGCCCGCTCAGCGCCGAGACGTTCCGCAGCGATCATCGTCGTGATCACTGCGCTGGCACCGCAAAGTTCGCACCGACCCTCCTCTATCGCCTGCCCGAGGTTGCGCCATGACATGTTCAGCACTCCGTCAACAGCGACCTTGTCAAGAGCGTTCGCGGCTCTCTGACTGTGATAATGCGACAGGTCTGTGCTCGCCAGTATGAGTCCGCCATCTTCGCTAATCGCTTCCGCGAGGGCGCCGCCCAGGAGTTCGCTATAATCAAGATTCATCGGGCCCATAAGTATTGGCACAATCTTGACCTCGCCAAGAACCTCCTTCAGAAAAGGTAGCTGCACCTCGAGACAGTGCTCGGAGATGTGAGGCTCTTCCGGCGCGAAGTCCAGGTCGCCGCGGGCCGCCAGTTTCTCGACAAACTCCTCGTCGACAGGGAAACTGCCCGTCGGCACCTCGAATGTTCCCTGAGGATAGACGGATGCCGTGTCGAACCCGTACCTGTGGGATGTGCCGATCAGTATTAGACGCTCGACCTGCCTGCCTTCGAGCGCGCGGTACGCGTGAGCTGCAACCGGTCCTGAATACGGGTACCCGGCGTGCGGCACGACAAGCGCCAGCAGTTCACCTTCCAACTGCTGTTCGGGCGTTTGCGCAAGCATCTCCCGTACCGTAGCGCTTAGCGTCGAAGGTCTGCCCGGGTAGAACGCGCCGCTTACCGCGGCCAACCTCACGTTACTCCCGGAATGCGCGTCCATCGCTGATCACCCCAGCTCGGAAATCGCAGCCTCAAGCCGCTCTATCAACGTTTCCTTCTTCGTTATTCCCACGAATCGCTCCACTTCTTTTCCGTCCCGAAACAGGATTATTGTCGGAATGGCGCGGATCTCGCATTTCGCGGCCGTGTTTCTTCCCTGATCCACGTTCAGTTTCGCAACGGTTACCGACCCGGCATATTGAGCGGCGATCTCGTCGAGCACGGGAGCAAACACTCGACATGGAGCACACCATTCAGCCCAGAAATCCACCAGCGCCACGCCGGAGACCTGTTCCACAACGGTCCCGAAATTATCATCTGTCAACTCCAGCACATTCTCGCCCATAAAGCTTTTCCCCTCTGCTTCCTACCTTGTAAGACTCCCCGTCATCAATCTAACTCAACGACATCGGACGCTACTACGCGCCCGACTCCTGATATGAAGGCTAGCCGCGCCTCGTCCGCTACTCGGCCAGCGCCACCTTCGCAAATCTGCGTTTTCCCGCACGCAATATCATACCATCGACGGGTTGAACATCCAAGGATGCATCATTAACCTTCTTCCCATCCAGGCTCACCCCTCCGCCTTTGACAAGGCGGCGCGCTTCGTTGCGCGTCTTGGCAAATCCCGCCAGCATAAGAAGTTCGACAATCCATATCCTGCCATCATCCTTCAGGCGGTCCGGTGTAAGCGCCACCTCCTCGATATCGTCCGGCAGCCCCTTATTAACAAACACCTTCTCGAACTCGCGTTCCGCCTGCAGGCTCTGGTCTTCGCCGTGGTACATGCGCACGAGCTCGCGTGCGAGGCGTTTCTTGACCTCTTTCGGGTTACGCTGTCCGGCTTGCGTGTCCGCCTTCATGCGATCAATGTCTTCGGGCGGGATATCTGTGAGTAGAGTGAGGTAATCGACCATGATCTCGTCGGAAATGCTCATGGTTTTGCCGTACATCTCGTTGGGATGCTCATCGATCCCGATGTAGTTCCCGAGACTCTTGCTCATTTTCTGTACGCCGTCCGTCCCGACCAACAGCGGCATGATTATTGCCACCTGCGGTTCCTGCCCGTACGCTCGCTGCAGATCGCGTCCGACAAGCAGGTTGAACTTCTGGTCGGTACCTCCCATCTCTATGTCGACGGCGAGGCTGACGGAGTCGTACCCCTGCATCAGTGCGTAGAGAAGCTCGAGGACCGTTATTGGTTTCTGTTCGTCGAGCCGTTTGGCGAAATCGTCACGCTCAAGCAGCCGGGCTACGGTGTATTTCGACGTCAACTCCATGACTTCCGCAAACGTCATTGGCTCAAACCACTCGCTGTTGAACACTAGCTTGAGCTTCTCCTCGTCCAGGATCTTGCAGGCCTGTCTCTGGTAGGTCTCGGCGTTCTCCAGCACCTGTTCTTTCGTGAGTGTAGGTCGAGTCTCCTTCCGGCCGGAGGGATCGCCGACCATCGCCGTGAAATCTCCGATGAGATAGTAGACAGTATGTCCCATATCCTGAAGCTGGCGCATTTTGCGTAACTGCACGGTGTGACCGAGATGAATGTCGGGCGCCGACGGGTCGAACCCGACCTTGATCTTGAGAGGCTGGCCAGTCTGTTTTGACCGCAGCAACTTTTGAGCGAGCTCCTTGCGCAAGATAATCTCCACGCACCCACGCTCTATGGCCTGCAAATCCTGTTCGACCTCTTCCTGCAGTCTCTCTAGATTCTCCATCCTATTCCTTTCCGCCCAGACTATCCCTTGCCGCCGGTCGGCACCGCCGGCACGCCCGGTTCAACTGCGCGTGCTTCCCTGATAATTACGCGCCTGATACATGAAGGCTTCAAGGCGAGTCCGCGTGGTCGTTTGCTCGTGCCCTTCGAACGACAGGTTCAGCACCGGTATGTTATTGTGAGCCTCGCGGCACATCTTGAGAATCGAGTGGACGATTGTCCCGGGCATGCATGTGAACGGCATCAGGTTGACGATACCGTTGACGCCCTCGTGCACAAACTCGATCGACCTGCCTATGCTCAGCACGGCTTCGCCCTCGTAGTAGGTGCTCAGATACGGGTCCGCCGCCGCCAGGGTGCTCTGAACGGTCGGTTCGGGAGGGTGATCAAAAAAGTCCCCCATGACCCTCAGTGCCCGCCGGTCGTCATGATGCTGCACGATGTCCTTTATAGCGGTTTTCAACAGGCGCTTATGTTCCCGGTCGGCGCGCGCGTGACGCTTATAAACCACGTTAAGATAATATATCCACTCGCTGAACGGCGACAGTCTTACTTCGCCGCCTAGATCCTCAATCTGGCGGATCATATTCTCGTTGGCGTACCGGTTCAACCGGACGTAAATCTCCCCAACGACGCCCATCACCGGTTTTCGCTCCGATTTGTCAACCGGAATGCCCTGGAATGTCTCGCGCGCTCGTTCCAGAACCGGTAGCAGCGGCCTTTTCTCTCTGACGTGGGCACACAATTCGTCCATGCATTCCCAGTATACGGTATCCGTTTCGCCCGCATTGACTTCGTACGGGCGGGTTTGGAGCAGCGCTCTCTCCAGGTAGCATCCTGCGAGTATCCCCTGCCACGCCAGCCGGTCGAAGCCGTGTCCGGTAATTCCTAGATCGTCGTAGAAACTTGTATCCTGGTGCGGCGACAAGATCGGTACGTCCTGGAAACCCATTTCGTCAAGTACGTTTCTGTGGAACCTGTGGTAACACCCGAACCTGCACGGGCCCGAACCGCTCGGCATGAAGAACGCGGTTCTATCGGGATCGAAATCGGGGCTGTGCACCATCTTGGCAATATCCCCGGTCGTGAGCACGCAAGGATAGCATTCCTTCCCCGTGGTATACTTCTTACCCCACTCCAACGTCTCGTCGTCGGATTCGGGAATCAGCTCGGCATCCACTCCATAGGCCTGAAACGCCGCTACAAGGCAGTTGGCCTGGTCGCACATATATGGGAAGAGGAGTTTTCTGCCGAGCGCGGAACTCTGGTCCGGCCCCAAACTCAGACGCCTGGCGAGCGGCTTTTCCGGCGCCCGGTAGTTTTCCAGGCTGTCCAGAAACGCCTCGAGTCGGGTGATGGCTCCCGCGTCCGCGCTGTGCTCGTCTATCTCGAGCTGAAGGTATGGTTTGCCGGACATGATGTCACGGAAAAAGTGCGATATGAAGCTGTCCGGGCCGCACCCGAAATTGGTAATGTGCAGGGCGAACAACCTGGGATCCTTCGTTATGTACTGAGCGGCCTGGAGAAACCTTTGCCCGGCCTTCCAGTACATCTTGCGGTAATCCACCGGCAGTTCCACCTGCTCGATCGGCAGCATGTCCAGCGGTATCGGCAGAACGCCCAGGTTCCTTATTTTCTGCGGGATCGCCAGGTTGATACCCATGTCGCATCCGTTGTAAGGCCGCGTGGTGAGCACAAGGGCACGCTCCCCCTGTTTGAGGCTGGTGAGCACCTCCTCGCCTTTCTTGAGCAGTTCGGAGTGGAACCTGCGCTGGGCTTGACGGCCGTGATCAAACGCCGCGCGCACCTTCCTGTAAGGTACGTCGAGCTGCGCTGCGAGCTCCTTGAGGCTCTCGCGCATCGGTTTCTTCTCTTTGCCAAGATGGATAACCGGGCTTACAACCTGCACGCCGAGCGCATCGAAATCGAACGCTGCGCGCATTGTATAGGGTAGCGTCTGAACATACGGGCAGTTGAACGTTTCCGCAGATGGGTCCTCGAGGCCCGTTCGCCACAGATTCACAATATGAGGCAGGAAAACCCTCTTGACACCTTTTTGAATGAGGTCGAGTATGTGTCCATGGGCTACCTTGACCGGGAAACACGTCTCGGATACCACCTTCTCCACACCGTTATGTATCAGTGTTTTGTTCGTCGGTGACGACAGTTCGACTTCGTAGCCCAGCTCTTGGAAGAAGGTGATCCACAGCGGCAACAGTTCGTAGAAAAACAGCAGCCGCGGAATGCCTATCTTGCCTTTGGCCCCCTGTCCCGGTTGATGGTCGCGCAGCAGCATCTTCTCGCGCCACGCGAACAGGTCGGGAATACCCGCGCGTTTCTTATCCGCCCTGTCAACGTCGTATTTCTCGCACCTGCTACCATAGAAAAGCGGTTTATCGCTCTCGATGGTGACCTTGCGAATCTCGCAGTGGTTCGGGCAGTCCTGGCACTCAAAAGTGGAGAGCGCGTACTTCCTTTTTGTAATGTCGAACCCTTTGAACTTCGTACCTTTGCCGGTGTCGGCTCTCATAGCGAGGATCGCCGCCCCGATTGCGCCGGTCACGTCGTGATGGGGCGGAACGGCGACCTCTTGGCCGAGCACTTTCTCAAATGCCGCAACAACACCCGGGTTCGACGCCGTGCCTCCCTGGAGGAATATCCTCTTGCCGATCTTTCTATCCCCGACGACGCGGTTCAGGTAGTTGTGCACTATCGAGTAGCTCAACCCCGAGACGAGCTCGTCCACGCTCGCGCCGAGCTGCTGTTGCCGCACCAGGTCCGATTCCATGAACACGGTACAGCGTTCGCCCAGAGGTACCGGTGCCGGCGACGATAGAGCCAGTTCGCCGAACTCGTCCTTGATAGATATGCCGAGCTTCTCGGCCTGTTCTTCAAGGAAGGAGCCGGTTCCTGCCGCGCAAACCTTATTCATCTCGAAATCGACGACCGCCCCGTTTGAGATGCTTATATACTTGGAATCCTGTCCGCCTATCTCGAACACGGTGTCAACTTCCGGGTCGATGTCCATTGCTGCGGTAGCCTGCGCGGTGATCTCGTTACGGATAACGTCGGCGCCGACGAACCCGCCGGTCAGGTATCTGCCGGAGCCGGTGGTCGCCGCACCGCATATGCGTACTCTGTCTCCAACCTCCTCAGCGACCTCGCTCAGACCTTGTCTCACAGCCTCGATAGGTCTGCCGGCGGTCATGAGGTATCTTCTCGCGATTACATTCTTGTTCCCATCAATTACGACAACATTTGTGCTTATAGAACCGACATCAAGACCCAGGTAACCGTCCACTACTTCAGTGAGGGCTCTTGGAGACCAGTCGATCGTGACTGCTGAACGGCACCTCTCTGCAATGTCGCTCAGGGGTTCAAGAGCATCCGGGCGCGGTTTTGGCTCGTCGATATACCTTTCGAGGTCGGCCAGCCCGGCGAACGGTTTCTCGGCTTGTTGCTCTATTGTGGTCATCACCGCGCCGATCGCGCCCATAGATGCGAAACGTTCGGGTATGATCAACTCTCCGTCCTCAAGTCCGAGGACCTCCCTGAACGCGTGTCGGACCCCCGGATTCGCTGCTACGCCTCCCTGGAACGATATAGGCGAGGGAAACTCCTTTCCTCGACCTATACAGCTTCTGAAATTCCGCGCCACAGCGAAACACAGCCCGCCGACGATATCGTAGTCGGATGTGGCTATTTGTTGATGGTGAATCATGTCGGATTTGGCGAAAACACTGCAGCGTCCTGCAATACGCGGTGGATTGGCCGACTTGAGCGCGAGCTCGCCGAACTCCTCGATCGTGAGGTTGAGCCGGCTCGCCTGCTGGTCGATGAAGGAACCGGTACCGGCCGCGCACATCGAGTTCATGGCGAAATCCGCTATTCGCGTCCCGTCGCTCTCTTCGTCCGGGACTATGAAGATGAGCTTTGCGTCCTCGCCGCCTATCTCTATGATGGTCCTCACTTCGGGGTGAAACCTGTCTATGGCCTTTGCCTGGGCCACTACCTCATTGGTGAAGTTGCCTTCCAGCAGCTCGGCAATCAGTCGGCCGACAATCCCGGTTGTCGATACCGCTATCGGGTGGTCCGAGGGACAGCGCGACAATACGTCGAGCAGCACCTCGCGAGTTCTTACTAACGGCCGCCCCTTTATGCGGGTATAATGCTCCTCCAGAATCTCCCCGTCTGACTTCATGAGGACGGTGTTGACGCTGACGGACCCTATATCAAGTCCTATATGGAGGTATTGCCCCTGCACGCTAGGTCGTGCTCCATAGCCAAGATTAATGTAGAGCTGGCAAATGAGTTCCGGTTTACGCTGCCCAGACAGTATGCATTGTAGCACGATCGCCAAATTGACGTCAATTCGGTTGCCCCGGGGCAGGTTCAGCGGCATCCTTGGATTCTGTTGTAATTGGTGCGCCAATCCGGTAGAATCTAATGCCGTCGGGGCGGTTTTCACGTCTGTTCGCGTAATAGGAGATCTGGGAGTGAGCGGAACCGTAAAGAATATAGCACATCGCGGCGCCAGCGCTTTGGCGCCGGAGAACACGTTGCCGGCATTTCAGCTCGCGATCGAGTC
>Ga0114922_10004097_pt1 | contig 13540 bp, 11 predicted proteins | sample AartaG_FD_100975 | JGI IMG/M metagenome (GOLD analysis project Ga0114922, IMG submission 100975) | Deep subsurface microbial communities from Aarhus Bay to uncover new lineages of life (NeLLi) - Aarhus_00045 metaG | ecosystem: Environmental > Aquatic > Marine > Oceanic > Sediment | place...
CTTTATCTTTTTCATTTTCAATTTTATTTGCAACTTTTCTCGCTTCTGTCATTTCATTCACTTTTGATTTTATATTGCTGATATGAGATGATATGGTTTTAATCAGCTCTATCCTCTCACCTGCCAATTCTGCATATTCCGATTCACTGAATAACAGCTTTAATCCATTAACATTATTAATTAATGAAGTCTGGTATTTTATTGAAGTAGGTATTATATTACTTAAAGCCAAATCAGCCAGTACCCTTGATTCTATCTGTATCTTTTTAGTATATGTATCGAGTCTAACATTAGTTCTCGCCTCAATTTCCCGTTCAGTCATCAATCCCAATTTAGTAAATAATGAAATACCTCTATCAGAGCCATAAGCATCAAGGGTTTCAGGCACGCCTGAAACACTGCTTAATCCTCTTTTTTCTGCTTCTGCTTTCCATTCATCACTATAATTATTTCCTTCAAACCTCACAGGTTTTGAATTGGTTATGTATTGTCTTAAAATCTGGAATATTGCCTCATCCTTCTTAACTCCCTTTTCAATTAACTTGTCAATTTCTTTTTTAAATTCAATTAACTGTTCAGCAAGAGCAGAATTTAAAACCGTCATAGGACTCGCACAGTTTTGCGAGGATCCTACTGCCCGGAATTCAAATTTCTCGCCTGTGAAAGCAAAGGGTGAAGTTCTGTTTCTGTCAGTATTATCCAAAAGTATCCGTGGAACCTTAATAACATTCAGCTTAAGTTCAGTTTTTTCACCAGGTGTCATTTTTTTGTTAGTCACCTTCTTTTCTATCTGGTTAAGCAACTGAGTAATCTGGCTGCCAATGAAGACAGAAATAATAGAAGGTGGGGCTTCGCTGGCTCCCAGTCTATATGCATTTCCGGCTGAGGCAACACTGGCTTTCAGTAAATCCGCATGTTTATGTACTGCACATATTGTGTTAACCAGAAAAGTAAGAAACTGCAAATTAGTTTTAGGATTTTTACCCGGTGCCAGTAAATTAGTACCTGTATTTGTTAATAGTGACCAGTTATTATGTTTACCTGAGCCGTTAATATCTTTAAAAGGTTTTTCATGATCCAGAAACCTGAAATTATGATGACGTGCAATCCTCCTCATTAAATCCATCAGTAAAATGTTATGATCAACCGCAAGATTGCACTCTTCAAATAAAGGAGCACATTCAAACTGGTTAGGCGCAACCTCATTATGTTTGGTCTTTAATGGAATACCTAATTTGAAAGCTTCAATCTCCACTTCTTTCATATAATTTCCCACTCTTTCAGCGATTGAACTGAAATAATGATCATCAAGCTGCTGGTCTTTAGCTGATGCATGTCCCATTAAAGTTCTGCCTGTTAAAGCCAAATCCGGACGTGCGTTATATAATGCTTCGTCAATTAGAAAGTATTCCTGTTCACACCCTAATGTAGCTATGACTTTGGTTACATCCTTGTCAAATAACTGGCACACTTCAACAGCAGCATTATCTAAAACATTTAATGCTTTAATTAAAGGAGTCTTATGGTCAAGTGCTTCACCGGTATACGACACAAAAATCGTCGGTATGCTCAGTGAGTTGCCAACAATATAGGCTGGTGATGAAGGATCCCATGCCGTATAACCACGTGCTTCAAATGTATTTCTTATCCCACCGCTCGGAAAGCTTGAAGCATCAGGTTCCTGCTGAGCCAGTAATTTTCCGGAAAATTTTTCTATTACGCCTCCAAAATCACCCTGTTCAATAAACGCGTCATGCTTTTCTGCAGTTCCTTCAGTTAATGGTTGAAACCAATGTGAATAGTGTGTTGCTCCCATATCTATTGCCCAGGACTTCATGCCTGAGGCAACCTGATCTGCAATTTTTCTATCAATCCTGCTACCCTTTTCAATAGCTGCGTTAACTTCTTTGTATGCATCTCGTGATAAATACTTTTCCATCTTTTTCTTGTCAAATACATTTATCCCAAAATACTCCGAAGTTAGATTACCAGGAGGTTTGAATTGTACGGGTTTTCTTGATAATACTTCAGTTAGAGCATTAAATCTAATTTCTGCCATAATTATTTATTATTTAGTTAAAAATATTTACTATTTTGCCATAAAAGTACGTATTTTTTTTAAAACCATGCCATTTTTATATTATTTTTTACCAATTTATATATATTTTTTACAAATACCCCGATTTATAGGGGGTAAAAATATTTTTTTTTATTTTGGAAAGGATTTTCTATTGTTATGATAAATGAACAGCGGAAAGTTTATTTTCAGGAGTTCCTTAACAGTAATATACTATTGTAATTTTATCTTTGAGTTGCAGATACATGAATAATTCATGCAGAATTACCTCAGTAATCTATTTACATGGAATAAAAAACTAATATCTGATGAGGATTAATAATTGCACCAGTGAGGTTTAATTATAAATTCAGGTCCTGATTTTCGAAATATTTGCTGCAATAAGGCTCAATTTACTAAACCACTCTTTACCATATTTATATATTAATGCATCTTCCAAAAACTTATATACCGGTATATTTAAACCATTCCCCAATTCCCTGGCAGGTTCACATATTTTCCATTTATCATAATTAACGGCATCAAAATTATTGTATTTCTTAATTCTTACCGGATACAGGTAACAAGATACAGGTTTTTGAAAACTTATTTTTTTATCATTGCAAGCCAGCTCTATTGCACATCTTGCTATACCATTCTCAAAGTTGGTATAAGCACACTCCTTATTATCAATCAAAGGTGTAACGAACTCCTTATCCTTGTCAATAACATAGGTGCCCTGTTCCTCAATCGCCTTTAAACCTTTATTGCGAAGATATGGCTTTATTACCGGAAAAATCTTCTTCAATATTCGTAGCTCGTTTTCTTCCAGTGGAGCTCCCGAATCTCCATGAACACAGCACGCCCCCTTACATTTTCTTAAATCACACTTGAAATTTTCTTTTACAATATCAACACTAATTAATGTATTTCCAATCTGAAACATCTCTTATTAATTTAATAATGCTAAATATATTAAGAAGTGATTTAACTTAATATATTATTAAGTAAATTACCACGTAATGGATCACTAATAATTCATTGTGAATAAGTAAAGAAATGCAATATAAAATATTTTCAAAAAATCAGAAGATAAATATAATTATCCTATTTGTAATATAAAGGTTTCAGTAAACTAATATCATCAAAAGGTTTATATTTCATCTTGTTTTTAAGTTTATACCCAATTATAGTTTCTGCATTATATTCAACAGGCAGCTGCTTATCTTTTCCATAATTACTGTCGGAATTATCAGCTTTTATCGTAGCTGTAAATAATATCGTATCATTCTTTTCAAAATTATTTCCGAATTTTTTAATTGATAAGTTATACATCCTGTACCTGCATAATTTATTTTTAATCCATATTTCCTCAAATTTAAGCTTATCTGAATTAGTCCTGGTTTGAACTGTAATTTTATAGTTTACTCCTTTTCCGGAATCCCTTGTTCCCCCGATCCATTCCTGCGATGTTGCTTCAATAAACTTAAAATCCTTGTTGAAAAAACCAGGAAATCCCGATAGTATTATTAATATTGTTAATGTTAATTTCATAAATGGGTGTATATAAGGATAAAATTAAAAAAAATCAATGTTATATCAAGAACCTTAAAATAAATAAATTTATAAATTCAGATTTTATTTGTTAACTTAAAAAATGATATATAATAGTATAATAAGTATATGTCAATGATTTAATAATGAATAAAAAATCTTATCATGCCCAAACCTACTGCCGGAGCCATAATTTATAGAAGACAACATGGGAAATACCAGGTATTGCTTACTAGACGTAACATTGAACCATTCAAGGATTACTGGTGCCTTCCCGGGGGTCATATAGAAAAATTTGAAAATGCATATGATGCTATAATTCGTGAAGTAAAAGAAGAGACTAATCTGGAATTAAATCCAAATTTTTTATGCTATATGGATGAAATTTTTCAGGAAAAAAACATACACAATGTTGTTTTAATGTTTTATGGGGAGGCAACGAATACACCGAAGGCTGATCCAAAAGAAGTATCAGATATTCAGTGGTTCTCAATTGATGAAGCTTTGAGCCTCAAATTAGCATTTAAGCACAACGAAGTAATCGAATTTTTTGTCAGGGCAAAGAAATATTAACGGATTTTTACCGATTTCAATTTATATACTATAAAACATATGATATTATATGATAAATGTTAGTAAAATAGAGATAAGTAACATAACTTTACTATATATCATACAAATATTAAATTATACTGATTTCCAGTATATTAATATAAATTATTGAGTTACAGCTCTATTTATGGTATTTTTGTACCTGTAACAATTTGTTGGGCAAAGCGTATTAATCTACAACTAATTCTTCCCTTAACTAACTAAACAAAAGACAATCAATATAATTAAATATGAATATTTACCGTTATAAAATAACTTCTTATATTAAATTAGTTAAGAATGTTAGTAAAAAGGTATAATTACAAAATAAATTATTTATAAATTTGGTTGTATAATTACTTTTCAGCATTAATTAAAAGAGATTTTAAATACATAAACAAAATGAAAAGGTTGAAAATTTTAATATTGACATTGATAGTAACAGCAGCCATAATGTGTTCATGTAACAAATATGTTTGTCCTGCATATGCTAGCAATGTTGATTGTGAACAGTCGGAAAATGGCCCAAAATAAGTCTATAGTAATTTATTTTATATTTTTATATTTGTTGCATAGAACAAATAATTAATAATTTTAACTATGAAAAAAATATTTATTATTGCAGTCCTATTGGTTTCATTAGTATTAATTTTTGCTTCCTGTAAAGGTGCTAAAATATGTCCTGCTTATGGACAAAATGATACTGAGTGTTCTGAATCCGTTGATAGTTAATATATATTTTACACTTTTTTTTATTATTTTTACATATCTTTTTCTGGTAGTTTTTTACTGTAATTAGGGATATTACCTTATTTTAAATTTTCGTGAAAAAATTTATAGTCAGTATTCCTGTTATACTTACTTATTATCTTGGATTTGCACAAGGTGAAATTGATGATGGAACTCAAATATTTTACCGTAATGAAAGAACTTTTGCAGGTTTTATAAATTCTAATGGCTTTGGGGGAAATTTTAGATATGCCAAGCGAATTACAGCTTTTAAAAAGACTTTATATGAAATTGATTTGGTTAGCATTAAACATCCTAAAGAAGTAAAAATATCAACCTCACTATCTTCTTTTAACAGCAGGAGTTTTATTTATGGAAAACTGATAAATTTTTATAACCTCAGAGCCGGACTGGGTTTTCAGAAAGAATTATTTCAAAAATTTGACCGGGGAGGAATATCAATCAGATATTTCTATAACTTTGGGCCCACCCTGGGAATTAAAAAGCCAATTTACTATAACCATTATGAAATTAATCCAGATGGTTCAATTAAAGATCAAAAGACGGCAAAATTTGATGTAAATCAACATGTGGATCCCCGAATAATGTCCAGAGCTTCATATTTAAAAGGTTTCGATGAATTATCCTTTACCCCGGGAATATATGGCAAATCAGGCATTACCTTTGAATTTAGTAAATACGATGAAGTAATACATGCCTTAGAAGCAGGTATAATATTAGATGCATTTATTAACGAAATTCAAATTATGGCAATTGAAAATAATAAACAAATATTTTTTACTATGTTCTTAAGTTATCGTTTTGGAAAAGTAGTTGATGCGAGGTTTAAAAAAAGAAAGACTGAAATAGATGAGTTTCTTTCCAAATAGAATATATATTATAACTGATTGAAATATTATCCATCCTTACTATTTGTTTATACTTACATTACTTTCTTTCATTTTGTGATTTTCTCCATTTAATAATTTCAATATCTCTTAATTTAATATTGCGGAAATTCACAAATTTTGTTACTTTCGCAATTCATTTTTAAAGAGGTTAAATTGTTAATCAATAAATGCTTAAATTATGGTTAAAATAAAAATAGGAATTAACGGTTTTGGTAGAATTGGTAGAAACGTTTTCAAGATTGCATTGGATAGGCCTAATATGGAGATCGTAGGAATAAATGACATTACTGCAAACAATGTATTGGCTCATCTGCTTAAGTATGATTCAACTCAGGGTAAATTTGACGGCACTGTCAGCTATGATGATGAAGGTATCATTGTAAATGGTAATAAAATAAAGGTAAGTGCGGAAAGGAATCCTGCAAATATTCCATGGACTGATACTCCCGACGTTGTAATAGAATCTACCGGTGTTTTCAGATCCAAAGAAAGCCCAAAAGGCGGTTATGGTGATCATCTAAAGAATGGAGCAAAAAAGGTAATACTTACTGTACCTTCCAAAGATAAGATTGATAATATGATAGTATTGGGTGTAAATGATGACGATCTTAGACCGGAGGATAAGTGTGTTTCTAATGCATCATGTACAACTAACTGTCTGGCCCCTGTTGTTAAAGTATTGAATGACAAATTTGGTGTTGTAGACGGTTTGATGACCACAATACATTCCTATACTAATGACCAGGTAATTTTAGATGCACCGCACAGTGATTTAAGAAGAGCCAGATCTGCTGCATTATCTCAAATACCGACTACTACCGGAGCAGCAAAGGCAGTAGGTAAAGTTATTCCTGAACTTAGTGGTAAACTAAACGGACTTGCGGTAAGGGTACCTACCCCAACCGGTTCACTTGTTGATTTAGTTGCTAACTTAAAAACAGAAGCAACTGTGGAAGAAATAAATAAAGCAATGAAAGAAGCTGCAGATGGTCCTATGAAAGGAATTCTTGAATATACTGAAGATCCGATTGTTTCTGCTGATGTTATTCATAATACGCATTCTTCAATTTTTGATGCCCAAAGCACTATGGTACTTGGAAAAATGATAAAGGTGCTTTCATGGTATGATAATGAATGGGGTTATTCTTACAGGGTAGTCGATTTAATTGAAAAGTTGGTATAAAGCTGGTAAAAAATAATTATTAAAAAACCTAGAGTTTTCTATCTCTAGGTTTTTTTTATATAAACTCAATAAGATTAAATGGTATTTTAATAGTTGTTTTAAAATGCTCGCCTAAACTTAGAATTGCTTCATCATCTTCCTCATAGTACCAATTAATAATACAGTTGTTTCCCTCATCAAATCTCTTTTTTATCATCCTGAAAATTCCTAACAAGTATTTTGAAGAACCACTATTAACATATTCCAGGTTAAGAAACATTTGCGTCGTTTCCTTAGGATTTTGATAATAATTTTCAAGCCAATCAATTAACTTCTCAAAAAAATCACCGGGATTTTCCGGAATAGACCTTCCTTCGATAACTAATTTGCCTGCATCATGATTAAAATGCACTTTAGGAGTATTGCCAGTTTTCTCAATTAATAATTCTTCCATATTTATTTTGCTTTTTTCTTATATTATTCATATCTCAATGCAACAATTGGATTAAGTTTTGATGCTTTTACGGCCGGGAAATAGCCGGATATTAAACCAACAACAAAACATAATACTAATCCTCCTATAATCCATAACCACGGTATTATAAAGGTTGATTTGACAACTAAAGATACAATATTTCCAATTAAAATTCCTAATAATATTCCTAAAATACCGCCAACCTGACATATTAAAATTGCTTCAATTAAAAACTGTTGTTTGATCATTTCATTCTTTGCTCCAATAGCTTTACGCACACCTATTTCAGTTGTCCGTTCAGTAACAGACACAAGCATGATGTTCATTAATCCTATAGCTGCACCAAAAAGAGTTATAAATCCTATTATAGTAGCTGCTATCAACACTTTCTTAATGAGATCCTTTAAAATATTTGAAATAAAATCGCTTTTTGTAACATTAAAATCTGATTCATCCTTTGTATTTAAATTTCTTACAATCCTGAATAAACCCTCAGCCTGACCAACTCCAACGTCATACAACATTTCATTTTTTGGCGTTATATTTATTGAGTAATTTCTACGGGGAACAGAAAAATATTGCCTCACATTTGTATAGGGAAGCAGGCACATATTATCACTTGCACCCACACTGGAACCTTTCTTCTCAAGAATACCAATTACCCTGTATTTTCCATTACCAATAGAAATAACCTGGTCCAGGGGTTCGATATCTTTTTTAAATAATTTCTTTACCAGGTCATATCCGATGACGGCAACATTTCTGCTTAAATTAATATCCTGATGTGATATATTTCTCCCTTGCTGTATAGCATAGCCAGCCGTATAAATATAGTCTTCATCCGTGCCGATAACGGCTACATTAGGATGTGTTTTATTTGTCTTGTATTTTACCGTTGAAGTTCCGGAAGCATAAGTAAAAACAGATGCAACTGCAGGAAAATTGAACCTGTCTTTAAACTCCTGTGCCTGCCTGTAAGATATGTAAGGATGGTTTTTCTTTCGGTATTTCTTTTCGCCAATCTGTATATTAATACTCCTGCTCTCAATAGTAAAAGTGTTTGCTCCCATTGTTGCAAATTGTTTATTAATAGTATTTTTTATCGAATCAATTGCCGTAAGTATACCTACAAGAGCCATAATTCCAAATCCAATTATTAGTATTGTTAAAATTGAACGAACTAAATTCGATTTTATTGAGCCTAAAGATATTTTTATATTTTCCAGTAATAAAGCTATAATTTTCATTAGGACATTTTTGTCATTCAAATTTCGAAAATAACAAATTATGACAAAGTATAATAAATTATTATCTCTTTTCTGGTTAAATAATACTATTTAAAATAATGATGTTAATGCAAAACTCTATTGACTTAATTACAACATCAACTTTACATTTTAGTAATTCTTTAAATTTATTTGTGTCTTCTTCTTTTCCTTCATTTCAGGAGTTCTCCGGAAATCTCCTGCATAATAAATTATGGCTATCCAAAATATAAGTAACTTTACATAAAATATTCAATTTTAATAATCTTATGCTAGTTAATATACATCCTGATAATCCCAATCCCAGAGAAATATCAGGATTGGTTAAAATTCTGAAAGAAGGTGGAATAATAATTTACCCTACTGACACGGTTTATGGTTTAGGCTGCGATTTGTTTAATCATAAAGCTGTTGAACGAATAGCTAAAATAAAAGGAATAAAAATTGAAAAATCTAATTTTTCCTTTATCTGTTATGATTTAAGTCATTTGTCAGATTATACAAGACATCTGAGCAATAACGTATTTAAATTAATGAAACATTATCTTCCGGGACCATATACATTTATATTGGAAGCAAATAGCAGAGTACCCAAATTATTCAGATATAAGAAAAAAACAATAGGTATAAGAATCCCTGCTAATAACATTGTTCGTGAAATTGTTAAGGAATTGGGAAATCCTTTGCTTACTACTTCAATTCATGATGAAGATAAATTGCTGGACTATATAACTGATCCCGTATTAATTTACGAAAATTATAAAAAGCTTGTCGATGCAGTGATAGATGGCGGGTATAGTAATAATAAACCCTCAACCGTCATTGATTGCACAAAAGAATATCCTGAAATAATAAGACAAGGTATTGGAGCTTTTAATGAATATATTTAACCCGAACTAAAAAAATAAAAAATCATATAATTACTTTCTCCAGAAACTGGGAGTAAATATAATCAACACCGTAAATAGTTCCAATCTTCCAATAAGCATTAAAAAAGATAAGAACCACTTACCAAATGCCGGGAAATGAGCATAGTTTTCTGCCGGGCCAACTGCACCTATACCCGGACCAATATTTCCAAGAGTGGCGGCTACAGCACCCAATGAAGATTCCAAATCATATCCCATTGACGATATAACCACAATACTAATCATTACGGTTAGAATGTAAAATGATGCAAAAGCCAGCACATTTGTTATTGTCTCGGAAGAAACTGCCTGAGAGTTAAATCTAACAGGAATTACTGCACTGGGATGAATCAATCGTTTTAATTCCAAAAAACTATTCTTTAATAATAATACTACTCTCACAATTTTAATACTACCTCCTGTTGAACCTGCTGAACCTCCAAAAAACATTAAAAGAAAAATTATTACTATGCTGATTGGCACCCATTTTAAATAGTCAGTTGTAGCATATCCGGTAGTTGTCAAAATTGACACAACCTGGAATAAAGAATCTCTGAAAGAATTCTCAAATGAATGATAATTAGTAAATCTTAATATTAATGTTAATAAAACAGCAAAGAGCATAATAAAAAATATATAGAATCTGAACTCCTCATTTTTAAAGACATGTCTGAATTTAAACCGCATTGCAAAATATGATAATGTGAAATTTGTTCCGGCAAAAAACATAAATAAAATTATTACATATTGTATGTATGGAGAATTAAAATAAGCAATACTTTCAGGTTTTGTGGAGTATCCACCTGTGGCCATGGTAGTAAATGAATGGCAGATTGCATCAAAAATACTCATCCCTCCTATCCTTAATAATACCATTTCCGTAACAGTGAAAATAAAGTAAATACCCCAAAGTCGTTTTGCCGTTTCTTTTACTCTCGGATGAATTTTATCTTTTGTAGGGCCGGGTACTTCGGCAACAAATAACTGCATTCCGCCAATACCTAATATTGGTAATATTGACAGCGATAATACAATTATACCCATACCTCCCAACCACTGTGTAAGACTTCTCCAGAAAAATAAACCATAAGAAAGCTCAATATAATCTCCAGGTTGTAATATTGATGAACCGGTAGTAGTGAATCCGGACATTGTTTCAAAAAAGGCATCGGTATAGGAAGGAATTGAACCGGAAATGTAAAAAGGAATTGCGCCAAAAAAAGAGAAAACAATCCAGACAAGACTTACAATTATATATCCTTCTCTTTTCCCCAGACTTTTATCAGATTTTCTAAAAATAAAAAACAGCAATAATCCGGAAAGCAAAGTAACAAGTGAAGACAATAGTATATAAGAGAAGTCACCTTCACCATACACTAATGAAACGGATGCAGAAAAAAAGATAAAAATGCCCTCAATAATCAACAATACTCCAAGTATATAACCAACAACCTTGAAATTTATCATACCTGAAATTAATTAAAAAACTTACCTACTTTATTAATTGCGGAAGGCAAAGCAAAAACCACTACCTTATCATTTGGCTGTATGTGAGTATATCCATTCGCAATAAAACTTGACTTATCTCTAATAACACCACCTATGATAGAATCCTTTGGAAAGTTAATCTGGTTTAATGTGCCCCTTGTTATTTTTGAATCTTCTTTAGCAACAAATTCCATTACTTCGGCATCTGTACCCGTTAAATACTTAATTGAAGACACAAATTGATCCGTGGTAAATTGAAAGATGCGGCTGGCGGTAACCAGCTTTTTATTAATGATAGTATCGATTCCCATGTTTTCTGCAAGAGCAATATAATCCATATTCTCCACTTCAGCAATCGTTTTTTTAACACCCATGTTTTTTGCCAATACACAGGAAAGAATATTTGTTTCCGAATCACCAGTTACTGAAATAAAGGCATCCATCTTCTTTATGCCTTCTTCCATCAGCAAGTTCATATCTCTTCCGTCACCATTAATAACAAGTGTATTGTTTAATAAATTGGACAAACGATAGCTTTTCTCCCTGTCCAATTCAATTAATTTAACATTACTGTGAGCGCCGATTTCCTTGGCCGTAAGCGTTCCTATCCTGCTACCACCAAGAATCATAATATTATTTATGTCAATTTTTTTCTTTCCTGAATATTCCATTAAATCTGGCACTCCGCTTTGATTACTAACCATGTATATCATATCCTCTGCAAGAAACTTATCTTCTCCTCTTGGTATAATAGTTTTACCAAATCTGGTAATAGCTACTGCCCTGTAATTTTGGTGATCCATTCCCTGAGTGGTTTCTATTAAAGTTCTATTTACAATAGGGGCATCCGCCTTAAGTTTAATAACATACAGTGTTAATTTACCGCCTGAAAAATTAATAATTTCAGTGGTGCCAGTCTGCTGTAATAAGCCAATTAATTCTTTTGATGCTATCTTCTCAGGATATATCATATAATCGACTCCCAAACCTGTAAAATGATCACGGTATTTAGGAAACAAATATTCCTGGTTGTCTATTCTGGCAATAGTTTTCTTTGCACCTAACTTTTTCCCCAGTATCGAAGCTGTAATATTAGTTTCTTCTGATGTAGCAACAGCAATAAATAAGTCGGCACGCTTAATATCTGAATCTATCAACAAACTAATCGAGGTAGCTGAACCTGCTCTGGTAAGTACATCAAGGTTGGCTCCTATCTGCTTCAATTTCTCTTCATCAGGATCTATTACAACAATATCATGATTTTCCTGACTTAACATCTTTGCTAAATGAGAACCGACTTCACCCGCTCCTGCAACAATAATTCTCATTTCAAAAATTTACTTTAGTTGAAAAAATTAAAAACAAAGTAAAGTATATTCTTATAAATACCAGCAATTTTTGTAAAATTTTTGTTTAGAAAGGGGACAGCCCCCTAAAAATTAGGGGGCTGTCCCTTTTTGAATTATATGTCCAGTTTAAAAACTCCTTTTTCAGATATAATATAAGGATCTATACCATACGGTTCACACTCCTCTTTCCAGTATTTCTTTGTCCAATAGTTATTTGATGAGTCAATAATAATATTCATAAAATCAAAAAGACTTGTTAATTGCTTTATACTAACTTCCAGATTATTTGCAATTATTATGTAATCTAACTGAAATTTCTTATTAATTGTATATTCAAATAAATTAGTATTTAATAATAATAACAGTTTTTTCCCTTTGAAGTTAAATAACAGATTATTATGCAGATACCTGAAAGTTAGTCCCCCAATATTATTACATGCTTTTCTATTGCCGGTGGAATCAATCAGACTGATTAATTTGTTTATATCACTTATTCCATGCTTTATCCAATAATTTTGAACTGAGTTCAGTAATATTTTATCTTTATCTTCTACATCAATAGAAGTAAATAAATAGTTATTTCTACCTTCAATAAAATTTAATGCAGTAAACTTATTAATATTAAATACCACAATCTTACTCTGTTTATTTATAATATATTTTCTATATAAATTAATTGATAAAAAACACAGGATACAAAACAGGGCAATTCTTAAATGAATCCTGTATTTATATAATACAAATACACTTATTGAAATAATTATTAAATATAATATAACAGTTTCGGTAAAAGTATTATATATTCCATCGATCAATGAGAATGGAAATTTTTCTACTGTGTTAACAAATAAATTAATTAATACTAATATCAAATTCAGAGATTTTGCTATGATAAAAGCGACCTGACCAACAGGAGAAAAAATAAATAACATTATCGCCAGATATATAACGACTGCAACAGGAAGAATTATCAGCAGATTTGTTATCCAAAAATACACGGGAAAGTGATGAAAATAAAATATAATAATTGGAAATATTCCTAACTGCGCTGC
>Ga0114922_10004098_pt1 | contig 13537 bp, 10 predicted proteins | sample AartaG_FD_100975 | JGI IMG/M metagenome (GOLD analysis project Ga0114922, IMG submission 100975) | Deep subsurface microbial communities from Aarhus Bay to uncover new lineages of life (NeLLi) - Aarhus_00045 metaG | ecosystem: Environmental > Aquatic > Marine > Oceanic > Sediment | place...
TCCAGTGTTAATCGATCGGATCGACGTGAAAGGCGCCATTGTTACGATCGACGCGATGGGTTGCCAAAAGGAAATCGCCAGGAAGATCGTGGATGCCAAATGGGATTATGTGCTTGCGGTAAAGGACAACCAGCCCAAGTTACATGGTGCGATTAAGGACTTGTTCAGCGACGAGCGCCAAGGCGATCTTATGAAGATGCCGCATCGGAAACATCAGACGCGCGAGAAGGGTCATGGCCGCAGCGATGAGCGATACTATGTGTTGGCGAAGATCCCCGCCATTTTACATTGAAGGACGCGTGGCCGGGTGCCAAAGCGATCGGCATGGCGGTTCGCGTGACGGAGAAGCGCGATGGAACCACGAGCGGCGACGTGCGTTATTTCATCGCCAGACGTGCGTTATTTCATCGCCAGTTGTTATCTCAGTGGCAAACGCTTCGCGCAGGCCGTTCGTGGTCATTGGGGTATTGAGAATTCACTGCATTGGGTTCTCGACGTGACGTTCGACGAGAACCAAAACCGCACGCGCAAGCGACGCATAGCCGACAACCTTTCCTGGCTTCGCCGCTTCGCGATCAGTCTGCTCAAACGCCACCCCTCAAACCACAGCATCAAGGGAAAAAGCGAAATGGCCGGCTGGAGCAATGAGTTCTTGATGGAAGTCCTTACGGCACAAGGTGTTTAATGTGCGCTGGCCCTGGGGGTCCCTCCCCTCGGCCGATAACGTGACGTACACGGTGCTTGAGCGGCATTATCGGGGCGTTGGCGAGAATTCAGACGACAGGCTCTTGCAATCGCTGGCGGAATCTGGTACAATCACCCCATGTAATGGCGCAGTCTGAGATGATCGTGTTGTCTGATTGTGGGCCGTCGAGGCACACACGTGGGCCTGTTGGTGGAGTGGCACTTAAGGGCCTGCGCCAGGAGGTCTGTGCTCATGCTGGGAAGAAGTCCAGTGTTGTCGGTTGGAGGGATAATACCTCGCGCAAGGTTGCTGACGGTGACGGTAATGGTTTGCGTTGCCGCCCTCGGGACGGCAGCCCGTGCCGACTTGGTCGTTGACTACACGGTCGACGTCGGCGGCAACTACCCTAACGAGATTCACGGGGTTTCCGCTCGCGCAACGTATAAGATCGTTGGGACCGAGCTTACCATTCTGCTCGAGAATACCAGTACCGTCGTACCCATGGATTTTGACGACACTGACGCCCTGCTCGTGTCGTTGGGCTTGAATCTCCCGGTCAATATTGCCGGCGGCGACCTTGCGGTGATAGGGGAGGGTTCGTGTGGGCTTGGCACGTGGTCCTCGTTGCGGGAAGGAGATTCCGTCGCTGAAGAATGGCTATGGACCAACGACGGCGGTGGCGATCTGATGGAACGCTTCAGCCACGTGATAAGCACATCAAACGAACAGGGCAACGGAACGCAAACTCTGTTCGGCGGCGGCCTTGGCGATGTCGGTGGTCCTTACGGGGGCATTGTCCGGCCTGACGGCACCATTAAGCCGAGCGGACGAGCGGTCAAAAGCTCGATCTTCTTCACCTTGACGTTGGCCGACTCATTGACTGAACTGCAACTGGCTGCCGCGGTCAGGAACAGCATGATCGAGTTCGGATCGGACCAGAAATACATTTGCCCCGTCCCCACCGCGATCCCCGGCCCAGGCGCCGCCTTGCTCGGGATGCTCGCTTTGCCGATGATCGCCGCGACCAGGCGGCGCAGCTCATAAGCTATAAGCAGCGCTGCGACAACTACAAGACTCGAAAAAGGGGACACTCTTGGAAGTGGTCCCCTTTTCTGTTCCGCCTCTACCGCGGGAACGCTTCGACTACGCCGCCGTCCACCGGCCAGGTCGCGCCCGTCGTCGGCGTCGCATTGCCGGCCAGAAAGACCACCGCGTTGCCGATATGAGAAGCTCGAACACGAACGTTCAAGAGGTTCCGCTTGCGGTAGTACTCGGGCAATTCTTCGGGTTTTAGACCACGGCTTTGGGCTCTGCCAGGGCCGACGTCTTCCCACAGACCCGAGCGGATGTCGTCGTCGGCGAAAACCGCGTCCGCGTTGATCATGTTGACACGGATGCCGTACTTTGCCAGTTCGATGGCGGCCACCTTGCCGAGCTGATGTCCGGCGGCCTTGGAGGCGCTGTAAGCGCCGAAGTCCTTACCGGGCGCGAAGACGTTTTTGCTGGCGTTGATGACTACGTGCCCGCCGAGGCCTTGTTCCTTCAAGACGCGAACGCCCTCCCGCATGAACAGCAGATAGCCTACGGCGTTGACCTCCAAAACACGCCTGAACTGCTCTACCGACATGTCCTCGACGGCCGACACGTGGGCGACTCCGGCGTTGGGCACGACGACATCCACGCCGCCATATATCCGGCAGATATCCTCGAAGCCGCGACGCACACTGTCTTCGTCGGTCACGTCCATGACCACGCCGGTTGCGGTATCCGCGCCGCACACTGACTCCACTCGCTGCACGACCTTGTCGAGCCGCTTTGGGTTGAGGTCAGTCACGGCCACGAGGGCCCCGGCCTCGGAGCAGACGCGGGCGATGCCTGAACCGATAGCCCCGCCACCGCCGCTGATGACAACGACCTGCCCTGCAAGAGGCCTCTCGTCGCGGTCGGCAATCTTGGCCCGTTGCAGGGCGCGGTACTCCATTGCGAAAAGACCGGAATCCGGAAGCGCAAGATAACTGCCTATCGCCTCGGCTTTCAACTGGGCCGCCAGCGTGTGTTCGGTGATGTCAGCCGCGATTCGCGCGTCGCGTTTGGTCCACCCCCAACACAGGACGCCGCAGCCTGGCAGCAGAACGACCCTTGGCAGCGCGTCCACCTCGCCGAGGTCCACGTGCTTTCCGTGTTTGTTCACATAGGCTTCGTAATCACGTTTGAAGCCGCTGACCGCTTGATCGAGTTGGTTTCGCAAGGCGTTCGCGTCAGACCACGCCGGCTTAGCCACAAACATCGGGCGAGGTTTCGTCCGAATCAGGTGATCACCTGTCAAAGCGCCGGTTTCGGCCAGTCGCTGACCGTCGTCGCTGTTGACAAACGACAGAATCTCATCCGAAGCCCGCCATTCCAGAATCATGCGGCGATGGGGCCTGTCTTCGTCACCTGTCGGCGCCGCCAACAGGCCGCGCAGCATCGGCGCAACGCGGGCTGCCAGCTCGGCTGGTTCCGCGAGCCGCTCGACCTGTGGCACCGGTTTCGAACCGGGGGATAGCGCTGGTTGAAAACCCGTGCCACACCGCTGCCTGGTGAAACTCTCACAGGCGCTCACGATGTCGATGTGGCGTTCGTACGACGTCCGTGCGTCGTCGCCGAAGGTGATCAGGCCGTGATGTAGCAGCACCAGGCCCTCGACCTTCGGGTTTTCCTCGTGGACCGTTGCCACCGCGCGGGCCAACTCCAAACCAGGATGTTCGTAGGGGACGACGGCGACCCGTTCGCCCAACGCCTCACGTATGAGCGATGCCCCCTCGGACTGGTTGGTGAGAATCAGGATCGCGTCGGCGTGGGAATGATCCACGAACCGGTGTGGCAGGAACGCATGCACCAGAGTCTCGATCGACGGCATGGGGGGCAGTAGGGTGCATCTTGATGCACCTGCGGAAGGTGCATCAAGATGCACCCTACCTTGCTGTGATTCCACCGGTTGAAAACCGGTACCACTCCGTGTGGCACTGGCCACCGGCCAGTGGCCGGTTCCACACAGCAGATGGGTGCGAAACTGGTCGGCCAGCGCGGCGTCGGTGAGACTGTCGATCACGCGCAGGCGGCGCAGATAGGTAAGGTCCAGGCCGGGCAGGCCGGCAGGTTCCAGCGTGGCCAAGTCTCGCCCGGAAGCCTTCACGTAGATCGCGTCGATTTCATCCCCCAGCAGGTTTCGGTATGCACCTTTCACCGAGACATTGCCCCCCCCGTGCAACGCCAGATACGGATCGGCTCCGATCAATCGGGCGGTGTACAGCCTCAGCGCAAATGATTCGCCGTATTCAGGGCCCCAGCGGTCAACGGCCTGAGGAGATTCGTGTTCGTTCCAGCGGTTTTGCATGACGAGTGCACGGTAGGTACGAGAAAGGATTCTCGCACCAGCACGACTCCAACAATACCTGTGGCACTGGTTTCCTACCGGTGAATAACACAGGTTGAAAACCCGTGCACACCTGTCTTGTTAGAGCTCCTTAGATCGATCGCCAATCGTCCGACACGCGTGTGGGCGCTACCCTCCGCGCAAGCAGAAGCGTGCGGCCCATTTGCTGCACCTGTTACTCGATCAACCGCTGCATCGCGTCCCACGCCTGGGCATTCGAGTGCCCCTCCTGCACAATCCCTCGGACGCAGCGGATCATCTCAACCGGCCATTTGGACTGGAAGATGTTTCGCCCCATGTCCACGCCGACTGCTCCGGCCGATACGGCGTCGCAGGCGAGCTTCAGCGCGTCGCGTTCTTCGATTTTCTTTCCGCCGGCGATGACCACCGGCACCGGGCATCCGCCGACGACCTTCTCGAAATCTTCGCAGTAGTACGTCTTGACGATCTGTGCTCCAAGTTCGGCCGCGATTCGGCACGCCAACCCCAGATAGCGGGCGTCGCGGGCCATCTGCTTGCCCACCGCTGTGACCGCCAGAATCGGTATGCCGTATTTCTGCCCGCGATCGCACAGTTTGGCCAGGTTTGTCAGCGACTGCTTTTCATGCTCTGAGCCGACGAAGATGGAGATCGCAAGACACGAGGCGTTCAGCCGGATTGCGTCTTCGATCGATACGGTGATGTCTTCGTCGGACAAATCCTCCTTCAGAATGCTCGTCCCACCGGAGACGCGGAGCACGATCGGGACCCGGTGGCCGGCATCGACCGTGTTGCGCAGAATACCACGCGTGAGCATCAGAGCGTCAACATAGGGAAGCAGCGGCTCTATCGTCCTGCCCGGTTTTTCCAGCCCGCTGGTCGGTCCCTGAAAGTAACCGTGGTCCACGGCCAACATCACACATCGCCCCGTGTCCGGCCTGATGATGCCGGCCAGCCGATTCTGCATGCCCCAATCCATCTCGCAGTTCCTCCAAAGACCCTACCATCTGCCGCCACGCGCCGGATATCCCCGTCGTGCGTCAGCCGCCCGCCACCGCTGGTGAGCGTCACGGATTTCGGTAGAGCAAAGTTTCACTTTGCTCACTGGCGTTGAAACGGGTGCCAACGGGCAAAGAAAATCTTTGCCCTTCCTTACATGCGGGTGCCAACGGGCAAAGAAAATCTTTGCCCTCCCTTACATGCGGGTGCCAACGGGCAAAGAGGATCTTTGCCCGCCCCTACACACGTCAACTTGACGCTCACCCGGCCCCGGCTACGTCGAATTCATCGCCTCTAAACGTGTTGCCCAGATACGTCTTTCGCACCTGCGGGTCGCGAATGATCTGCCGTGGCGAGCCCTCCGCCAACAACTGCCCGTCATTAATGATATAGCTGCGATCGGTCACGCGCAGCGTCTCACGGACGTTGTGATCCGTCAGCAGTATGGCGATCCCGCCTTGCTTGAGGTCGAGAATCTGCCCCTGCAGGTCCTCAACAGACCTTGGATCGACTCCGCTGAAGGGCTCATCCAGAAGAATCAGTTTCGGTTCGGTCACCAGGGCCCGGGCGATCTCCAGCTTGCGGCGTTCACCGCCGGAGAGCAATTGTGCTTTCTGGCCTCGCAGTACCGTCAGGCCAAACCGTTCCATCAACGCCTCGGCATGCCCTTTCCGTTCGCTACGGCTCAAGTCGCGCCGGGTTTCCAGGACGGCGATCAGATTCTCGGCCACGCTCAGACGTCTGAAGACGCTCGGCTCCTGAGACAGGTAGCCCATGCCCTCTTGGGCGCGCTTGTACATCGGCCAGCGCGTGACATCCTGCCCACGAAACGTCACCGAGCCCCCCTCCGGGTCAATCATGCCGATGGCCATGCGGAAGCTGGTGGTCTTGCCGGCTCCGTTGCGGCCAAGCAACCCGACAATCTCACCCTCGGACACATGAAAACTGAGCCGGTCTACCACGGCGCGGCCGTTGTAGCGTTTGACCAGATTCGTTGCTTCCAGGAGCGAGTTATGGGACATAATTACTTTTGGGCACCGAAGTTACATCCCGTCTGCCACATGTTAACAACTTGCCTAGCCCGACGAACGGACGAACGGTCGGCAGAGGCGGATGCAATTCCAAGCGGAGTCTCGCTGCGAAAGGTGTTTTTCCGATAACCTTTTGTAAGAAAGAGACTTAGGGGATTCACACGCCGAACTCAAAACAGAGTTCGATCCCAAAACGCAAAGTGTCACCTCGCAGAATCCGCCACGCCAGCCTGGTGGGGCGTTGTTAACACATTGTGGAAACCTCACAAGCAGTCACCGGATCCACCGCATGCGCCCCACATTGGGGATGATACCGATTTTCCCGAGTCCGGGCAGCCAATCCCCCAATCGGCGTCCGCTGGGCCAGTATACGAAGAACGCCCGGCCGACAAGCTGATCCTCCGGGATTGTCGCCAACTGGAAACGCTCGCCGCGATCTCGCAAATGGGGCCCGATCTGCGTCCACAGCCGCGAATCCTGGCTTTGCGGACTGTTGTCTCCCAACGCAAAGTACTCCCCCTGGCGAAGAAGGATCGGCTTGCTTGGCGACCCCCACATGCTTTGGTCATCGCACCAGTTGCCGATCGCTGACCGCAACGCGTCTTGGCCGGGATCGCGGTAGTATACATCGCGCTCGACGACAAGATGCATCAGCTCGAACGCGGCGGAGTCGCCACAGACGCGCGGAGCAATAGTCACTGATCGAGCCCCTTGACGCAGGGTCTTGATGTCAGGTGAAAACTGCTCATCCGTGGTTGCCAGGATCTCCTCCCCACCAACCCAAAGCGACGCCCGGTAGTCCACGATCTCGAATGCCACCTCAACCGCCTTTTGGGACGAGAATAGCCCCGCTCGACTGGTCTTAAGCGAATCGAATTCCCGCAGGCTTTGCCCCTTCTCTTCTGCGCTGATCGACAGTGAGCCGTCCATTCCGATCGTGGCGGTGAAAACCCTCCCCCGCTTGGCAAGCTGGACACGAACGGATCCGCTGGTGCTTTGTGGACTAAGGACAAATCGCACTCGAAGATCCTCGACCGGGTTGAGGGAGCGCATCGGCCGAGGGCCTTTCAGGTTGTACGCGTAGGCGTCAGCGGTCAATCCATTGTGCAGTTTGATGAATTCGGGCGGTTTCCCAACGCCGTCAAACACCACGGCGCGGCGCGTGGTGTCCCAAGCGGAGCCCTCGGTTCCAGAAGCCACCCAACGCGGCGGCCCGCGAACGAGTTTCTTGGGCTGGTAGTCGTGATTGTAGACATTAAACCATAAGGACCGCTGCGCCACGCTCGTCTTGCGCGGGATCCGCAGCTTACCATCCAGTTCATCGAGCACCTGCGTGGGCACGCGCTCCAATCGGCCCCGCTTCGTGCCGTATTGAAGCTCCGTCTTGCGTTTCACCAGATCGAAGAGGATCTGCCGTGACGCGTCGGAGAGCTCAGCGATCGGGACGGTGTAGACATCGCCGTCGATGATTGACAGCACCTCCTCCGGTAGCCCGACGATGCGCTTGATGTAGTTGGTCATGCCGTCGGAGGGGTCCTTGAAGACCATCACGTTCCATCGCTGCGTCGAGAGGCGAGCACCACCGATATCGAGTGGCCATTTCAGAACCAGAATGCGATCGCCCGCCTCGGAGTTTCCTGCCTTGTCGTTTTGCACGAGGTTTGTGTTGAGTCGCGAGCAATTCGGACACAGCGCCTTGGAATTCGCGCCGTGCACCGGCCCGCGCCCCGAATTGCCGGCGTCTCGCAGCCCGTATGCGAAGGTGTACCCACAGGACTCACAGCACATCGATCCATGGCGTCCGTACAACGTCGGCGCCATCGAGCCTGTTGGGATAACGAACGCCTCGACGACAAACGCTCGAAAGACGAACGCGAGGATAAACGCAACGACGATCGAGTCTGCGGTGTCGCGGAAATTCTCTCGCCCTGTCGGCCGCCGGTCATCCACCGTCGCTTGATGCTTGTCTGATCGCTTCGTCATAGGCTGTATTCTAATACGCTCGCGTGAGTTTTGAACCTGGGTAGTAATATCGCAAGATATCAGCCGCCCGTCGACCCGACAGCGCTTGACCCTGCATGCCCCACTGGCACAGGCCGACCCCGTGGCCGAAACCCTTGCCGTTGCGAAGGCTGACCGCGTCGCTATCAACGGAGATATCGCAGTAGGCGCTGGGCATGACGTCTGCTCCTACGGCCAGGCGAAACCGCTCTGCCTGTATCTCGAAGGACGCGCCGGCGGAATCGCGCAATCGAAGCCGCAACGGCCTGCCGCCGGCGTGGCGGCCTGACACCTCGATCGCCACGATTCGGCGAAGATCGGCCAGAAAGTCGTAGCGCGCCCGAAGGCGTTTGGCCACATCGTCCACCGGAATTGAAGTGGGGCCCCAACGATACGCCTGCCCCGGTGCGATCTTACAGTAGTCGCACTCCACCCCGCCCGCCAGCGGCTCGACGGCGTCGGCCTGGCGAAACGCCGCCTCTGATTGCGTAACGCCCCCGCACGCGGCGTGGTAGTAGGTTGGGAACAGCCGGTCCAACCCACGTTGGCGGAACGTACACACGATTCCGCGTGTATATTCTGCGGCCAACCAGGCCCGCTGCCCCGTCCGCCCCGCCGTGATCCCGATGTAGACCTGTGACGACTCGTCGGCGGACACATCGTAAGGCTCATCCTTGCGCCGGTGCATCTGGTAGAGCGCGTAGGTTCGGGCAACGATGGCCTGGGCACGGTAAGCCTCGTCATGAAACACCGGCGAGACCTCGCGCGCCACCACACAGGCCACATACGACTCGATATCAACGTTGTTGATGACCTCCACCTGCCCCTCGTCGTGGGCACGTAGGCTAAATGACCCGAAGTAGCGGGCGGTCGGCATCCACTCGCCGTTTCTCGACAACGCAACCCTGATGGTGCCGTTGACGCGCGGAACGATGAAAACCCGGCGGGTTTGAAGAAGATCATCACCGAAGCGTAGGGTGCCTGACGATGTGGCTGTGACCGTGGTCCACTTCTGCTGCGCTTCGTGATTCGTCGAGCGAGCGTTCGGCCCGACCACCGTGTAGCCGCCGTCAACCCGCAGACGGATTTCGTCCGCCCGCGATGCGATCTGAACCCGTACCGGGCGGATCGCTGGGGCGGAACGCTCCGACTTGGCTGTTGGCGCGGGCGAGTTCTCGTTGCACGCCGCACTTACACCGAACCAGATGGAGAGCAATACCGCCGCCACACGGCACGCCAGGTGTCGCGTGAGCGTGCAATTAGTCCAGTAAGACATGACCGTGTTCGCCCGGACGGGGCGGGCATCAATGGTGTGAGCCTCGAAGCGAAAGGCCTCGCTCCTTCAGTTGGCGCCGGATTTCATTCAGCGAGGTCAAACCGAAATTCTTGATCGCCAGCAACTCGGCCTCAGACCGCGAGACAAGTTCCTCGAGCGTCGTAATCCCCAGCCGTTGTAGGCAGCGTCGCGAGCGAACCGAGAGCTCCAATTCCGAAACCGGACGACCGAGGACGGCCGGATCACCGACGACGGAGGGCAACGTGTCAGTCCCCTCGGCGTCTGTGGTTAGTGATTCTTCCATCGCCTGCCCGAGCCGCAGGCCCTTCTGCGTGAGAAGGGCTTTGATCTCGTTGAGCGACGTCTCGCCGAAATTCTTGTAGTTGAGCAGTTCCGACTCGGTGACCCTCAGCAGGTCACCCACGGTATGGAGACCCATCTGCTTGAGGCAATTCCGGCTGCGCACGCTCAGTTCGAATTCCGTGACCGGCGTGTCGAACAGAACATCACGCTCGCGACTGCGCATCGAGGCCTCATCGTCGTAGACCATGTTGATTGTGCTCTCGAGGTGTTTGTCGAACAGACGGGCGCGAGTGTGATTGGCATTCTCGTCCAGCACGCGTGTCAAGCAGTCCTGGGCTTCGCGAAGACGTTTGTTCTCCTCATATAGAAGGCTCAGGTTGATCAGCGCGTTGACGTGGGCCGGCGGTTCTGCGATGCATCGTTCGTAGTATTCGATTGCCTTTTCGTCATCGCCGCGGAGGTCGCACAAGAACGCTAGCCGAAACAGGGCTTCGGTATGGTCCTGGTCCATTTCCAGTACGGATTCGTAGGTCTCCATCGCCCCGTGGATATCGCGCGCACGTTCCTTCAGATACCCCGCCAGGAACGCCAACTCCGCGCGATTCTCCGGCGTCTGGGGCGTCTCATCCAGCAGCTTTGCAGCGTCCTCTAATGAGTCGTTATCGATAGAGTCTGCGATTTTTGCTAGAGTCGCGGGCATGTCTTGACTCTCACGCTTTGGTTGGTTCCAGGTGTCGGCCGTCTCCGCTGACGGTCATGCCGTACTCTCAGTGCAGCAGTGCCGGCGGTGACTGTGCCCCATTCGTGTGCCTGCGGCGGCGTCCGAATTCGCAATACGATCCTCAATCCTACAGGGCGGGGTCGCCGCCTGCAAGTGACTCCGTCACCGCCGCGGCCTCCAGGCAAGCGTCACGATTGTGGTAGGGCAAAGTTTCACTTTGCTCTCTGGGGTTTGGCCCTTTTTCTTTCGGCGCGTGATTCCGGTCTTTTGCCTTGCCTCCCGCTTTGCTCTACCCAGAACCCAACTGGCATCCGCTTCAACGCCGCTGAGCAAAGTGCAACTTTGCTCTACCCCGGATTGCCCTACCCGGAATGCCTGTGCCACAGCTTTGCGCCAAAGTGATTGACCGAAAAGAACCGAATTACAGGTATGGCCATGCCATCAAAGCCGGCTGTGTTCGAGCTGTTGACCGGGCAGCACAATCTTGCCCTTGATGACGCGCTGGTCGACGCGCTGGGCGAGATGGAGGAGGAGCTGCGCGGCGAAGCCCTTGACATCCTCTTTAGGCGTGGAAGGCCCGGCCCACTGGAAGCACTCGTCTTTCGATTCGCCCATTGGCCCATTTCGTTGCAGGCGCTCATCGTCGAGAACGTCGGGCGATTGGACACGGCAATTCGTCGTGTCATCACAGACGACTCACTCGAAGCCCGCACCGGGGCCATCGAGCTTATTCGTCGAAGCAACAGCGGCCAACTGGTGTATCTTCTTGCCGACGCGTTGAAGGTGGACTGCGACCGGACGCGTCAGGCGGCTGCCAGGGCGCTGTATGAGATGGCTTCGGACATCATCAACCCCAAGATGTGGGACCGGCTTTCCAACCGATCAACTGACAGGCCGGGAGGCTTGTCCCACAAGTCAGAAAGCCCGTCCCACAAGTCTGGAAGCCTGTCCCACAGGACGGAAAGCCTGTCCCACAAGTCAGAAAGCACGCCCCACGGGCCGGGAAGCCCGTCCCAGAGCGGACTGGAAATCCACGCCGCGTTCATTGCGGACGCCCTCTGCGACGCCGTGAATCTGTGGGAACGCCATAAGCGGTTCGAGGTACTAAACGCCGCCCTGTGGTTTGCCGACCGGGTTGAACCGACCATCCGTCGCAAGGTCGCCAGGCTGCACACCAATTTCGCCCAAGCCGTCTGCCAGGTGATCATGACGACAACTGATCCCCGTTTGGCCCCGTTCATGCTCAATGCCTTGGCAATCGATTCTCTGGCCACGGTAGCCGCCCGGGCGATCGAGCGCTCACGTCGCGACGAGTTCGTGCATGCCCTGTTGGACAGCGTTTGGCTGCTTGCGGACCGCGGCATCGCACGGGGTTTTTCGCGAATTCGTGAACTGGCGTGGCTTCGGGAAGGTCCCGGCCCGATATTGGCCCTGGATTCCGGCCTGGCAGTCAAAGCCGTCCGATTCATCAGCGCCACCGCGATACCACGCGAGACGAAGCTGGAGTGGTATCAATTCCTGTTGGCCTCCAGCAACAATCCGGTGCGCGGTGCCGTCGTGTGGCAATTGGTGAGTGATGTGAGCGACGGGGCGTTCGATCTGCTTATGCGAGTGGCCAAGAGCCATGACGACACACTGGCCGTGATTGCGCGCCGCGAGGTCGAGCGTCGCCGTCCCGAACTCCGCCGGGATCGCGGCACCGGCTCGACAAGGCCTGGCGCGTCGGTGCCGGGCGCGACGGAGTGGGATGACTACTGGAACCGATACGACAATCTCTCGCCCTCCGAGCGAGAAGAGGGCGTCGCCTCGATCCGCCGGGCCGGGATGGACATTCCGGTCCTGATAAGATCGAAGCTGGCAAGCTCTCAGCCGCTGGATCGCGCGCGAGCCCTGCGGATCGTTCAAGATCTTGGCCTTGAGAAAGATTTGGCGGAGCAGGTCTTTCACCTGGCCCACGACGCTGATCCCGTGGTCCGCTCGACGGTGGTAGCCATGCTTGCCGCGCTGCCCGGAGCGACCAGTCAACGCATTCTTCGGGCGGCGATTGACGACCCCGACTATCGTGTCCAGGCCAACGCCGTTGAGGCGCTTGACGAAACCGCCGCGGAGCATTGCGACCGGATGGTTGCGCCCAAGCTGGAATCGCCGAATCCTCGCGTCCGTGCCAATGCGATCAAGGCGTTGTTGCGGCTGGATGTGCGGGACGCCGGCGAGGCGCTGATTCAGATGCTCAGCGATCCGTCACCCGGCGCTCGCCTCAGCGCGCTGTGGGTTGTTGAACGGCTCGAGTTGCGCTCCGTCATCCGGCGGCTGGAGCAGATCTACGACGCCGATCCGGACGCCAAAGTGCGCCGCCGTGCCGGACGAGTCGTACGAAGCCTGGAATCACCGGTGACGAGGTCCGCAGCTACAAGATGAGGTGTAACGCCGTATTGCCACATAGCCGATTTGGAGTCCACTACCATGCCATTCCTGCTCGACCTGACACCCATCCAACGAGCGGTTAAGGAGCACTTCATGCGTGGCGGCTCGTTGGGGGTCGTGCTGATGCTGCTTGCCGCCATTGTCGCCGTGGTGCCGGTCGTCTATGCGATCGTCCGCCTGCGCGATCGCATGGGCAAACCGCGGGTTATTAATGATCCGCGCCGCCTGTACGACGATCTTGTCGGCGCCCTGGCGCTTGAGCCGCATCAGCGGGAGTTCCTTCAGCGTCTCGCGGCCGACCTGGCCATCCCTCATCCGACGACGCTGCTACTAAGCCCGCGCCTTTTCAACCGGGCTGTGAAGGACTGGCGGCGGCGAGCCCCCACTGCAATGAGCGATTGGTCTGAAACGGTTGCAGCGACGTATCGGGTGCTGTTTCCCTCGGACCGATAGTGTAGCGGGCTTGAATGGCCGGACCGGCCGCGACTGGCGCTTCTCACGGACTCATAATCGACAACGGCCGTTGTCCGGCGACAGACGCGACCTGGGGTGAACGTCAAGTTGAGTGGCGCGGGGTAGGGCAAAGATCCTCTTTGCCCGCGGGGTAGGGCGAAGATCCTCTTTGCCCACGGGGTAGGGCGAAGATCCTCTTTGCCCACGGGGTAGGGCGAAGATCCTCTTTGCCCACGGGGTAGGGCGAAGA
>Ga0114922_10004099_pt1 | contig 13536 bp, 8 predicted proteins | sample AartaG_FD_100975 | JGI IMG/M metagenome (GOLD analysis project Ga0114922, IMG submission 100975) | Deep subsurface microbial communities from Aarhus Bay to uncover new lineages of life (NeLLi) - Aarhus_00045 metaG | ecosystem: Environmental > Aquatic > Marine > Oceanic > Sediment | place: Aarhus...
GGAGAGGAAGCGCCGCGGTCGTCGCCGTGACGCTGGCTGCCAGCGGGGACAGCCTTGCTACCTACGCGGCGCTGTTTGCGGATACCAGGACCTGGCTCGTTCCGGCCGTCGTGGGAGGGATCCTGCTCGGGGCGATTGCCTGGACGTGGGTCGCGGGGTGGATCATGAGTCAGCCGGGACCGCGTCGGTTCATCGAGAAGGCCGGTCCCATTCTACTCCCGCTCGTACTGATCGCGCTCGGTCTCTACATCCTCGGGGATTCTCCGACGGACTTCCGCCCCACGCCGATCTGACCCGGACTAGCTGCCGACTCCTCCGACCCCTGAAACGAGCTCCTCGAACCGCGGATTATCTTTCAGGGAAGCGAGGTCCGGGTCCTGACGGATCCACGCGCGATTGCCGAATCCCGCGGCAATCGCTTCTTCGAGGCAGTCGATCGCCCGTTCGGGCTCGCCCTCCAGGGCGAACAGGCATGCCACGTTGTAACGCACCCCCGCGTCTGCTGGATCAATCTCCAGCGCCTTCTCTGCCCAGGCCTTTCCCTCATCGAGCCTGCCGATCCTGCACAGCGAAACCGCTCGCATGGTCGCGGCTCGCGGATCATCGGGATTCAGGTCCATGTGTCGCTCGGCGACCTCGAGCGCCATGCGATAGTGTTCGGCCGCGTCTGCCGTCGACCCGAGCGCTTCCCTTGCCTGGGCACCGAAGAACGCGGCCTGGTAATCCTCACGCGCCGCGGTGGCTTCGTCGAACAGTTCCGCCGCCTCTTCGTGGCGCCCCTGCTGAAACCGGATCCGGCCGAGGAGATAACGCGACTCGAACTGCAGCGGGTCGAGCCGCATCGCCTGGCTGAAACTCGCCTCCGCGGCTTCCATTTCGCCCTGCAGGAACAGAACGAACCCACGCGCAGCATGGGCATCCGATGAATCGGGCTCCAGTTCCAGCGCGCGTCGGCTCTCGAAATCCGCCTCTTCGAGCACCCCCTCTTCACTGGTATAGTACAGTCGAATCAACGCCGCGGTGTATGCTGCTCCAACCCTGGCCGCCGCGTACTCCGGGTCTACTTCGATCGCCTTGCGGAACATCTCCAGGGCGAATTCGAGACTCGCCTTCCGCGTGCGGTGGAAGAACTGTCGACCTCTGAGCACGTAGTCATATGCCCTTACGTCCGCCGGCTGGGCGCGCAGCTGGGTCCGCTGACCTTCGTCCTCGAACAGGACTCGCAGTGCCCGCGCCACGCTGCCCGCGATCTCGTCCTCGATCGCGAAGATGTCCTCCATCGATCGGTCGTACTTGCCGGACCACAGCTGGAATCCACTCTCGACATCCACGAGGCGGGTGGTAACTCGCAATTGATCGCCTGACCGCTGGACGCTGCCCTCCAGCACCGATCGCGCACCCAGCGTCCGTCCGATTTCACGCACGTCGCCGGTCTGGCCCTTCCAGGCGAATACGGACGTGCGCGACACCACGTTCAACCCTTCGAGCCGGGCGAGGGCGTTAATGATCTCCTCGCTCAGCCCGTCGCTGAGGTACTCGTTTTCGGCGCTGTCGCTGAGATTGGTGAACGGAAGAACGGCGACCGACTGCTCTCCGAGCGCGGGCTCGGGACGTCCTTCCGCTCCGCCCGCCGAACCCAGTTCGTGGCTCGGACCGGCCGGGTCCCCCTCAGCCACTCCGAGTCGCCAGGCCGCAAGTACGACGAACGGGAGCGCGAACAGCAGGACCGCGATCAGCACATCAGTGATCCGGGTGGACACATCGAATCGCCCTACTGCCCAGTCCGAGAACTCGATGAGCGCCCAGCCCGCGGCCAGGTAGAACCCGACCACCTGCGGGACGCGGCGCCGCAGCAGCTCCTCGACGCTCACCGAGATCTGGCCTCTCCAGCCGGTCGTACGTGCAGCACGGCCGTCGCCTGGCTCAACGGCCCGACGCCGAAGCCCCGGCGTTCAACTCCTCCAGGATCCGATCGGCCCCGTAAACCTTCTCGAGGGCTTCGCGAATCGCACGCACGTCCACCATTACGTTCCGTCCGCGAGCCGGCAGGTAGATGAAGTCACGGGACAGACCATCGATGTTGCGGTCGAAGTTCAATCCCACGAGTTCGAGCTGCGGCGTCACGGCCGGCGAGCCCGAGTTGCCGCCATACGTATCGGACGTCGAAACGAAGTTCAGAGGTGTCGCGAGATCGAGACCGGTGGGCGGCGTCCGCCAGCGCAGCGGCAGCTCCCACTCGGCTCCCAGTCCTTCACCCCGTCCATGCGCCACGTAGCGGTCATACAGGCCGTAGAACGTCGTGTAGGGAGGAGCGATCGTGCCGTTGTACTCGTAGCTCTTCACCACGCCGTCCGTAATCCGCGGCGAGAATGTGCCATCGGGCGGCACCTCACGCCCGTATACGGCGAATCGGACCCGGCCCAGATCGGACTCGAGCGCTGACTCCTCGGGGCCAAGGCGGTTCCACGCTTCGAGATACTCCCTGTATGCCGGCCGAACTTCCTGCGCCATCACGATCGCTGGATCACTCATGTCCAGCGTCCCGTTCTCCATCGCCTGGCTGGTGCTCGCTGCCGTGGCGAAGGCGGACTCGGACAGCAGATAGTCGGCCGCCTGCTCCGGTGTACGCCCGCCGAGAGTCGCTGTAACGATCGGGTTGTCTGTCCCAAGAGTCCGCTGGAAGTCCTCGAACCGCGCCGTGAGAAGCATCCGCTCCAGAGCCGGATTCGTATCGCTGATACGCGACATTTCCTCCGCGAGGAGCGCGATGGAGTCCGCGGGCTGGCCCTGCTCCACTGCTTCCAGCCACCCGAGCCCGAGCCGGGCGCGGCGCTGGAAGGCCGACGAGAAGCCCCGGTTGTTCATCTGCATGAACGCGGTATGCTGCGCGGCGTATTTCCTGCGCTCCACCTGGATTTCGGCCAGGCGGTCGAACACGTCCCCGTAGTCCGCCGACAGCTGCGGGTCGGCGGCGATCGCTTCGCGCAGACGTCGCTCGGCGTCAGCCTTCCGGGCCATGATCACCGGATCATTGAGCGCTGCCAGCCGCCCGCCCGATGCCTTGAGCGAGTTGGAGAGTCCGAACATCCGGTTTCGCAACTGCCCGGCCAGGTCCGGCGGGGCGCTCGCCCTCAGCTCGCCGAGGATGGCGTGCCGGCTGTCGAGCCAGCCCACGAGCGCCGGGACCGACACGTCCCGCTGGTACTCGAGCTGCGCGATGCTCTTGAGCCGGTTCGTGGAGCCCGGGTTTCCGATCACGAACACCGCGTCGCCCTCCTCGACTCCGTCGAGGCTCCACCCGAGCCAATGCGTGGGCTGGTAAGGCTTGCCGTCCTTGCCGTACACCCGCAGGAACGCGAAGTCGAGTGCATAACGCGGATAGGTGAAGTTGTCGGGATCTCCCCCGAAGAAGCCCATCTGCAACTCGGCCGCCACCACCATCCGCACATCGGTGAACCGGTTGAATACGTAGGCCGAGTAGCGACCGCCGTTGTACAGCCCGATCATCTGGACCCACAAAGAGTCGCCCGTCATGCTCGCCCCGTACTTCGTGAGCAGCGCCTGCTCGAGTTCGTCGAGCACTTCGCCCCGAACGCGCTCCTTTTCCTCTTCGGTCCCGACTGCGTCAGTCGCCGCGAAGACCTCGTCACTCACGTCCTCGACGGCAAGCAGCTGATCGGCATAATAACCTGGAATCTGTCGCTCATCCTCGAGGGTCGTGGCGACAAATCCGCTGTCGAGCAGCGTCTCGCCCGCCTGCGTGATCCGACTTACGACTCCGCGCACGCAGTGATGGTTGGTCGCCACGAGTCCATTCGGCGACACGAACGAAGCCGAGCAACCGGGGATCCGCAGCACGGACAGTCGCGCCCGCTGGAACCACTCAGCGTCCGCCTGGAAGCCATACGTCTGCGTGAAGTAATCGGACGGCGCATACTCGAACGTCCACATCTTCCCGTAGTCGAACTGGCCTGCACGGACAGTGTCGAGGTCCACACCGCCGACCTGGGCCCGTCCCTGGTCCGGCAGAACCAGCACCAGCATTGCCATTGTCACGAAGACCGCGAGCGGCCGCAGTGCCGTCCGGGGGGTCCGCCACATTTCTTCTCGCATTGAGAGCCTCCGTATGGGAGCGTACGTCTTCTGTTCAGGACTATCCGGATCGGGTCCGGCAGAGATCCGGCCCTCAGTCGGCCGGTTATCCCCCGTCAAGATGCGGCAGGACCACCGCACCGCAATGGCGCGACGATCCCCGGATGAGGAATCCCCCCGGAGAGCTGGAGGCGAGTGCCCGGACAGGCGCACCTCCAGTCCCCCGGGGGGAGCGAATGGAGTCAGAAGGCTCCGTAGCTGGCGCTGAGCGAATAGGCCGAGCTCATGCGGCTCATGGCCGGCAGGTCATCGTACTGCGAATTCCGTGTCTGCATCTCCCACCCGGCCGACAGCGCCCAGCCCCGAGTGATCGGGAGGGTCCCGCGGACCCTGAGCTCCTGCAGCAGGTGCGACCCGTCCGCGCCGCTGAACGTGCGAACCCACGAGGTCCCGTAGGACACCCGGACGACTTCGCGGCCAGAGCGCCTGACGGAGCCGGCCAACTGTGCACCGACGCCCGAGCCGTAGTCGTACCTGCGCTCGATCAGGCCGGATTCCTCCGAGCAGATCCCCTTGCGAGCCAGTTCTCTGTTGGCGTGCTCGGAGCTCACGCCGGAGAGCGGCATTGCACGAGCCTCCACCCGCGCGCTCATCTCCCACTTCTGTGATCGGGTCGTGTATCGATAGTGGTAGCTGGCGTTGAAGCTCTGTGTCCCGAGCGCGTACGCCGGATTCCGGGAGAACTCAAACTCCTGGTCGAGGTACGTCGCGCTCCAGGCCCGTCCGGTCCTGTTCCGTGGCCCGGCGAACAGGACCCCGCGGACCCTCAATTCGTCGATCGAGAACACGTCGGATCCGCCGCTGAGCTGGAGGTCGAGTTCGAACGCGTCGAAGAACGACGGTTTCCGCGAGGCAAACCGATCACCGTATTCGATTTCCATCCGAAACAGTCCGCGAGTCCCTCCGGCCGGGACTGGTTGGCCGGCAGAGTACGCTTCGGAGCCGGGGCCGGTCGAGACGCCGAGTTGCAGCCGGGTGCGCATGTCAGGCTTCAGCCACCCGTAGGGGGTGCTTCCACCAAGCATGCCACGACTGATGGTTCCGCCGGGATCGAGGCCGGCGCCGAGCAGACCCTGTCCGATACCAAGAACTCCGTGACGCCGGTTTCCCTGCAGCACCGCTGCCAGGCGGCCGAAGCTCTCGCCGAGCGCGATTCCGCCAAGAACCGTGAAGTACAGATCGTTCGCGGCCGGGGGCGCCACTTCCCACAGATACTCCCACTGCAGGCTGCCGATGAAGGTAAATGCCGACGATTCGAGGAATCCGAATCCCTCGGCCCGGGCGGAGCCGAAGTACAAAATTCCGTTGTACGGGTGCGCGAGATGGTTCATCGGGAACGGATTGGTATCCCACTCGGGAACCCGCTGCAGGTTGGTGACCATCGATTGCGGGCTGATGTCGTATACGGGCTTCTGCCTGATGAAGTGGTCGAAGCTCCAGACGGCACCGTTCATGGCCGTCACCTGGCCCAGTGCCATCCACACCGAGCGCCTGCCCTCGTAGTGAAATTCGAGGGTGTCGTCGGACAGGGGCCGGACCTGGGCCGAAACTGAAGAAGCGACGCCGAAGAACAGTGTCGCGCCGAGAATTGCGGTGATCGTCCGGGCTCGCATTGTCTCCTCCCTCGTTCCGTTCGGCGGTGCATCCGCCGTCTGGATCGAGAGTGGTGCGGCCCGGTCAGGCCTGGATCAGTTGATTCTCAGGGGAAATCAAGCGGTGGTAAGATGTCGTCAAGAATTCTCCGGGCCGCGTCAAGCGAGAGCTTTGGGAGAATCAAGCGGGGCTGGGGGACCTGCGGACGGGCTTTGCGAACCCGGGCGGGCCGCAACGGCGCACCACGCTCAGGGGGGAGAGGCCTTGTAGGAGATCGCGGGCGCAGTCCGGCGTGGGAACACGAATCCGGAGCCGAAGCTCACCACGAACTCGCTCCCGTCGCCCAGGTCATCTCCGAACCGCCAGCCGAAGTCGAGCCGGCCGGTCGTTGCGACCGTGGCCAGCGCGGACCCCGAGCGCAGGCCGAGTCCGATGTTTCCGCCGAATCGCCGATCCTGGTCTTCGTACCAGGCCCCTCCGTAATCCGCAAATGCCGCGATCGCGACGTCAGCCAGATTCAGCAAGTTGTTGAACGCGAACCACCGGTATTCAGCCATGCTCCAGATGGTGCGGGTACCAACGAATGCGTGTGGCGCCCAGCTCCGCGGAGCGTTCTGGTACCCGAGGTCGAACTCCGATCCCGGGGGCGTGTTCTCGAGCAGTCCCGTCTGGATCTGACCCACGAGCGCGTGCTTGTCGGCCGGCTTGAAACCGGCGGACACGCTGAGCAGGACGCGTCCCGAATCGAGGCCTGCCGAGTTCCACAGTCCGTTCGCATCCAGTGCCGCCCACACGAATCCGTTCGGCAGCGGAATCCCGCCCGCGGCCCGGATGGAAGGGCCAATACCGCTCTTCTCATACCCGAGCCCGGAAAGGGCTACATCGACGCCGAGACGCAGGCTCGGGCTCAGATCCACGTCCTCGGTCCCGAACCCGTTCAACCGATTCACTTCCCAGAACCGGACGCGGTTCGCTTCCACGAACCCGCCGAACACGCCATAAAGTGAATCCGGAATGGCAGGAACTCCGAGTCCCAGGCTGTCAGACCCGGAGTACCCCTCGTTTCGGAATTCACCGTGGGCCCCGACCCGGACGAATCCGCTGCCACTCGTCCGAAGCGCCAGGGTCGCGTCGAGATCCAGGATCAGGGCCTCGCGACGGAACACCGTCGAGTCCTCGCCTGCATCGTCGACACGGTACTGAATCACGTTCTGGTTGGCTGCCAGACCGTTGTGTTCCAGCCCCTTGCTGGACTGAACGGATCGTAGAGGGAATCCGAGATACCAGTTGCCGTTCCTGCCGTCGGAGAGGCCAGCGTAGTTGCCGCGAACGTCCAGGTTCGTCGTCAAGATCCGGGAGAAATTTGCCGATGCGTTGACGCCTTGGCGATCGACCTGCTTATCGTAGGCGATGTAGGCCTGGTTTCCCGACCCGAACAGGTTGATCTCGTTGATCCCGATCGTGGCCGTGATCGTCCCGTCGCTCGCCGCACCGAATTTGAATTTGGGTTTCAGGGACCAGCCGTCACGGGTATTTACTTCGACCGCCAGTCGTTCACCCACCCGGGTCGTATCGAACGTCACTTCCCGGAAGATGTTCTTCTTGCGGAGGTTTCTTTCGGTCTCCGCAAGGCGCACGGAATCGAGAGGCTGGCCAGCCTCGAACAGCAGTTCGTTCCGGATCACGTACTCTTTCGTCACTACGTGGATCGCGTTCATGACCCTGAAAACCCCGCTTCCCTCCGCTACCTCCGGTGGGAAAACGTTGCTGCGATTCACGATGATCGTGTCGATGACCGGCGGAGTCGACTGCAGGGAGATGTCGTCCCGCCTCGTCACGGTGTCGGCGGCCGGGATCGTGTCCGTGGCCGGGACGCTGTCGGCTTGCGCGAAACCGGTCGCCGGCAGGGCCAGGACGGCAATCATGCTCGCAAGGCCCAGCACGAGTTTCGAACTGAGCGGTGCCTGCAGAGCTGGCATCAGTATCCGAAACTAAGAACGAGGAAAACCGGCTATCGGAACCCTGTAATCGACGCGTGTGGCCTGTCGGAGTCAACGGAAGTCAGCACTTCCGGTTCCGAAATCGAGGCGACCCCGGTAGACTGTGGCGCATGTCTGCTTCCAACGAGTCTCACGACATCGTTCAGATCGAGTTGCTGCCAGAGCATCCGATGTTCGGCCGGGCGACCTCCGCGGCGGACGCGGGGATGGCTCCGGCGCGGCTCGGTGATGCCGGAGTCGACCTCATCGCGTGCGAGGACGTCGATCTGCCACCTGGTGGCAGGGTCGCCGTCTCGGCGGGAATCAGGATCGCCCTTCCGGACGGAGTGGAAGGACAGGTTCGCCCCCGTTCCGGGCAGGCGCTTCGGAAGGGACTTGGCTGCCTGAACTCGCCTGGAACGATCGATCCGGGCTACCGGGGACCAGTGAAGGTGATCCTGTACAACGCCGAACCCGCCCTAACGAGCGAGGAGCTGGACGGCCCGTCTGGAGAGCTCGCGATCCGCCTGGCCAGCGGGATCGCGCAGCGCACGATCCATGTGCAGCGCGGCGAGCGGATCGCACAGCTGGTATTCGCGAGGTTCGAACGCCCCGTGGTCGAGCTCGTCGGACACCTTCCGGAGGACACTGAACGTGGCGCGGGGGGCTTCGGCTCGACCGGCGTCGCCCGCGAAAGGTAACGGATGGACCCCCAGCCCCTGTTCAACGACCTGTTCGGCGTGATGGCCGTGATCTGCATGGTCCCGGTGTTCTTCCTGTGGCTCGAGCGAAAGACGAAGTGGAAGATCTTCGACTACCTGCCGGCGATCATCTGGATCTTCCTCACCCCGATCTTTCTGTCGAACCTGAACATCATCCCGCGCGAGAGCGCCATCTACACCACGTTCAAGTCTTTCGCCGTGCCGCTGTTCATCGTGCTGATGCTGCTCGACATCAATATTCGCCGGTCGATGAAGGTCGCGTGGCGGGGAGCGATCGTCCTGACCATCGGCGCCGTAGGCATCGTGATCGGCTGCGTGGCATCATACGTCGCGTTCTCGGCGGGTCTGCCGGAAAACGCCTGGTCGGGCTTCGGCGCCCTGGCGGGCAGCTGGATCGGCGGCACGGGCAATCTCGCCGCAGTGGCCGAGAGCCTCGATACGCCGAGCGAACTGGTGGGAATCGTCGTGATCGTGGACAACCTCGTCTACCTCGTCTACTTCCCGCTGATCCTGACCTGCAAACGCTGGGCAAAACCGTTCAATCGGTTCACCGGCGTGTCGGACCAGGAGATCGAGCAGTTCATCATGGCGTCGTCGGAGGTCGAGAAGAAGACGCATGAAGTTCATTTCAGCGACGTTCTCACGCTCATCGGATGGGGCTTCGTGGCGATCGTCGCCGCGCGCTGGATCGCCGGGATGCTCCCCGAGTTCCCCCCCGTGCTGACCGTGAGCACCTGGACGATCCTGCTCGTCACGACGATCGGGGTCCTGATGTCGGCGACTCCGCTGAAGGACGTCCCTGGCACGGAACCGCTGTCGATGAGCTTCGTCTACCTCTACATGACGATGATCGGCGCGTCCGCCGACCTCAGGCAGCTCGCAGACGCGCACTGGTTCCTGGTCGCCGGCTTCGTGGCCATCGCCATTCACCTGGTATTCGTGGTATTTGGCGCGAAGCTCCTGCGGCTGGACGTGAGCATGGCAGCGGTGTCCAGCGTCGCGTGCGTGGGCGGGGCCGCATCGGCGCCGGTCGCCGCCGGTTACCACCGCGAGGAGCTCGTTCCGGTGTCGATCATGCTGGCGCTGATCGGCTACGCGCTCGGCAACTACCTGGGAGTGGCGACGGCCTACCTGTGTAACCTCATCGCCTGAGCTTTCACTCCCCGGAGTCACGGGAGGCGCTTCAGGCTCCGGACTGACCTCCGGCGTTGGTGTCGATCTCGAGTATCCGTGTCAGCAGCCGGGCATGCACGCCGGGGATTTCGTGCCGCACCTGGCCTGTCCGAATGAAGCCTCGACCGACGGGGAGACCCGACAGCCGGAGGGCCACGTAGCCGTCGGGTATCCCCTCGACATGGACGGGCTCTCGACGAAGCAGATCGAGCCACCGTTCGGCGGGCAGATCGACTCCACGGCCTGCCTGGGATTCCCCGAGCCAGCGGAGCAGGTCGTTTGTCGGACGTGGCAGGTCCCCGGTATCGAAACCGAAACCGCGCAGCCCGACCGACACGGACTTCCAGCCCCGGTGTCCCGACCATGCTTCGAACGGCCACTCCCCGCACCCGTGCACCCAGGCGTGATCGCCCCGCAACAACCAGTCGATTCCTTCCAGGGCACGAGAGTCGACCTGCCACACGTCTCCCAGCGCGGCTTGCACCGCCGCGAGCCTGGAGGTCTCCCGCGCTGAGCCATCCCTGTCCGACGCATCATCGGTGAACACAGGGGGAATCCGGGACCAGCCAGAATCCGGTTCGGCCGCGCTCGTCCCGACAGCCGAGTCGGTCCGGCGAAGCTTCGCCAGGAACAGGCCTCCCGAATCGAGATGATGCGGGTAGATCCGCACGGCCCGTTCGAGGCACGGATCGAACTGGAGGTCGCCGAACGAGGTGAGTCCGGCGGCTGACGGGACTTCGAGCGCGACAGGCTCGAGCTCCACCGGGGCGTCCCGCAGCACCGCATCAACCACGGCCTCGTTTTCCTCCGGCGCGAAGGTGCAGGTCGAGTACAGAATCGTTCCGCCCGGCCGGGTCAGGTCGATCGCCCGGCGGAGCAGCTGCTCCTGCAATCGGACGATGTAGTCGAGGTATCCTTCGCGCCTCGGACGGATTCCGCCTTTCCCCGCTCGTACCGTTCCCTCGGCCGAACAGGGGGCGTCCACCAGCACCCGATCGAACAGCGCGCCGCCCGGAAAGAACCGCCCATCGGCAGCGACGGTCAGCACGTTCACGTGCGCCGTGCGATACACGTTCCCGGCCAGGGCCCGGATCCGACCCTCGTACGGTTCCACGGCGACCAGCGGTCCCCGGTCCTCCATCAGGTCGGCCAGGTGAGTGGTCTTGCCTCCCGGGGCGGCGCACAGGTCGAGCACCCGCTCACCTGGCCTGGGAGCGAGGGTGGGAGCTGCGAGCCCCGTAGAGGAGCGCTGCACGTAGAACAGGCCCAGCCAGTGCTCGAGCGTGTGGGCGATCGAGCGCGGACCGGCATCCACACGGAAGAAGTCGGGCTGTCCGTCGAGGGAAGCGAGGCGGTACCCCTGCCGCTCGAGCCGTTTGAGCAGGCCATCGGGCTCGATGCGGCCCGTCCGAACCCGGATCGTCGTCGGCTCGGGCCGGGAGGCGGCATCCAGGAACCGATTCCAGTCCGGGATGATCCCCCGGTATCGTTCGAATGGCATGTCAGCCAAGAGGCCCGGAGTCGTACCGGACCGCAACCCGGCTTGCGGACTCGGACCTCGACAGGGATCGTTCCGCTCATGGATGACCACGATTCGCTGACCCCGCGATCGCCCGCCGAGGCATATCCCCTGCTCAAGGGGGCCGTCGGTCCGATCCTGGAGCGGAACGAAGAGGCGCGCACGGCATTCGACCTGATGTGCGAGCGAGGTCTGTCCGACGAGGACGCACGGGAGGAGATCGCCCGGGTACTGCTGGCCGTGATGTTCCACATCGGAGCCGGATCCGATCGACTTACCGCGGCGGGAGGCGGAAACGGGCTGCGGAGCGAGGCGTTCCGACGGCTGGGCGAGGGCGAGACGGCGCGCGAAATTTTCGACGGATGACTTCCCACCTGCATTGACCCTGTATACTCTGGGCCAGCGTCTCCGAGCGCATTCTCCGACGAAAGCGACACGATGAGGTTTTCCCCGTTCCCGTACGGACCGTTTCCCCGTCCCTGCGTCCTGCTGCTGGCAGCCATCACGACTGCGGTCGGGGCAGGTCCGCTGGCGGCCCAGGACGCTGCGGCGCCGCGGGTCGAGAAGATCGTCATGGAGCCGGACTCGCTGGTGGTCGCCGTCGGGGAACGGGTGCCGATCCATGTGACGGCGCTGGATGCGTCCGGGAATCCGGTGGCGGATCCAGACATGATGGTGTGGATGCAGGGAGCAGAGGCGTCCGTGGACCAGGCCGCGGGCATCGTGACCGGAGTCCGGCCGGGCGAGACGGTGGTCGAGGCGCGCATCCGGCACTGGGCGCCGGGTCGAACCGGATACGAAGACCTGAAGGCCTACACGCACGTGGTCGTGCGCTATCCGCCGGTCGACCAGGTCGAGATCGATGCCGGATCCGGGGAGATCTACGCCGGCACACGCGAGCGGCTCGCCGCCCGAGCCTCGTCGTCCGGCGGCGTCAGGGAAGACACTTCTATCCGCTGGTCATCCTCCGACCCGGAGGTGCTCGAAGTCGGCCCGGCAGGACTCGTGTACGCCAGACGGACAGGCACCGCCCGGCTCACGGCGTCGGCCGATGGCGCGTCCGGCACTTCCGAGTTCCGGGTCGTGGAGAACCCGATTCGCACGCTGGTCGTCGAGCCTGCCTCGGCGTCGGTTCGGGTCGGAGATGTTCTGCGTCTGACCTCCGGCGCGCTGGACGACGACGAGCACCCGGTTGCCGGCGGAACCGTTCACTGGAGTTGGGAAGCGCTGGAGGCCCAGCCGTTCGACGCGCTCCAGGTCGACGCGGATGATGGCCGCACCGGAGTGATCGTTCCGAACGAGCCGGGCCTGTATCGGGTCACGGCACAGATCGGTGGCGTGTGGCAGGATGTGCTGGTCCGTGCCCTGCCCCGGCCGCCGAGGCGCAAGATCAGCCTCGTGGCGCACGGCGTCGTCCCGACCGGCCAGGCCACCACTGATCTCTGGGCATTTGAAGGGCAGGACGGGCGGGACTATGTGTACACCGGCACCTACCACGGAAACCTGATGTACGCATGGGACGTCAGCGATCCGGCAGGTCCGGTGATCGTGGACTCGGTCGAGTTCGACGGCAGACGCGTGAACGACGTGAAGATCAACGACGCCCGCACCCTGGCCGTGGTGACCAGCGAACACGCGTCGGACCGGAAGAACGGGATCACGGTCCTGGACATCACGGACCCTTCCCATCCTCGTAAGCTGAGCCATTACACGGAGGGACTCACGGGGGGCGTCCACAACACCTGGATCGTGGACGACCTGGTGTACGCGGTCCATTACGGCACGCGCGCCGTTCACATCATCGACGTGTCGGATCCGGCCGCACCGGCGGAGGTCGGGCGCTGGCAGCTGCCGAACGCCGATCGGTTCCTGCACGACGTGACCGTGCTCGATGGCTACGCCTACCTGTCGTACTGGAACGACGGAGTCGTGATCATCGACATCGGCGCCGGAACCCACGGCGGTACGCCCACCGAACCGGCGCTCGTATCGCAGTACGCCTACAGTTATCGGCTGGGCTCCGAGAGCTACGCAAACACGCATCACGCGATCCGATACGGCGACTACGTGTTCACCGGAGACGAGATCTTCGGCTGTGCGGAATGCGTCAACGGTCCGCGAGGCTACATCCACGTGATCGACGTCCGCGACATCGACAATCCCCGGAAGGTCGGGTGGTACCGCGTCCCAGAAGCAGGATCACACAACCTGTGGGCCGAGGATGACAAGCTCTACGTCGGCTATTACCAGGCAGGCCTTCGCGTGGTGGACATCTCCGGCGAGCTGCGCGGCGACCTGTACCGGCAGGGCCGGGAGATCGCCTGGTACATGACCGAGGATGGAACCGGCAGCTTGCCGAATTCGACCGACACCTGGGGTGCGCAGCCCTTCAAGGGAA
>Ga0114922_10004100_pt1 | contig 13534 bp, 10 predicted proteins | sample AartaG_FD_100975 | JGI IMG/M metagenome (GOLD analysis project Ga0114922, IMG submission 100975) | Deep subsurface microbial communities from Aarhus Bay to uncover new lineages of life (NeLLi) - Aarhus_00045 metaG | ecosystem: Environmental > Aquatic > Marine > Oceanic > Sediment | place...
GGACTTGAAATACATCCACTATTAAAAGAAGGGGCAATACAGGCAACAAAAACGTATGGCACATTGTTTGCTTATTCCCGTGCCATAGTATCTTCAAAATTATATATACAATTAGAAGATTTATTAAAACAAATTTACCCCGGTCATATTGTTGTTGCACCTACAACTACGTTAGGGCACTGTTCTACATTTCCTTTACTAATACATAAAGATGATGCAATTATCCTGGATACTTTTGCACATAATAGCATGTTTATGGCTAGTCAGCTTTGTAAAGCTAACGGGACTTTTGTAGTTATGTGCAAACATAATGATATGGAACATTTGAAATACCTTATCCACCGGTTAAAAAAAGATAAATATAAAAATATCTGGTATTGTGCTGATGGTGTATATAGTATGCAGGGTGATTTAGCACCACTTAAGGAAATAAAGAAAATATTAGATGAAGAAGAGCAATTTTATTCAATTATAGATGATGCTCATGGTGTAACATGGACGGGTAAATATGGTTCAGGATATGCTTTAGGGGATCATGATTTACATCCCAAAATGATTGTCGCGGCTTCATTAGCCAAGTCATTTGGCAGCTGTGGTGTGACTATAGTATTTCCTAATAAAGAATGGGCCGAATTGGTTCGTTCTCTTGGCCATGGTCTGGTATATTCAGGGCCTATTTCTCCTCCCATTCTTGGTGCAGCAATAGCTTCAGCTAAGCTGCATCTTTCAGACGAACTTGTTACTATGCAAAACGAATTAATGTGTCTTATTAAATATTACAGAAGAAAAAGTATAGAACTTGGTCTGCCATTGAAAACAAAATATGAAGTTCCTATACAAATGTTTAATATTGGCAACCAGGATAAAACCTGTAAAATTTTAGAAGAATTAATGGCAGGAGGATATTTTGCTACCGGAGTGTTATATCCTGCTGTACCTGAATGTGATTCAGGACTTAGAATTAGTATTACCCTGCATCACAAAAAGGAAGACTTGGATTGTTTATTAATCTACCTTAAGAAGCTGTTCAGGAAATACTCGATTATTTAGTTCTTACAGTTTCAAGGGACAAATCTATTAAATATTATGAATTCCAATTTGAAAAATATATTACAGAAAAATATTGAAAAAATAACAGGATCAAAAATTAAAAACTTCAATCCGGAAGGTGATATTAATTCCCAGATTCGTATAGATTCTGTACAAATTATAGAATTATTCTCAGTTTTGGAAAATGAGTTTGCTGTAGAATTACCTCTATCCATGATGAATGTAAAAAGTGCAAAAGAATTCATAGAACTTCTTGAGATAGAGTTAAATAATAAAGCTTAATACAGCGTATTTCATTTAACAATTAATTATACTAATACCCTCAAAAATGATAAAGTCATTGGGTGACTTAAAGTTTCAAGATATCTATTTCAGAAATAACACTTATAGCAGATTTAAGATTATCAGCTTAATTGACCATTTAGCATCATATCTTAAGAAGAATACACATTCTGATTCACCTTTTATAATGCTTGCTACATTTAATCATATAAAAACAATAATAGCATATTATGCTATTTTAAAAATAGGTAAAATTGCTGTGATTATTGATCCTAAATACAAAACTTTTGAACTTATTGAGATAATATCAGATTCTGATCCTGCAGCTATTATTTTTATAAACTCAAATACATTAAATTTTGACTATGAAGAGGAAATAGTGTTTAGAAAGACAAATCCAAAATTTGAAATACAATCTGACTTAGCCGACGTTTGTACGTTGATTTATACAAATGCAGAGGATGGTCATGCAAAAGCGGCAATGCTCACCAAAAAAAATTTAATCGCTGAAATAAACATAATGAGGTTCTGTAAAGTTATTGAGGACAATAGTATTTCATGTATTCTTCTGCCTTTTCATCATGCATTTGGTTTGTTAGAAGGAATCTTGGTACCCACACACTCTGATAGCTCATTACTAATAGTTGATATTGATTTGTACAAATTCGAATCAATCATTAACGAAATATTTAAGTACAAAATAACTCATTTTGTTTCAATACCTTCAGTTTATTACCTGATGTCAAAAATACCTGATATCGGACATCATCTTAAGTTTATGAACAAATTATCTTCAGGTGGATATAAGCTGCCGTCTCTTGTATTTAATAATTTTTTTAACAGGACCGGGAAAAAAATACATGAAGGCTACGGATTAACCGAAGCTGCTCCCGGATGTATTATGCATAGTCATTTAGAAGATGAAATTAAAATAGAATCAATTGGTAAAGCATTACCTTGTTGTGAAATTAAAATAGTAGATAAGAACAACAATAAGTGTATGTTAAATGAAACAGGTGAAATTTGTATAAAGGGAGATAATATATTTAAGGGATATTTTAATAAAGAGCATATAACAAAAAAGGTACTTATAGATGGATGGTTACATTCCGGAGATATGGGTTCTATTGATGAAAAGAACTATATTTATTTTAAAGGCTTAAAGAAAAAAATGATAAATGTAGGTGGAATTAATGTATACCCTAAAGAATTAGAACGTTTAATGAAATTGAACAAAAACGTAACCTATGTTAAAATCACTAATCAAAATAGCCTGATACAAGGTGAAATTGTAATAGCTAATATTAAGTTGAAGAAGGAATCAAAAAATGCCAGAGAATTATTTAAAAATTGGTGTTATGAAAATATTACAAATTCCAAATTACCTAAAATCTGGAATTTTATAAATTAAGTTTAATAAATTGATTTAAGAACAAATTGTAACCAACGTTCTAATAATATACTATCCATGCTTCAGGGGCCTCTTCTTCCCTGACACTTCTTAATTTACGCTGAGCTTCAGCTCTGTCAATAAAAGATGCATAACTTACAGCATACAGATTGCCAATCTTCCCAAACTTTTCTGCATCATGGCCTTTTTGTGTGAGTTTGTCAACTAAAGAATTAGCATTATTTTCCTCCCTAAAGCAACCTGCTACAATATAGTATCGTTTTTCAGACAGGGAAATAGATTCTTCTTCAATTTCCGGTGCAGTTACCGGTTCGCTAATATTCTGTTTAGGTAAATCTGTACCTGATTTACCGGCAATATCTTCGCCCGGCACCGATGGTTCATCAGATACAGTTTCCGCATCACCAGGCTCATCAGTAGCTCCCTCTTCTGCAGCAACTGCACTCCCCGAATCTTTGCTGAGGAATCCCCGAATCTCGTCATTAAATACAAACCACGATATTATTGCCGCGTTTATGACTAATATTAGAATAATCCAGACAATAATCTGCGAGTTGCTTCTCTTTCTCTGCCTGGTCTCTACTTTCTTATGAATAACCGGACTGACTAATGGCTTTGGTTTTGTTAATATTTCTTTTTTCTCCTGTGCCTTTGATACACTTTCTCCAGCCCTCATTTCAACCGGCTTTTCCTTCGATGCAGGTTCACCAGCCTTCACATCAGCCGGCTTTTCCTGCGATGCAGGCTCACCAGTCTTCACATCAGCCGGCTTTTCCTGCGTAACCTTCTTAGCCTCTTCTATCTTCTGTTCTGTTGCCGGTACAACTTTTGGAACTTCTTTAGCCTTAGCCTCCTTTTCAGCTGTTTCTTTTTTTGTGTCTTCTCCTGTTGTTTTCTTTTCTTCCTTAACTATTGATTCTTTGGGAGATTCTTTTTTCTTAGTATCCTTTTTGGCTGTCTTAGATCCTTCTTCAAATGCTATTTTACCTGTACTTTCCTTTTTTAACTTGCCTAATCCCAAAATTAAGTGTTCATCATTGTCTTTTAAATTCTTACCGGCCAGACTAACATACTCACTCACTTTCTTTTTTGCAGCATCCTTCTCAATATTCTCTTTCTTAGCCACGTACTCAATTAATAATCCATCGTTATATCTTAGAAATTCATTAAATACAATGAGCCTGGGGTCTTTTTGTTTGATTATAAAAGCTCCGAAATCAGGTATTATAACTCTTGTATTAGTATCCAATAATCCAATTATATATTTGTCCATTTGACTAATATTAAATTAATTTACAAAAATAGTATTTAAAACACCTTAAAAACCAAGTTGAACTTTAAAATAGTGATTATTTATTAACTAATTTTTCGTTTAAAAAGTATCAATAACTAAACTTGATATTCATTAAATATGAAAGTAATATAAATTTTAGAAATAATAAAATAACTAGTTTTGAATTAATTAACAATTAAGTTTTATTTATAATTATTAAAAATTAAATCTAAAATGTGAATTACATTCCTGACATTTAAATTAAAAGACTTATTTTGTTACTCTTAATTGAAATAATAAAATACTTAATAATTTTGTCCGGAATAGAATGAATAAAATTACACTTTACAAATGAAATTTAAAAAAATATTAGGTATAGATATTGGTGGTTCAGGAATCAAGGGAGCACCTGTTAATACGGAAACAGGAAAACTAATTGAGTTAAGGCACAGGATTCCGACTCCTGAGCCGGCTTCTCCCGAATCAATAGCATTAGTAATAAAAGATCTTGTTCAGCATTTTAATTGGAAAGGGCCTATTGGATGCGGATTTCCTGCTGTTATACAAAATGGTATTGTGAAAACAGCAACAAATATTGATAAATCGTGGATCGACACAAATGCCCGGGAACTTTTCTCTAAGGCTACAGGACTACCTACATATGTAGTTAATGATGCTGATGCAGCAGGTATGGCTGAAATAAAATTTGGAGCCGGCAAAAATTTCAAAGGCACAATTCTACTGGTTACTGTTGGTACCGGAATTGGTTCTGTTGTATTCACTAAAGGAAAATTATTGCCTAATTCAGAACTTGGTCATATTAATTTAAATGGGCAGGATGCGGAACTTTATACATCAGATGCCGTAAGGAAAGACGAGGGTTTAGACTGGATTGTATGGGCAAAGCGATTCGATGAATATCTTCTTGAAATGGAAAAACTTCTTTGGCCTGAATTAATTATTATAGGTGGTGGTGTTAGCAAAAAGAAAAAGAAATTTTTTGAATATCTTACTGTAAAAGCTAAAGTTGTACCTGCTAAATTACTGAATGAAGCTGGATTAGTTGGAGCGGCAATGGTTGCTAAGGCAAATAAGAAATATTTAATGAGTATTTATGATAAATAAGGTCCTGTTTATTATTGACCGCCCCAGGGTAACCTCATCAGCATATTCGAGCTCATCTCCAATTGATACGCCCCGTGCAAGTGTTGTAATCTTAATGTTATAGGCACTAAATTTTTTGTAAATATAAAAATTTGTTGTATCGCCTTCTAAAGTTGTACTTAAAGCAAGAATTAATTCATTAATATTACCTTCCAAAATTCTTTTTTCAAGACTATCTATCGTAAGATCATTCGGGCCAATACCATCAATAGGAGAAATTATACCTCCCAGAACATGGTATACTCCCTTATATTGTTGCGTGTTCTCAATAGAAATAAAATCTTTAATATTTTCCACTATGCATATTATCGAATTATCTCTTGAAGAATCACTACAAATATCACATAAATCAGTGTCACATATATTCTGGCAAACCTTGCAGAATTTAACCTCTTTACTAAGCTGAATTATTGCATCCCCAAAATTTAATACTTCTTCCTTATCCTTTTTTAAAAGATATAAAACTAAACGAAGGGCTGTTTTCTCACCTATTCCGGGAAACTTAGAAAACTCATTTACTGCGGTTTCCAGTATTTTTGACGGATAACTAATATTCATTTTACTTAATATGAATTCATAAAATATAGCTTCAAAATTAACATGTTAATAACTTAAATGGAATAATTAATGGCAAAAACTTAAGTTACATATAAATTTAATATTATTATTAGTTCAAGTTAAATATATGTCACCTGTTAATTTAATAATAATTATTTCACTATATTTTGTTACCCTGCTTATTATTTCCAGGTTAACAAGCAAAACATCTAATAATGCAGCCTTTTTTCTAGGTAACAGAAAATCACCCTGGTTTGTTGTTGCTTTTGGTATGATCGGAGCCTCATTATCCGGAGTAACTTTTATTTCTATACCCGGAGAAGTTGGAGCAAGTATGTTCTCATATATGCAGATAGTTTTTGGGTATTTGCTTGGTTATATTGTAATAGCAAATGTTTTAATTCCCTTATATTACAAACTAAACTTAACCTCAATTTATGTTTATCTTCAGAAAAGATTTGGTAACAAATCATATAAAACCGGGTCATTCTTCTTTATAGTTTCACGTATTATTGGTGCATCATTCAGATTATATCTGGTAGCAATGGTTCTTGACAGGTTTATTTTGTCATACTGGAACATCCCTTTTTGGCTTTCAGTTGCAATAACTATTGTTTTTATCTGGATTTATTCATTTAGGGCAGGGATAAGAACCATTGTATGGACAGATACATTACAAACATTTACTATGTTATTGGCTGTCGGCTTTTCAATCTACTATATTTCTCAGGAAATGGATTTGTCCTTTTCAGGCTTGTTCACAAAGATTAGTGAAAGCCGGTATTCACAGATTTTTATATGGGACTGGAATCCCCGGAACAACTTTCTTAAGCATTTTCTCAGTGGTGCTTTTATTAGTATTGTCATGACCGGCTTAGATCAGGATATGATGCAAAAAAACTTAAGCTGTAAGAACGTCAGGGAGGCAAAAAAGAATATATACTGGATGAGTTCATCACTTATTCTTGTTAACCTGTTGTTCTTATCTCTGGGAGCTTTAATCTATATTTATGCTGATTCAGCAAATGTTATTATTGAACACTTTGCAGAACCTGAAATAGTCAGAAATTGCCCCATTGAGTTACTGAATAAAGCGACCGGTAATTTTGAATGTGCTAATACCGATCAAATATTTCCCTTTTTATCACTTAATTATTTGCCCCCGGTTGCAGGAATAGTATTTATACTTGGCTTGGTTGCTGCAGCTTATTCAAGTGCCGATTCAGCCCTCACTGCATTGACAACATCATTTTGTGTTGACTTCTTAGGATTTAAAGAGGATTCTAACAGGATAAGGACGAGGTATTTCGTACATATAGGGTTTTCCATAATTCTATTCTTTACTATTATCGTATTCCGACTGCTAAATGATGACAGCGTTATAAATTCATTATTCACTCTCGCCGGTTATACATATGGCCCACTGTTGGGATTATATAGCTTCGGGCTTTTTACAAAAATTAAAATAAAAGATCCCTGGGTGCCCATAATAGCTGTAATTTCACCAATAGTATGTTATATTTTAAGTAAAAACTCTGTGGAATGGTTTAACGGTTATGAATTCGGATTTGAGCTATTAATTATAAATGGATTATTGACTTTTTCGGGACTATTGTTTTTATCAAAAAGTCTCCCTATACTCAAGAAAAAGGGTATTTAATATTCCTTATTATTTTCAACTGAGAATATTTCCTTAAATATATCATTATATTTTTCAAGAAGGAACTTTCGTTTTAGTTTTAATGTAGGAGATAACTCTCCGGTCAAAGGGCTCCATTCATCAAAAATCAGTCTGAACCTTTTTACCTGTTCCGCTTGCCCTAGTTGGTTATTTAGCTCACTTACTTCCTGCTGAATTCTATTAATAACCTTTTTGTCTTTAATAAGTTCTTTATTATCGCTGTATTTAATTCCATGAATTGTACACCAATTACGCAAGTACAAAAATTCAGGCAGAATTATTGCACTTGTAAACTTCTGATTCTCGCCAAAAACCATAACTTGTTCAATAAATACTGATTCTTTGAATTTATTTTCAATAACCTGGGGGGCTATGTATTTACCACTAGATAGTTTAAAAATTTCTTTCTTTCTGTCAGTAATTTTCAAATACTTATTGTCTTCAAAGATGCCAATATCACCTGTATGAAACCACCCTTCCTTATCAATAACCTGACTTGTTAATTTCGGTTCCTTATAGTATCCCAGCATTACATTATTTCCCTTACATAATATTTCCCCATCTTCTGCAATTTTTACTTCAACACCGCTCAAAGGAGGACCAACAGTTCCTAATTTAATCTCATTTGTTACAATATTGTTAGCCGCAATAACAGGTGATGTCTCTGTTAATCCATATCCCTCAATTAAAGTAATTCCGGCAGCATTAAAGATTCTGATTAATTTAGGTTGTAACTTTGCCCCTCCGGATACTATTAATTCAACATTACCAAGAGCATCCCTCCATTTAGAAAAAATAAGTTTATCAGCAAATCTTAATTTTAAATAATAAAACCAGCTGTTTCTCTTATTTAATTTATATTTTAATCCAAGATTCACTGCCCGGAAGAATATCCGCTTCTTTATTCCTTTGAGGTCCCTGCCTTTTCCAATTATCCTGTCATATACCTTTTCCAGAAGCCTTGGTACCGTAACAAATAAAGTCGGTTTAACCTCACGAATATTATCCGCAATAGTACCCAGATTTTCTGCATAGTATATGCTCAGACCATTAAACTGATAATAATAATTTACAGTTCTTTCAAAAACATGATTAATAGGCAGAAAACTTATTGCCTTATGATTTTCATTAAAATGGAATGCTTTACATACTGATTTTATATTACTGACAATATTTTTATGCGACAGTAATACTCCTTTAGGATTACCTGTTGTGCCTGAGGTATATAACAAGGTTACTGGTTCTGCCGGATCAATGCTCTCCTTTATATTTTTCAGATTGTCTTTTTGTATGTTTTCATTTTTCTTTCCTAATTCCACAATTTCCTTCCAGTTCTTAACACCATCAATCTCATTATAGCTGTAAATATCTATTATAGCAGATATTTTATCTGCTATTGGTTTTATTCTATCATAAAGTATTTTATCTGAAACAATTATTAATTTAGGTTCACAATGATTGAGAATAAAATTATAATCATCTTTGCTTAAAGTTGGATAAATTGGTACATGAGTGATATTTGCCTGGCTAAGGCCCATATCCATAAAATTCCATTCAGGACGGTTGTTTGATATAGTGGCAACCCTGTCTCCTTTTTTTAAGCCCAGGGAAAGTAATCCGTAGCTGACATTATTTGCATAATATACATAATCCTCAGCTGTGTATTTTTTCCATAATCCCATTTCCTTACCTGCCAAAGCATCCTTTTTGTCAGAATAAATTGTTTTGTACTTTTCAAGGAGGTCAAATGTTCTGGTGAACTCCATGCCGGTAAGATTATATTTATTCAAATATAGTAAATTTATAAGTTGAAATATATTATAATAACATGAATTAAATATAATAACTAGTATTAAATATTCCTTGCCCTATATTAACTTTATTACAAAATACCTGTACGTCAAATGATCAAAGTATTCTATTCTTATACCGATGAATTAAAAAAGGACTGCAGCAATATTTCTGAATTAGTACATTTAATTCCACCTGTGTTTCATATTGAACTTAATAAATACAAAAAAAATGAGTATAAATATTCCTACGTTACAGGAATACTTTTAGTAAAACGACTGTTTGAATACTTTAAATATAATCCTGATGATATAAAAAAAATCTCAAGAAATGATTTTGGTAAGCCATACATTGACAATAACTTAAGTTTTAATATATCGAATTCAGGTAATTTAGTGATTTGCGCCGGAGCGTTAGATTGTAATGTTGGTATTGATATAGAAAAAGTAAGGCCCGTTAATATTAAACATTTTAAAAAGGTATTTACATCATATGAAATGACAATGATTAAAAATGCGACTAATCATAACAGGAAATTCTTTGAGCTCTGGACAAAAAAAGAGAGTGTCATGAAAGCAGACGGAAGAGGATTAACAATAAATCCTAAAGATATTAAAATTGAAAATTGTTACGGCGATATTAAGGAATCAGACAAGAGGTGGTACTTAAAACAAATTAAAGAATTTAAAGACTATATAGGATGCATTTGCAGTAGTAAGCCGAAAGTCATATATAACATCGAAAAATTCGTACCTGACATCAATAAGAATAATTGTTAAAATCTTTAAATGTTTTTTTTATATTCAAACTCCAATTGTTTTAATTCATGTAAAATAATTCGTAACTTTAATATATATGCTTATTATTTACAATGAATAATTCTAGAGTAAAGTTATTAGTAGTTGATGATTTAGAACAAAATCTTTTATATATTGAAAGCATCCTTGAAGAATTGGATGTTGAGGTTGTTACTTCAACATCGGGATTTGAAGCAATTTCGATAGTTCAAAAACATGAATTTGCACTTGCTATACTGGATGTTCAAATGCCCAAATTAGATGGATTTGAGACTTTGGAAGAAATCAGAAAAACTAAAGGTAATGAAGAATTACCAGTCATATTTGTATCCGGCATTTACACGGATGATAACTATAAAGTTAAGGGACTTGAGTCAGGAGCTATTGATTTTATTACTAAACCTATTAACCAGTCTATATTTCTGGCTAAAGTAAAAGTATTTATTGATCTGTACCGGCAAAGAAAAAGACTATATATCCTCATTGAAACATTAAAAAAAACCAATACAAAGTTAGAGGAAAGTGAGAAAAGGTTTAAAAATATCTCAATGGTTGCATTTGATGCCATTATATTAATAAATAAGGAATACAAAATAACTTACTGGAATCCTGCAGCGGAGAAAATATTCGGATACAAGATGCATGAAATAAAAGATTTAACTTTCCAGTCGCTGTTTTCTACTAAAAGATATCATAATGGTATCCCGGATCACCTGAAAAAATTTATTGAATCTGATAAAATCAATTTTATTGATAAGATAATTGAATTAACAGCAATTAAAAAAAATAATATTGAATTCCCGATTGAACTTTCAATTTCATCATTTCAGATTGAAAAAAACTGGTTTGCCGTATGTATTATAAGAGATGTAACCAGAAGGTATAGAATAGAAAAAGAACTTCTAAAAGCTAAAGAGGCAAAAGAGGCAAATAAAACAATGCGTGAATTTATTGATAATTTAAATCATGAATTACGCACCCCATTAAATGCTATAATGGGAATTTCAAGAAGTCTGATTAAATATAAAACTGAAAATATAAGTACAAAGCACAGCGAAGCTTTAGAACATATTATTTCAAGTGGAGAACGTTTAAATACATTGATTAATCACTTATTTGAATTCCGGAAGAAGCAGGAAGTAAAAATAAAAGAATTTTTACTTGATGATTTCATTAATGAAATTGAAAATTTTGTAACCAAATCACTTAACAATAAACCTATTGATATAATTATTAAAAAAGTTGAGCCTTTACCGGAAAAACTCAACAACGATAAGAATATAATATACCAGATACTTGTAAATATTATTGAAAATGCTTTAAAATTTACTGAAAAAGGAAGTATTACTGTAACATTTTCAAGATTAAAAGATCTAATATGTTTTGAAATTAAAGATACCGGGATAGGTATTGAAGAAGAGCATATAAAAAGTATTTTTAAAATGTTTATCCAGGTTGACGGAACTTCTTCAAGAAAATATGGTGGAGCAGGTTTGGGCCTTGCATTATCCAATAAACTGATAAGGCTGTTAAATGGAGAAATTGATGTGAAAAGTGAGATGAATAAAGGAACAATTTTTACTGTAAAAATACCCATAGACTTATCAGAAACATGAATCTAAATAAGAATGACGGGTATAACTACTTAAAACTATTAAAATCAAATCTTATTTATTTCATAATAAAAATAAATGGAAAAATATTTAAATTCAAAAATTCTGATTGTTGATGATGAACCTGCAAATATTTTTTTTCTTAAAGGTTTACTTACAGAAGAAGGCTATATCGTTATTACTGCTTCTAATGGTCCCGAATGCCTTGAAATATTAAAAGATAATCATCCTGATGTTATTTTATTGGATATTATGATGCCTGGTATTACAGGCATTGAGGTATTGGAAAATATACTGGAAAATAATTCAACCAAAAATATTCCTGTTATAATGGTTACAGCTAAAACCGAATCGACGGATGTTGAAGAAGCCCTGGATAAAGGTGCAACCGAATATATCAGAAAACCAATTAATGAAACTGAGTTATTAGCCAGGCTAAGAACAACATTAAGAATTAAAAGGCATGAAGACAAACTAAGGGATATGTTACAATCAAAAAAAGATTTTATAGAAATAATTTCGGAAGACCTCAGAACACCTTTTTCATCCATTTCAGGTTTTGCAGAAATGTTATACTATGACAATGAGCTGGCTGAGCAATTAAATTCAAATCATAAAGACTTCCTTAAATACATTATTGATACTTCCAACAATATAGTTGACTATTTCAATAAACTGCTAAACTGGACCAAACTTGAAGCTAAGGAAATAAAACTGCAGCTCTCTGATGTTAACCTCCTAAAGCTGATTAACACTTCAATAGTTCCCTATCGAACGATGATATATGATAAAAATATAGATATTTTTAAGGAAGTGGATGAAAATCTGGAGGTAAGGGTTGACAAAACATATTTCGGACAGTTAATAAGGAATCTGTTAAGCAATGCCACAAAATTTACTCCGAAAAATGGTAAAATAACTTTTGCATCCTATAAGGAAAAAAATAGTATAAAATTAATTTTATCTGATACCGGCATAGGGATCTTAGATGTTGAACCTGAAGAAATGTTTAGCAAATTTATACACAGTCCGGCCAGAGGAACCAAAGGAGAAAAGGGGATAGGATTAGGATTAGGTATATGTAAAAAAATCATCGACGCGCACGGCTTTGAAATAACTTATAAATCAATACCCCGGGAAGGAACAGATTTTATTATTACTATACAGGAATAAATCTGCCTGTTGTTACCTGAATTATTTTCGAAATCATAACTTAAACAGGAAATAGTGGGATCTGTGGGATTCGAACCCACGACTTCTACCCTGTCAAGGTAGCGCTCTAAACCTGCTGAGCTAAGACCCCCTTCTTTTGCGACTTAAAAGTAACATGAATTAACAACCTGCTAATATGCAATCTGAAACTTAAGTCATTACGCAGAATATTCATTTTGCCAATGCAAATTTATAATTTAAAATTATATATTAGAACTCCATTATTCCTTATTAATACTATTAGTTTAACTATCTTTGATTTATATTATTTTAAATATTCTAAGAGAAATTGACAAACCCCAAGGAAAAATCAGCATTCCTGCTTAAAAACATATTGCGAGGGCTTATCTGGCTGGCTATAATAATTGCAATTTTTTTATTTTTCAAGAATAAAGTAGATGTTAATTACTTAAACTGGCTTAAGCCTGTGTACAGTAATTCGTCTATTGTGTTTCTTATTTTCTTCACCTCTGAAGTAATAATTGGTATTATACCTCCGGAAGTATTTATGATTTGGGCCCTGCGAAATGGCAGTATTTCAGAATACGCATTTCTGATATTTTTGTTATCGGTAGTATCATATCTGGCAGGATTAATAGGATATTGTTTCGGACGTTATTTAAATACTACTTTGCTATACAGATTTTTACGACGGAAGTTTTTGAAAAAGCTGGAAAGAATGTTAAATATTTACGGCCTTTA
>Ga0114922_10004101_pt1 | contig 13533 bp, 21 predicted proteins | sample AartaG_FD_100975 | JGI IMG/M metagenome (GOLD analysis project Ga0114922, IMG submission 100975) | Deep subsurface microbial communities from Aarhus Bay to uncover new lineages of life (NeLLi) - Aarhus_00045 metaG | ecosystem: Environmental > Aquatic > Marine > Oceanic > Sediment | place...
CGAAGCAGACCAATACGACCGCGTGTGCAAGGGCGAGTTCGCGGCGATCCACACGAAGCTCGACCGGCTGGACGAGGCGGTCCGCGGCAACGGCAAGCCGGGCATTCAGCTTCGCCTGGACCGGCTGGAGGCGGCCGAGGCCATTCGCGGGCGCCTCGTGTGGCTCCTCGTCGGTGTCGCCGTGACGCTGGTGGTCCTGATGATCCGCCAGGCGATCCTCGGAGGCTGAGAGCATGGCCACGATCATCGACATCGCGGATGCCGTGGCTGCGACGCTGAACGATCCCGGCGAGCCGGGCTTCTCGCAGTCGTTCACCGCCGAGCGGAAGGCGCTGCCGGCCTTCGACCTGGCGGACCTGGCCGGGCTGCACGTGACGGTCGTCCCGAAGGGCGTGGAGGTCACCGGCGCGTCCCGCAGCCTCACCCAGCACGACGTCCAGATCGACGTGGGCGTGCAGAAGAAGCTCTCGGCAAGCTCGGAACTGGAAGCCGACGTGGCGGCCCTGTGCGGCCTGGTCGAGGAGATCGCCGCGTTCCTCCGGCGCCGCCCGCTGACGGGTGTCCCGGGGGCGGTGTGGGTCCGGTCGGCCAATGAGCCGGTCTACTCGCCGGAGCACCTGGCCGAGAAGCGTCTCTTCACGTCGGTGCTCACTGTGACGTACCGGCTGATGAAATGAGGTCGCAGCCATGAACAACGTCGTCATGCGGAAGATCACGGTCACGGCCGACTACCAGCCGCTGGTGTCGGGCAGCCTGGTTGCCTCCGTGACCATCTCCACGCCGCCGACGAACAGCGCCAACGTCCTGTTCAAGGGCAACGACGGCTCCGACGTGCCGTGGGTGCCGGGCGAGTGGCACGAGTTCCGCAGCATCGAGCTGGCCGCCGTTCAAGTGAAGGGCACCCCCGGGGACGTGGTGACGGTTGTGGGAGGCACGTGGTAGTCATGGGCTACTGGGGCATCGCAACCGGCGTAATCCACAGCGGCCATATTCAGGACAGCGGCGTCTGCACCGACGACCTGGCCAACGGGGCCGTGACCGGCGACAAGATCGCGGGCGAGGCGGTCTCCGATGCCAAGATCGCGCTCAACGCCGTCGCCTCGGGCCACATCCAGTCGGAGGCGATCCTGGCCGACCACATCGCCGCGGGGCAGATCGTCGATTCCCACGTCGATACGGGCTCCTATAGCTTCTGGTGGCCGCCCAACCAGAACCACTACTTCGACTCCGACGTGTGCGTGGACGGGTGCCTCCTGGCGCACGGCGCGGCCGTCTTCCATGGCACCATCAACGGCTACGGCAGCGTCGACCTCTCAGCCGGCTGCGGCTTCGTCCTGCCATCGTACGGGCCGTCCTCGTGCGGCTCGATGTACTTCGACTCCTGCAACGGCAACGTGAAGGTCTACGACGGCAGCCAGTGGCGCACCCTGACCTGGAGCTGACAGGGATGCTCGGCCCGAAGGAGCACAACCTGGCGATCGACCCGGCGAGGACGCGGGCTGTCGCGTTGACCTGGCCCGACCACGGCCTGACGTGGGAAGGTGCCGCCTGGCTCTACAACATCTTCCCGCCGGAGAACATCACCGCGCTGTGCTGGCAGGGCCTGACGGAGGCCCGGAACCGCTCCGTCCAGAAGCTGGTGCTCCAGGCGCCGGAGGCCATTCAGGACTTCGTCTTCATGGATCGCGACATGCGCCCGGGCGCCCAGGCCATCCCGGTGCTCCGGGCCGACGCGGACGTGGTGGGTTGCACCTACCCGATCGCCAACATGGCCTCCTGGGCGGAGCCTACGGCCATCCACATGGGGCTCGTGCGCGTCAGGCGGCGCGTCTTCGAGAAGGTCAAGCCCCCGTGGTTCCTGTTCACGTATACGCCCGACGGCGCGGCGCGCGCCAAGTGCGAATGCGGCTATTTCCGGGACAAGGTGATCGAGGCGGGCTTCCGGATCGCCCGCGCCGGCTGGTGCGGGCACGACGTGAAGCGCTGAGGAGAGAACGGACATGGCCAAGACGGTGAGCACGGATGTCATCGACACGCCCCAGGGCAAGCGGCTTCGCGTCAGCGAGACGCGCATCCGTCAGCGCGTCCTGACGGTTGAGCAGGTCCAGCGCACGATCGCCGGCATGGACCAGCGAATCGGCGCTCTGCAGGACGAGGCAACCGAGCTTCAAACCGAGCGGGACGACCTGGCGAGCAAGCTGACGCAGCTTCAGGCCGCCCAGGCGAAGCCCTGAACCGCATGGATGCGACGTAGACTCACGGAGAGACCATCATGAGCGACAACTTCACCTTGGGGATGGACTGCAAGCTGTACTACAAGACCACGCCCCTGACGGGTCCACCCGACGGGACCGGCTGGACGGAGCTCGACAACGCCAAGGACGTGAACCTTCAGCAGGAGAACGGCGAGGCCGACATCACCACGCGCGCCAACAACGGCTGGCGTGCCACGGCCACGACGCTGAAGGAGGCAACCATCGAGTTCGAGATGCTCTGGAAGCCCTCGGACGCGGCCTTCACCGCGATCCTGAACGCCTGGCTGAACGCCTCCGAGATCGCCGTCGCGGCCCTGGACGGGGCGATCGACGAGGCGGGCAACCAGGGGCTGGTGAGCAACTGCATGGTGACGAGCTTCACCCGGAACGAGCCGCTGGAAGAAGCCGTGACGGTGAGCGTCACGCTCAAGCCGTCCAGCTACACCACGTGGTACACGGTGCCGGGGAGCTAGGCCATGCGGAGCTTCAAGGACAACGCCGACCGGACGTGGACCGTCACGCTGAACGTCTACGCCGTCAAGAAGGTCCGCGACCTGCTTCAGGTAGACCTGCTCGATCTGGGTGGGGATGCCAAAGACGGCAACGGGCTGCTCTACCGCCTGATCGCCGACCCGGTCCTCCTCGTGGACGTGCTGTACGTCGTCTGCCAGGAGCAGGCCGACGAGGCGAACGTGACGGACGAGCAGTTCGGCCGGGCCATGGCGGGCGATGCCATCGACGGCGCGACGAAGGCCTTCCTGGAGGAGCTGGCGGATTCTACCCCGAGCCCGCGCGATCGCGCGCGGGCCAGGAAGGTGATCGACGCGACGTGGAAGCTGATCGACAGGGCCCAGGACGTTCTCGACGCCAGGGCGGACGCGGAACTGGAGCGCGCCGCCGAGGCCGCCTTGTCGGCCCTTGGCAGCTCGTCTGGGAGCTCGCCGGCTTCGTCGGTGTCGAGCCCGGCCCCCTGACCATCCGCGAGCTGCTGTGGATGGCCGAGGGCCGGAACCGGCGACTCTGGGACCACTCAGCCACGATCGCAGCCGCCGCACTGAGCGCGTTTCGGGCCAAAATGATCGACCCCGCCAAGCTCCACCCGTACGAGCGCGGCGGAAGGAAGGCGAAGGGCATCCCGCTTACGGCGGGCAACATCGGAATCCTCAAGACGGTCTTCGTGGATCCGCCGCGGCGGACCAGGAAGGCAGGGCGCAACGTGAAGGAGCACAGGCCATGAGATGGTTCGCTACGGTCGTGCTGGTGCTGGTGCTGCTGACGGTCGTCGGCTGCCAGTGGGCGAAGTTCAGCGAGGCGTGGAACGGCCCCCAGGCCGGCGTGAGCAAGGCCGCGCCGGCGACGGACGGCCGGTTCCGCTACGTGCCGATCGGCACCGGCCGATGGGTGGACGCCGACGGCAAGGAGCACACCGAGACGGTGTACGCCCGCGTCAAGGCGAAGTGAGCAGGCGCCCGGGAACCAAGGAAGGAGACGCAGAGCCATGAAGGCAGGAACGTGGATCATTGCGGTGCTGGTGGTGTGGCTGATGGCGATGGCGTGCCCGGCTGCGGACGCCCCCGCGCCGGCGAAGGACGGCAAGGTGGAGGTCACTCCTGCCCGGCCCGACGTGACGTACAAGGCCAACGGCGGGGCCTACCGCCGGGAGACGACCGTGATTGCCCCGCCGTGGGGCAGTGACCCGGCCAAGACCGTCTCGGCCATCGAGCCCTTCCGGGCCGAGGGCATCGAGCTGCCCGACTTCCGGAGCGATGGCATGGACGTGCGTGGCGGCGGTGGCTCGTTCAGCGGCGGCGGGATGGAGAGCATCCAGGATGTCGTCCGGCGCGGACCGGTGCTTCTATGCGTCATCGGCGGGCTGGCGCTTCTGGCGGGGATCGTCGTGGCGATCTGGGCCGGCCGCGTGATGCTCGGCCTGGCGGTGTCGGCCGGAGGCGGCGCGCTCATCGCCGCCGGCGTGCTCTTCGAGGCCTACCCGTGGGTGGTGCTGCTCGCGGCGTTCGTGGCCATCGGTCTGGGTATCTGGTGGGTCGTCGATGCCCGATTCGCCGGCCGGGCCAAGGTTGCGCTTGCCGCGGTGGTCCGCGGCGTCGAGAAGGCCACGGGCAGCGCGGATGTGAAGTTCGCGATTGGCGACGCCGCGAAGCAGGCCGGCAAGACCAGCGTCGTGAAGGACACGATCTCCCAGGCCAAGCGCAAGGCTGGGATCAGTTGACGGCACGGCATGGCCGGGAGCGGTCCCATGCTCGTGGAGACGTACTGGATCGACGTGACGTTCCGGCAGTGGGCGATGTGGCGCCCCTTCGTGTGGCTCTGGCGGTGGGTGGGCCACATGCCGCGATGGACCGTGCGCATCCGTCGGTGTGATCCGCCGCCCCATTCTCGCGAGTGGTGACATGCTGCGGATGAAGACGGTCAGCGTGGAGATGTTCTTCGACCGCAAGAGGGTCATCCGCGCGGCCGACCGGGCCAATCGAAGGAACCTATCGAAGGCCGGTGCCTTCATCCGCACGACGGCGAAGCACAGCATTCGGAAGCGCAAGGCCGCGTCACCGCCGGGCTCCCCACCCAGCTCGCACACGGGCCTGCTGCGACGGTTCATCTTCTTCGGTTACGAGCGCAGCCGGCAAACCGTCGTGGTCGGCCCGATGCGGCTGAACCAGAAGGCTGGGACGGCTCCGGCCGCCCTGGAACACGGCGGGACATCGGTGGTGGTCGAAGGTACGCGCCGCCGGCGCCGGAAGCGCCGTGTACGGATCAGGGCTCGCCCCTTCATGGGGCCGGCGCTGGCCAAGGAAGCGTCGAAGTTCCCGAAGCTCTGGGCAAACTCAGTGAGGTGAACGATGGCACAGACACTGACCGAGACCGACCGCGAGCGGGCGCCGAAGCCCGCGCGACTGACGACAACGACGTTCCGCATCTACCGGGCCCGCGACGGCTGGCGATGGCGCGCCGTTCGCGCCAACGGCCGGATCGTGGCCGACAGCGGAGAGGCCTACACCCGCAAGGCTGACGCGCGGCGGGCCGTCTGGCGGTTCATCGGTGCGGTCGACCGCGAGAACATCCGGGTGCAGTAGGAGGACTGATCCGTGGCCAACACGACGGGCATCAAGGCCGGCCGGGCGTACGTGGAGCTCGGCGTGGGCGACAAGCTCACGGCCGGATTGAAGCGCGCCCGGGCCCGACTGAGGGCCTTCGGCGAGGGCGTGACCCGCTGGGGCACGCGCATCTTCGCCGTTGGTAGCGCCTTCGCTGCCCCGGCCGTCGTTGCGGCCAAGTCCTTCGCCAAGATGGGCGACCAGGTCGCCAAGATGGCGAAGCGCACCGGCCTGTCCGTCGAGACGCTCTCGGAGCTCCGCTTCGTCGCCAGCCAGACGGGCACGGAGTTCGAGTCGCTGGAGATGGCCTTCCGCCGGATGCAGCGGAGCATCTACGACGCCGGCCGCGGCCTGTCCACGGCGAGAGACGCCTTGGCTGACCTCGGGCTGCGCTTCGAGGACCTCGACGGCCTCTCGCCGGAGCAGTAGTTCAAGCTCCTGGGCGGGGCAATCTCGCGGATCGAGGATCCTACCAAGAAAGCGGGCATCGCCATGTCGCTGTTCGGCCGGAGCGGCACGAACCTGCTCCCCATGTTCGCCCACGGCGCGGCGGGCATCGAGAAGCTCCAGGCCGAGGCCCGGCGTCTCGGGCTGACGATGAGCAGCAAGGACGCCAAGGCGGCCGAGGACCTCACCGACGCCTTCGACAAGCTCTGGAAGGTCGTCAAGATGGTCGTCTTCCAGGTCGGCGCGGCCCTCGGGCCGGCGCTGACGGAGATCGGCGAGAGGATGGCGTCCTGGGCGTCGTCGGCCATCTCCTGGATCGGCCAGAACCGCGGGCTGATCGCTTCCCTGGCCAAGCTCGCTGCCGGGATCGTGGCGGCCGGGGCCGCGCTGATCGCCGTGGGCAAGGCCGTGACATTGTTCTCCAGTCTGATCGGCGTGGCCGCCACGGTCCTGGGGGCCCTGCTGTCGCCCATCGGTCTGGTTATCACCGCCGTCGGGGCGCTCGGCGCCTACCTCCTGACATCCACGCAGGTCGGCGGGAAGGCCCTCGACTGGCTGGGCGGGAAGTTCGCCACGCTGACGGAAGACGCCCTTGCTGCCTACCAGGGCATCGGCGACGCCCTGGCCGCCGGCGATCTGGCCCTCGCGGCGAAAATCCTCTGGTTGACGCTCAAGGTCCAGTGGAAGCGAGGCGTCAAGGCCCTGCTCGACGTGTGGCTGACGTTCAAGCATGGCTTCCTGAAGCTCGTCTACGGCACGTGGTACGGGGCGCTCGCCCTCGGCGAGCTGGTCTGGCACGGCATGGAGATCGGCTGGATCGAGACGACTGGCTTCCTGTCGAAGACGTGGAGCCGGTTCGTCGGCTTCTTCAAGCGGACCTGGCACCAGATGTCCGCCGCGGCACAGAAGGCCTCGGCCTGGATCAAGAGCCTGTTCGACGACTCGGTGAACGTCGAGGCCGAGTACGCCCGGATCGACCAGGCCAAGGCCGACGCGATCGCGAGGATCGACGACGACCAGGCCCGGGCCATTGCCCAACGGGAGCAGGAGCGCCGGCGCAAGCGCGAGGCCGAGGAACGCCGCCATCAGGCCCGGATGCTCGAGATCGGCCAGGCCCATCAGCGCAAGCGCGACGAGATGGCGGATGAGTACCGCGATCGGATGAAGGGCGCCGAGGATGAGCTGGCCCGAGCGCGGGAGGAATGGAAGGCCGCGCTGGCGGAGGCCCGCAAGAAGCGCCAGGCCAAGGAAGCCGACGCTGGCCCGGGCAGGCTCCCGGGCCCGGACGATATGCTAAATCGCATCCAGGCCGCCGCGGGCAGCCTGGGCGACCAGCTCAAGACCAGCGTCCGCGGCACCTTCAACGCTGCGGCCGGCCTGTTCGGCTTCGGCACCGGCTCGGCGATGGAACGCACGGCCGTTGCCGCCGAGCAGACAGCGAAGAACACCCGCGACATGAAACGTCTGCTGGAGGACCGCGAGGCGACGTTCGAGTAGGAGGCACGGATGCCCATCACCGTCGAAGAGAAGTACCTCAGCCGGCCGACGAAGGATAGCGGCCAGGGCGAAGGCACCGAGGAGCTCCTGTCCGTCGAGCTGCACTACCTCGTCAAGGGGACGGACAACGAGCTGCTCGCTGCGCAGGCGGTGCGCACGACAGCGCCCGCCACGCACAACGACCTGGACCGCGGCGAGATTACCTCGAGCCGATCGGCCCGATCCAGTGGGAGGCGGCCGTCCAGTACATTCCGCCCGACTCGCAGGAGATGCAGCCGGGCGACTCGTCGTACAGCTTCGACACCGGCGGGGGCACGCAGCACATCACTCACAGCAAGCAGACCGTGGGCACGTATGCCCCGCCCGGCAAGACGGCCCCCGACTTCGACGGCGCGATCGGCGCGACCCAGGACAGTGTCGAGGGCGTCGACGTCACCGTGCCCGTCTGCCGGTTCTCCGAGACGCACGTCAAGACAGACGCCCAGGTCACGTCCGCCTACAAGGGCACGCTGTTCAACCTGACGGGCAAGACCAACAATGGCAGCTTCAAGGGCTTTGCCCAGGGCGAAGTGCTGTTCCTGGGAGCGTCGGGCTCGAAGCGGTCGGACGGCGATTGGGAGATCGCGTTCAACTTCGCAGCCAGCCCGAACAAGACGGGCCTGACCGTCGGCAGCATCACGGGCATCGCGAAGAAGGGCTGGGAGTACCTCTGGGTCCGCTACGCAGACGAGGTGGACTCCGGGGCCAAGATGCTGGTCAAGAAGCCGGTGGGCGCGTACGTCGAGAAGGTCTACGACGAGGGCGACTTCAGCGGCCTGGGGATCTGACCATGCCAACCGGCGACGCGCTCAAGAAGGTCCGCCCGGGCGACCGGCTGAGAATCCCGGCCAAGGCGTACAACGCCTTCGTCGAGGTGGCCGCGGCCCACAGGGCCGGCCAGTCGAGCTTGGACCGGACCTTCCAACGCGGCCACGCCTGGCAATCGGGTATCGTCCCCGTCCGAAACGACACCGGCGCGGACCGGGACCGCCTGTCCGTCCTGGCGATCGACGGGCCGGTCTTCGCGCCCGACAACGGCGGCGGGGCGGCCGACGACGCTTTCATCCGCCGAGTCGTGCTCAAGGGCACCACGCCGTCGCGGCCGTCGCACGTCGGCTGGTTCGCCATCACGTTGGAGCCCATCGGCGCCGGCAAGATCGGCAGGGCCTGCGTCTCGGGCGTCTGCCCGGCGCTGGTCAAGTACGAGGAGGACTTCCACTACTTCGCCGACATCACCGACGGCGACAGCGGGAAGCTGACCTCCGGCGAGCGCGGGGCCGCGGAGCTGCTGTGGGTCTCCGACTCGGCCGGGGGCAGCGGCGCGATCCTCGCCGTCGTGCGCCTGGCGAACTACCCGCCCTCGCTGCACTGGGCGAAGGTGTCCTCGGACTGGTCGAGCGGCAACACGATCGACGCCAACCCGTGCAACGACGACGGCAGCGACGTGGACACGAGCATCGACCTGACGCTCTACGCCGTCTCGGACACCGACCACGACTGCGACTACGTGTATGCCAAGGATGGGGACGTGGTTGCTTACATCCCGTGGGGTGAGGACAAGGGCGTCCTGGTCAACATCATCCACGGCGGCCTGTACGAGTACCCCAAGGTCCTGGCCGGCGGCTTCGGCGGCGGCGACACCAGCCCCAACACCGACTCCTGGGACCGCGCCGACGATGACGACAACGCCCTCGGCTGCACGATCGACATCGTCACCCGGGTCGTCTACGGCGACGACTATAGGGAATACGGCTTCTACCGCCGCTTCGAGATCGACAGCGCCGGCGGCGTCCGCAAGATCGGCCCGGAGACGAGGTACACGATCCAGTCGTGAGATAGTCGGATCCTCTGGATGGCGGCACGCTCGTACGGCGACGTCCTCGGCCGGCTGCCTGATCCTGTTGGCGAACAGGACACCTCGCATGACGCCCGGCAGTGCTGTGCTGCAGCTCAGCCTCCGCCAACGGCGCTCGGCCGACTGGACCAACTTGGGCACCATCTTCAGCCACGGTAGCCGGCTGCCGGAGCCCTTGGTCTGTCCCGTCCGCGGCCGCGCCGCTTGCGAACGTCGATTCGATCGGGTTCGTCGTCCGAATGTGCCGCCAGTGCTCCGCGGGGAAGTCGTAGAAGGCCAGCAGCTTCTCCCGGTCCTTCGCCAGGCAGCCTGGCGCTTTGGGGTACTTCGCCTCAAACGTCTCCACGAACAGATCGAATGCCGCCATCGCAGCCGCCTTCGTCTCGGGCATCCGGATGTCATGCAGCATGCCCTTGGCCTTCGACTACACGTGCTTCGGCATCTTGTTCAGCACGTTGGCCGTCTTGTGCACGCAGCATCGCTGCTCTGGCGTCTCCGGCCGGACCTTCCGCAGCGCCGCCCAGAAGCCCAGCGCCCTGTCGCCGATGGTCAGTCCCCGACGGGGCGAGAACCGGACTCAGTTGGGCGGGCTGATGCGGGGCCTGATATCCCGCCACATATCGGCCAGTGACTGCTGCCAGGGGATGCTCGGCCGCCAGCCCGCGGTCCGACGGAGCTTCGTGGCATCGCCCACGATTACGGGCACGTCGACCTTCCTCAATCGCGCCGGGTCCTGGCGGACGGGCACGTCGCGCCCGCCCAAGGCGATGCACGCATCGAGGATTTCCCGGATCCCCAGCGGCTCGCCGGATGCGATGTTGAACACCTGGCCTTCGACGTCCACGCCGGAGGTCATGAGGTCCCACATCGCGGCGGCCACGTCCCGCACGTCCAGGAAGTCACGCTGCGTCTCCAGGTTGCCGCAAAGCACGTCCCGAGCGCGCCCGGCGACGACGTCGGCGACCTGCCGGAGAAACGCCGCCGGCACGAGCGACTCTGGCTGCCCGGGGCCCATGATGTTGAACGGGCGGACGCAGACAACGGGCAGTGACCTCACCTGGCTGTAGAGCAGGGCCCATTTCTCCTGGAGGATCTTGCTAACGCCATAGGGCGTCGTGCCCACCAGCGGCCGGGCTTCGTCCACCACCACATAGTCGCCCTCCGTCACGCCATACATTGCCGCCGAGCCCACCACCAGGATCCGCGGCGGCCGATCCAGCGACGTCGAAGCCGCCAGAACGTTCGCGCAGGCCAGAACGTTCGCGCGGAAGTATGCCCCCAACCCATGCTTCCCACCGGTCAGTCCCGCCAGGTGGACGACCCCGTCCGGCCGGACTCGTCCCAGCGCCTCTCGCACGCTTGCTTCGTTGGTGAGATCGCAGTCCAGCCACTCGATGTCCGGCGTGCTCGTGCCCCCTCTTAAGTCGAGGCCGATCACGTGCTTCGGGCGGTTCGGGCTGCCAGCCAGGTGCGCCAGGAGGTGCTTGCCGATGAAGCCGGCAGCCCCGGTGACCAGAAGCGTATCGCAGGGGTCGCCGGCTGCCGTCACGCTTGGGTCTCCTCCGGCAAGACCTTCTTCAGGAGATCGTGGATCTGCTCATTGGCCTCGGCGTAGTCGTCGGGTCGGCCGATATCCAGCCAGTACCCGTCGTGAGGGCGGCAGATAGCTCTGCGCCCCTGGGCGATGCAGGCCAGCATCAGGTCGTCGAAGCCAAACGGCGTGTCTTCCGGCACGATTTCGAGCAGTCGGCGGCTGAGCACGTAGACACCCATGCTGACCCGAAAATGGTAGACAGGCTTCTCCTCAAAACCCACGACGCGGTTGCTCTCATCGGTCCGCAGCACGCCGAAATCGATCTTGGCATCGCGCTCGAACGTCGAGACGGTGATATCGGCATCGTGGTCCTCGTGGAACCGGAATAGCTCGGCGAGGTCCAGGTCGGTGAGGACGTCGCCGTTCATCACGAAGAAGGACTCGGGCAGATCATCGATGAGCTTCAGCGGACCGATCGTGCTCAGTGGCTTGTCCTCCACGCTGTAGTCGATCGCAAGCCCCCACCGCTCGCCCTCACCGAAGTAGGCCATGATAAGGTGAGCCAGATGGCTGACGGCCATGGTCACGCGATCCACACCGGCTCGGCGCAGCTGCGTCAGGACGATGTCCAGGATGGATCGGTCGCCGACGGGGACGAGGGGCTTGGGAAGCGTCGCGGTGAACGGCCGTAAGCGCGTGCCCTTGCCCCCGGCCAGTATCACGGCTCTCATCGAGCAGCTCCTAGACGTTGTAGATGTCCGGCTTGTATAGATCGAGGTGGGCCCGGACGTACTTGGCTGTCTCAGCCAGGCCATCGGGCAGCGGAACGCTTGGCTGCCAGCCTGTCAACTCACGGATCCTGTCGGTCCCGGCGATCAGGCGTAGGACTTCGCTCTTGTCCGGTCGGATGCGGGCCTCGTCGCAGACGATCTCGGCCTTGACGCCCATGACCTCCATGATGAGCCTGGCGAGATCCCCGATGCTGGTGCCCCTGCCAGTGCCGGAGTTGACGACTTGGCCGAGCGTGCGGGGGCTCTCGGCGACGGCCATGAATGCCGCCGCAGTGTCGTCCACGTACGTCAGGTCCCGAACGGGGTCGAGGGAACCGAGACGGATCTGTTCGGCGCCGGCGGCGAGCTGGCTCATGATCGCGGGAATCACCGCGCGGGCGGACTGCCGAGGACCGTAGGTGTTGAACGGCCGCAACGTCGCCACCGGCGTGCCGAAGGACAGATGGAAGCTCTCGGCGATCTTGTCGGCGCCGATCTTGCTCGCGGAGTACGGCGACTGGCCCTGGAGCGGGTGCGTCTCGTCGATGGGCACGTACTGAGCCGTGCCGTACGTCTCGCTGGTGGAAGTGTGCACGATTTTCTCGACCCCCAAGTCGCGGCACGCCTGGAGGACGTTCAGGGTCCCGACGACGTTGGTGTAGACGTAGTCGGCTGGGGCGACGTAGGAATACGGGATCGCGATCAGCGCCGCCAGGTGCATCACGACCTGCTGGTCGCGCACGGCCTCGCGGCAGAAGAACGGGTCGCGCACGTCGCCGCAGACAACCTCCAAGGCGTCGCGCACAGATGCGTCAAGCAGTTCGATCTGGCCCCAGTCGTTGCGGCTGTTGTAGTGGACCATGGCCTTGACCTGTGCCCCGGCACGCACGAGCCGCTCGGCCAGGTGACTGGCGATGAACCCGCCCGCCCCCGTAACCAGGACCCTTCGGTTCTCCCAGTAGCTCATGTGACATCCTCGACCTGACGACTCGGTTGAGCTTGCTTCGCCGCCGACTGAGCAGAGGCCCTGTCGGTCTGGATGAACTGCCGCATCTCGTCTCCCAAGGACGACCAAGCGGTCCCGGTAGGGAGGGCTTCTGCGCCCAGACCGTGACCGCTCGCCCACCACGAGAGCGTGGCGCTCCGGCAGGGCCCGTCCTCCTCCCCTATCGGCCACATGGCTCCCGTCTGTTCGCTGCAAATGGGCTCCGCCGCACTCGGTGCGCTCCCACGGAACAAGCGCAGCCGATTGGCGTGGGCTTTGGCGGCCCGATCAAGAGGCCCGCCTGGAGGGCTCGCGAAGCAGAGCCTACTCGTGCCGCTAAGCCCGCGGACAGCACGTGAGGACAGGGCGGACGGCAGGCGACGCGGTGGCCGGCGAAGCCTACCGGAGGGGGGCTGCCCGATGCCGGTCAAGGGGCAGTCGGAGTCCCCCGAAGGGGTGCCGAAGTCCGCGGCCCAAACTGCCGATGCAGGAGGGGACGGGGGGGCTTCGGATTCGATGGGCTTGGCGCGGCGACAGACGCCTGGCGCGGCGCAAGTCCAGTCATCAAGGAGGAATAGGAGTTTGCCTTCCGGCATGCCGAATCGTATGGTTCCGTACGGGGAGAGCCTGGAGAGCTTGGCGTCACCCACCAAGCCAGCCTTCGGGGCCTTCGAGTGTCCCGACAGCCAATGCTCGGGCCTCAGACCGCTGGGGATCTCAGAGATCCCATTCCCACCCCTCCGTGGTGCCAGCTAGCGGTGAGTCCCATAGGCATACTCTGCGCACGCACGCAGGGGGGAAGAGAGGCGACCCAACATGGCCGGCAGACACGATCCCAAACGCGATGATCTGACGCCCCGCGGCATCGGAAACCACCGCAGCTCGCCCGTCCTCGAGCTCCTGGAGCCGCGTCTTCTGCTTTCGAGTGCCACACAGGATGTGATCGACGCGATTACACAGGCCGCGCATGCCTACTGGGCACAGAGAGTCGTGATCGAGCATCCCGACGGCACGTTCTATGGCTACTCGGGCAAGCAG
>Ga0114922_10004102_pt1 | contig 13530 bp, 9 predicted proteins | sample AartaG_FD_100975 | JGI IMG/M metagenome (GOLD analysis project Ga0114922, IMG submission 100975) | Deep subsurface microbial communities from Aarhus Bay to uncover new lineages of life (NeLLi) - Aarhus_00045 metaG | ecosystem: Environmental > Aquatic > Marine > Oceanic > Sediment | place: Aarhus...
GCAATGATACTACATGGTAAGAGAGCCTGCCAAGAACCGTCCAGCCACGGATTCTACGTATGGTATAATTGGCTCCGCAACCAAGGAGAGGTGACCGAGTGGTTTATGGTGCCGCTCTCGAAATTTGTCTGCCTATGTCCTAAAACGTTATTTTAGCTTCAAAACAGTACTCTTCTGTCAATCATCAAAAACCGGCTTTGAACGTAAAATATCATGTTGTGACAACCAGTTTCATTCTGTCCATTAGCAAATTATTAGCAAAAACAGTGCGGTAGGCAGGTGGGAAATTATTCCGAGTGACGCCTAATCCCACGCAAATGCCACTGCGAAGATACTTTGTATCCGTGCGTAGGCTTGATCCAGTCAGTGCAAAATGAGGAGGTCAGCAGGACGAGTACATACACCCGACCGCTAACTCATTTTCTACGCTTGGTCCTACAGAGTATTGCCGCGGTTGTAGTTACTATGGTCATTGTAACAGCGCGATTCCTATACGAGGACAAGACGCTCAACAAGCGATGGAGTAATGCCGAACGAGCTGCAGAGCACTACAATAATAGAACAGCAGTCTGATAGAGCCTAGAGCATGGGACTGTGTATCGGTATGACACCTTACTTAGGGAGGCTGAGAGCAAGCTTTCAACGTATAAAAACCTGCATTTTGCGCCAGGGTAATCCCCAGTGGTAAACTACATGGTAAGCGTTATGGTAATCCATATGGTAGGCAGCCATGGTAAACTATAGAGTCAAGGGCAGAAGAAAAGCTGCCCACAAGCCACCAGCCCGAGTAAGATATGAACAGAGTCATCCCACTGTGTCCTGCAGGCTTTCCAAGGATGAATATGACCTGTTGAAGCTTTGCCTTGACGACCTGGGAGGCGTATCATTTGCCGATTTCGTTAGGGACTCATTGAAGATTGTCCAGCTCAGAGTGCCCGAAACCCGGGAAATAAAAGAGAAGGCACGGAAGGGGGGGTATGAGCGGGGAAAGAAGGAGCACCAAATCTGGTATTACTGCAATATTTGCAAGCAGAGGATAGACGTGGAGCCCAATGACGATTCTCACAAAGCTATGATAAGCTTCATGGAGGAACATGGTTGGGGACACACAAGGTGTCACGAGTAGTAGTCGTTGGAAGCTGACGACAAATTCACAGCATGTGAAGGTGCCTCTGAGTCACTAGCCAAATGACTCCACAAGCGAGCTCAGCACAGAATATTATTGCTGCCTTGTAGAACGATGCCAGCCCCAATAGTCGCAATAATCAGTGCAACATTTGGATTGGACTGTGCAGCCGGGCAACAATTCAAGTAATTGTCAAGTGACAGGCTCCTGTGGTACACGATGAGCCTGACGCAACCGGGTAGCTCTTTCATTATCTGAACAGACATCCGATCACGAACTGCCGATGACCTCCGAGCAGACCATGCTGTGAATTGAGTTATAATCAATATGAGAACCATAGGCGATAGTAGTCTGTATGGCTGAGGAGCCATAAATTATGGCCGTAGAACGTCATTTCCTAGGATGGGATGTGCCGGTCACCACCAAGGTGCAACAGTTTCTCTTGCCGTCACAGATCTCAGGGCCCGTTGACCTGGAGAGCCAGCTTGTTGTGGTCCCTACCAGGCAGGCGGGGCGCAGGCTGAGGGAGGCTCTGGCAGTGTATTGCGCCGAGCAGAGTACAGCACTGTTGTCGCCCCAGGTGGTGACACCCACCTTCTTCCTTCACCCCGAACATAAGTCGGCGAAGGTGGCCAATCAGACAGAGGTTACAGCAGTTTGGATAAATGTGTTGATGGAAGCCGACCTCAGCCAATGCAGCCATTTCTTCCCGACACGGACGGTAGAGCAATCCTTCACCTGGGCAATGTACACAGGCAGTCTGCTACAACGGCTGCGCGATACTCTTGCTGATGGAGGACTGCGAATAGCAGACGTGTATGACAGATTTGGCAACATTCTAGAGGAACGAGGACGGTGGGAAGACATGGCCAGACTGGAAGCTGCCTACCTGGCACAACTCGAAAAACTCGGATTGAAAGACCCATGTGATATGATGATACGTGAAGCTGAGAAACCAGAACTCCCCGAAGGAATCGAACGCATCGTCATAGCCGCAATTCCAGATCCGACGCCTCTGATGATACGGGCACTCGAACGCCTCGCATCGCAAGTAGCCGTTGATATTCTTATACACGCCCCCGAATCAATGCCGGACTGGTTCGACGACTGGGGACGCCCGATCACGGGCAGATGGAACGAGAGCGAAATCGCCATCCCTGATGCAGAAAGAAACCTCCTTCTCACCAGCTCTCCAATTGGACAGAGTCGCAAGGTTGTAGAAATCATGGCGGCGGAAAGCAAACGCTTCGGCCCCGCTGATGTCGCCATCGGTGTGCCAAACAGCGAAGTGACTCCTGTCCTGATGGCTGACCTGGCAGACAAGGACCTGATGGCATTCGATCCCGCGGGAAAGAGCATGGTGGAACATCCCTTGTATCATCTCCTTGAATCCTTTCACCTCCTCGTTACCGAAAAGACGTACTCGAGCTTCAGCACATTTCTGCGACACGTTGATGTGCTCACATTTCTCAAACAGAAATACAGCCTCTCTCCAAGATGGCTGCTGGAAGAACTGGACAGGTTCCAGAATCAGTACCTCCCTTTGGACATGGAGGACATAGTGCACCACCTTCTGCACAAGAGCCACAGACGACAACAGGATTCTGGGGCGTTTCGCAGTCTTGGAAACGCAGTGAGATTCGTCCAGGAACAACTGGTATCGTTTCATGACCAAGACATCGACAGCGCGGTACGGTCTCTCCTGCAGACAGTATATGAAGTGAGAACGGTCAAGCCCAATGATCCGGAAGACGAGGAATTTATAGCGGCGTCAGGGCTGATCGACACCACACTTCGAGAACTGTCAAGCGAGGTAATCAGCAGGCTCAGCATTGAGAAGGAGAATGCCTTAGCTATTTTGCTGCAGAGACTGGCGACACAGCGCTACTACGTAGAGCGTAAGGGCGCCATCATTGACCTCGAAGGATGGCTGGAGTTGCCCTGGAATAGCGCCCGCCTGCTGATAGTCACAGGGATGAATGAAGGTTTCGTCCCAGACGGCCGTCTAAGCGACGTCTTTCTGCCTGATACACTGCGAAAGCAACTCAACCTCCGGTGTGATGCTGACCGTCTAGCGAGGGACGCCTATTTGATGCAGGGGCTAATCGAGTCACGCCAGAAAGAAGGGCGTGTCTCCTTCCTGGTCAGCAAGACGGGTGCTTCACGTGATCCACTTAAGCCATCTCGCCTTCTATTCCGCTGCGGCGACGCCGAGCTTATCCAGCGTGCCCGACAGCTGTTTGGGGATCCCGGAGATCAACAGGACAGCTATCCACCAACAATCAGCTTCCGTCTCCAGGCAGGCCCGCCTGCCGACGTTCGGTCCGAGACGATTACTCCTAGTAGGCTTTCGGTCACCACGTTCAGGGACTATCTGGAATGCGCCTTCCGTTTTTACCTGGAGCATATACTGGGCATGGAGGAGCTCGACGATGAGAAAGCCGAGATGGACGCGCTCGATTTTGGATCGCTGGTGCATGACGTGCTGCACAATATGGCACAAAGCAAAGAAATGGGTGAGTGTGAAGACCGCGTCAAGCTCAGTGAGTTTCTCTGTTCTGAAGCGGAGCGTTGGGTAACGGAACGCTTCGGGCACCCGCTGCCGCTGCAGATAAGAATCCAGCTTGATGCAGCCAGGCAGCGGCTCCGCGCAGCAGCACGGGTACAGGTTGGCCTGGTCAAAGAGGGCTGGCAGATACTGGACTCGGAGGTAAGAATCGAAGCCGAGCTTTGTGGCGTACCCATCGGCGGCAGGATCGACCGCATCGACAGACACAGCGAGACCAGGCGGATACGCATTCTCGACTACAAAACGTCCGATACTCTGCAAAAGCCCGATGAAGCTCACCTCGCTTCTGTTGTAGATGGGGTGGCCGACTATATGAGGGTCAATGTGGACGGCAAAGAGAAGCGCTGGATCGACCTGCAGTTGCCGCTGTATAGAATACTCCTTCCCAAAGAGAAGTCTTCTGATAGCAGGATTGAGCTCGGTTACTTCAATCTTCCCAAAGCCACAGACGAGACCGGAGTGGCGATCTGGGAAGACCTGGATGACGACTTGCTCGAATCTGCCAGGACCTGCGCGGAGTCCATCATCAAAGATATCCGGAGGCGCAGGTTCTGGCCACCAGTGGAGAGAGTGCAATACGACGATTTCGAGAACCTGTTTCCAGCGGATGTCGCTGACTGCATCGACGTAGAGGCTTTCGAAGCATTCATGAGGAAAGAGACGAAGTGACAGGAAACGCCATCAGTCACGTGGCCATCTCAGCCTCTGCTGGCTCAGGCAAGACCTTCCAGCTTGCCCACCGCTACATAGACTTGATGACCAGCGGGGTCAGTCCTGACCGCATCATCGCGCTGACGTTTTCGCGAAAGGCGGCGGGTGAGATATTTGACTCGGTCGTCAAGCACCTCTGCGATGCCGCCGGTTCACCCGAAGGGGCTCACAAAGTCGGACAACGTATTGGCAGGCCCGAGTTCCGACAGCAGGACTTCCTCCAATTGCTGCGAAGGCTCTTGCTGAGCATCAACACCCTGCATATCAGCACACTGGACAGCTTCACTGTGAGCATACTGAAGTCCTTCCCTATGGAGCTTGGCATTCCTTCGGCCTTCCAGATCATGGATAACGACAGCGGCGAGGCGCAGGCCGCCAGCCGCAAAGTACTGGGCCTTATCTTCAACCACCACCGTGTTACCGGGGCAGCACAGCAGGCGTTCCTGGACGCGTTCAGGCAAGCCACTTCAGGGCAGGAGACGAAGAACCTGGAGAAGAGCCTGGATGAATTCATCAGCGGCTACAGAGAGCGTTACTGCTTCATGCCAGAAGCGGACACGTGGGGACAAGAGGGTACAGTATGGCCCCAGGGTTCACCCTGGTTCGAGCCGGCAGGTGATCTCGCCACTGCCGCCGCTGAACTCAAAGCCTCGTTGCCAGCCAGCGGATTCACAGAGAAGCTGCTGGACAGCCTCACTAGCATAATCGACTTCTGTAGCGGCTACGGTGAGTCGTCATACTGGGACAGTTCCTTGAGTAACACAGCAGCTTTCCAGGCCCTTCTGGCCGGCCTTGAGGAACTGGAGCGCGGCGGGCTGACACTATCCTACAGCAGGCGGGACTACGCACTGAGTGCCAGGCAGTGCCAGCTGCTATTCATGTTACTGAGGCATGTCATGGGCATAGAGCTTCGCGCCGCGTTGCGTAGGACCCGGGGCATCTATCAGGTCCTGCACCAGTACGAGCAATTTTACGACGAGATGGTCCGCCGGAGGGGGCAACTCACCTTCACCGACGCCCAGTACCTACTGACTGCAGCCAACGAGTTCAGCTCCGGCAGCGTGCTCAGCCGCATGCCAGAACATGCGGCACGGCTCTACATAGACTATCGACTCGACTGCAAGCTGGACCACTGGCTACTTGATGAGTTCCAGGATACCAGCGACCTGCAGTGGGAAGTTCTGTGTAATCTTGCAGATGAGATACTTCAGGACGGCAGCGGACAGCGCAGTTTCTTCTACGTGGGCGACGTTAAGCAGGCCATCTATGGTTGGAGAGGCGGTAACGCTCGTCTCTTCGGCAAGATACTAGAGCAATATCAGGGCCGGATCGAGCAGATACCTCTGAGTGTGTCCTTCCGTTCTTGTCAACCTGTCATCGATACGGTAAATCGCGTCTTTGGTAGCTTCCCGGATGGTCAACTGCCACAACAGGCTGTCACTGAGTGGGAGAAGATCTGGCAGGAACACAGGTGTCAGACGGATGTCGTCCCCGAACAGGGCTATGTTGCACTCCTTGAGCCCCCGTGCGATGGCGGTGAGGTCAAGCCCACTGACGGGAATAGATACCATGTGATAGCCAATTTACTGAATGAGATCAAGCCACTGAACCATGGACTCTCTGTGGCGATCTTGGTACGCAAGAATGATGTTGGCAAAGACATCGTCGATTTTCTCCGCAACGAATGTCCGGGAATGCCCGTCGTTCACGAGGGCAGAGCTGCCATCAAGGACAACCCGGTCGTCTCCGTTCTGCTGGCGCTCGTGAAGTTCGCTGCGCACCCCGGTGATACCTTTGCTTGGCGCCACCTCCAGATGAGCCCTCTCAACCAGTACTTCGCACAACAGAGGTTACACAGAGACAGCTTGCCGCTCCTGTTATCGAAGGAAATACAGACGCATGGCTTTCAAGCTTTCATACGCAGTTGGGGAGCGCGACTGAATTCAGGTGACCAACTGGACAACTTCGGTCGTAAACGCCTGAACGACCTTGTCAACGCTGCTGGCGAATTCGACAGGATCGGAGCCAGCGCTTGCAGCGACTTCCTGCGTTTCATCGACAACTACCAGCTTCATGAACTCGGCACAGACAATGCTGTACGCGTTATGACCGTATATCAGTCCAAGGGACTGGGATTCGACATCGTCATTCTCCCTGATCTGCAGGGGAACAACATGGCTAGAGCCAGCCATCCGGATTTCGTCATCGCCCGCGATCCCGAAACCGAGCGGCCGCTCTGGGCGTTGAAAATGCCCCGCGCCGTTATCGCCGAGAGCGATCCCGTACTAGCAGAGCAGGTGCAGAAGGCAGATGAAACTGCCTGCTTCGACGCACTGTCTGTGCTGTATGTAGCGCTGACCAGGGCTAGACAGGGGCTTTACATGATTACAGCCTTTCCTGGCAAGAGCGCCAAAACAGTGACACCAGCCGCTTTTCTGAAATCGCAGCTGGCCGGAAACCCCAAGCCGACATGCGGTTCGGGCATAGAGATAGGCGGTCAAGAATTCACCTGTCTCTACGAAACGGGAGAACGTGACTGGTATGTCAAAGCTCCTTCGAAAGATCGGCCTGCGAAACGCGGCGAGCCACTTGAGTTATCCGGCGAATTCGGCAGGTATCCCTCACTGAGACGCAGACTGTTCAGTGTATCGCCATCGACCATTGAGGGCAGAGAAATCAGAGCCGATTCGCTCTTCACGCATGTCACTCATGACAGCATGGAGTTGGGCCAAGCCATCCATGAGCTTTTCGAAAAAGTGTCCTGGATAGATGAAGTGGATGTCGAGGACGTGATTGAAGAATGGCGAGAGACATCGTATGTCCCCGAGGAGATAAAACGAAGGGCTGCAGAGCAATTCCGGAAAGCCATTGGGTGTGAAGAAGTCAGACAAGTCCTGTCCAGACCCAAGGGGGTTGTCTCACTGTGGCGCGAGAAGCATTTCGAAATCGTGCTTGAGGATCAATGGATAACAGGTGTCTTCGACCGTGTTACCATTGCGCTGGAGTCAGATGGCAAGCCGTTACGGGCGACGATACTGGACTTCAAAAGCAACGAGATCACAGACGACACAGAGCTGGCCAATACCGCCGAATACTATCGCCCACAGCTCTTGCTCTACGGCAAAGCCCTTTCTCGATTGCTCGGGCTAGATCCTTCACAGTTCAAGCTCCAGCTTCTATTCACATGTGCAGGCAAGGTATGCACGCTGTGATATCGATTGGAAGGGCAGAGTTTGGCAGAGATCCAATACCGGCTTCCAGTTCATAGCTACGGAATCTCCGATCATCGCTCCTACCCTCAGAAAGCGTCACTGCGATGACATTCGCCTCATCTTCGTGCCATGTCTATATGTGATATAATCATACTAAATCTACGGAATAGCGACAGAAACCACCTGGTGAAATGACAACGCCTATGCAGACAATCAACGTGTTCTTCGACAAGCCCTATCTATTTGAGATGCGGAATATAAGGCAGTTTGTGGGCATAACAGGACTCTATTTCATCTTTCTCGCCGACGCAGTGATTCAGTACCCCTTTGGGCATTCGAGCCTTATCTACATCGGTATGAGTGAAAAGAGGAGTAGTAGCATCGGAAGTAGACTCGCCGGTCATCTTGATGGACATTCCGGAAACATCGGCATTCTCAACTACGCAAGAACCTACCAGGTATTCTTCACCTACTTGAACTTCCAAATGCTTAGGAAGATGTGGCGGTACAGGATCGAGGATCTTGAGAGTTACTTCATCGCTGACTTCGTTGACAGACATGGTGTTCACCCCATCTGCAACAACAAGACCAGTCTCGAGATATCCCGTAAGGATCTGAACGTCGCCTTGGTGATCGACTGGAGCTACTTCGAAGAAAGGAGGTTCCGCAATGAATAGCCACGTAAAGAGTGGAAACGAGACAGTGGAAGAATTTTTCAAGGGACTACACAGGCTACAGGGAGTTGACAAGCACATCGCCGATATCGTGCTCGATCTGCATTGCAAGGGGGCGCTAACTCACCGAAGACTGGCCAATGCACTGCTTGAACTCCGAGAGGAGGGGGACAATGAAGAGGATAAAAACGCTTGAGGTGCGCGGCCTTAGAGGCATCAAGAGGAGACTGCCTCTGGACTTGGATGGCCGCTCGATCCTGATTTACGGAGATAACGGATCAGGAAAGAGCAGCATATCGGATGCTATCGAATGGTTCTACCGGGGCAGGATAGAGCATCTATCAAGCGAAGAAATTGGCCGGAACGGGATACCAGCCCTGAGAAGCATACTTCTGGACGACGCGGACCAAGGCGCTATCACGATCGAGTATACCGAAGGCAACACGGACTCTTCGAGGACTATCTGCTTAAGAAAAGGCTCGTTTGAGTCCACACATTCAAATGTGACAGACGACTTTCGAAATTTTCTTGACCTGTCCAACAACGAGAATCTAATACTACGGTATCGGGATCTCGTACCGTTCATCATCGCACACAAGAAAGACAGGCTGGATCACTTATCCGGCATTATTGGATTCTCGCGAGTGTCAGAGGTCCGGGCAGTGCTCAAGCAAACAGTAAATGACCTGGCCAGAGGTTTGAAGCTATCTGATTTTGACAACCAGATAAGCAATCAGCAACAGCACATGATCGAATACTTCGGCCACAATGTCACTACCAAGAGGCAATTCATAGATGCTGTCAATAACCTTATGAAGCCGCTGGGCCTACCACGAAAACTCAGTAGCCTTGACGAACGTGAGATACGGGCTATTACGAGACTGGTCGCCAAGCCTGAAGACGCCGAAACGATTGAGTTGCAGGGGTTTTACAGGAGAGCTCGTGACACGATCTCAAATATGAATGCCCCACTTGCCACTATTAGGCGGGATTATGCCAAGTACGTGCGCAGTTTTGAGGCTCTGGCTCGCGATCTAGAGAAGATCAGTAAGATTATACTAGATAGACTCCTTCGGGAAGGAGTCACCCTACTGGAAAGCGGGGCCTTCAAGCAGGACAAGTGCCCGCTCTGCCTGCAACCTAAGAAACGATCTGACTTGATCGAGGAACTCGAGGCGCGCATCCAAGAGCTGCAGCACGCGAAGACTGAAAAGCTCCAACTGGATGAGGCCAGGAGTTCTCTACAAGATGCGATCAAGAAATGCAAGGAAACGGCAGGATGGTTGCTTTTGGATAGCCACGTCAAGTTGGCCGAGAACAAGAAACTGATGATAGGCATCGAAACGCTGAACAAGCATCTGGAGACCTACTTGGCACAGCTCAATATTGACATCGCGTCCGCAGAGAAACCGAAACCAGTATCCGAGATAGCTCCGAAACCAAGACAACTGAACAGTATCATGAAGTTCTGCAAAGAGAAGGGTGATGCGCTGAAAAGCATTGCGGAGGGAGATAAACGGCTCGAAATACACAGCAAGATGCTTCTGGCTATTCAGGCGTATCAGCAAATCGAGCGACTGAAGAGAGCGAAACAACGGTGGGTAAGCCAACTCAGCAGCATGGAGTCGATATACGATGCATTCGTCAAGAAGCAGAGCGAGGCGCTGACGAATTTCCTTGATCAGTTCTCGACAGATATAAACGAGCTATATGAATTCATGAATCCCGATGAGAACGTGGGCAAAGTCCGCCTAGTACCTGTTCAGAGAGACGATGAACTGGTAGGCATTACAATGGATGTCGTCTTTCATGGCAGTTTGGTGTCTCCGCCCCACGGCTACCTGAGTGAATCCCATCTTAATTGCCTAGGCATAGCTTTTTTCCTGACTTCCGCCATGGCATTCAACAAAGAAAACCGCTTCCTTGTTCTCGACGATGTAATATCCAGCTTTGACTCCGGGCATAGAAAACGTTTCGCAGACTTGATTAATGAGAGATTCTCAGACTACCAGATAATCCTGCTTACTCACGAAAAGGCTTGGTTCGATTACATGCACAATATGGTGAAGGCCAAGAACTGGCATGTCCGAACTGTCAAATGGGACCCAGACAATGGAACTCACATTGATGAGAGCCTTGAGACATTGGAGGAGAGGATTGAAAGACGAATCAAGGGAAAGGACTGCGATGGGCTAGGCAATGACATGCGGCGATACCTTGAGCGTGTCCTCAAGCAAGTGGCGTTCGATTTGGAGGTTAAGGTCAAGTTTCTATATAACGACGCCAATGAAGATCGCATGTGCTACGAACTCCTGACGGAGTTGAAGGGCAAGATAAACAAGCATGCTGGACAGGAGATGAGAGATGATCAGACACTTGCTCGGCTCATAGCTTCTAGCTTCATTGGCAGCAAGGCTTCCCACGACAGCTCATTTGACCCTACCATTGGTGATCTCACGGCTTTCTGGAGGGACATTAGGCAGCTCGAAAGGATGCTATGCTGCGACGAGGAGTCGTGCGAACACAAATCTGTATCACTCAAGTACTACGACAACGTCAAGAAGACAGCCAACTGCGGTTGCGGCAAGCTGTCATACAGCTGGAAGAAATGAACGCTTCCAGTGAACTCGCGGCGGTCGCAGTCATACCGCTCTTTCACACGAAGTCAAGAATGTTGGGCAACGTTTCAAGTTGCGGAAACTGAAACGGAAACGAGCGCAAACCAAGCTCGAAATCAGAGCGAAAACCGGGAGGCAGATCCGGAAGACACAATGTGAGTGATTGTGATTGTGTGATCTCGCTAAGTCCGACCTGAATTTTCTGAAAGACGTGGGATAATTCACTTCCTGTTGGACAGTTGAAGTTCAAAGGATATGTCTGCCTTGGAGAAAGTCGACGCTCACATATATGCCATCAGGGATATTGGTAAGAGTAAGCCCGCACCCGTGGAAGATTCCTCTTATCTCATTTGCTATGGCTTGAAGGTTCTCTGTCTCATCGGCCGGAGGTTCATCAAACAATCTCTGCCATTCTTTGTGTATCGATTCGATATGACCGCCCAGAAACAATCTATAAGCCTGTGTTTTGGTTATGTCAGCTAGAGTTTGGAGCCACTCTCCCTGCTGATCATGCATGGCAGCACAGTGCGCAAAGACAGTTAGCAACTCGTCTAAGAATTGCCAAATACGGGGCCATAGCTCATCAATTGTTATGCGCCATTCTTTGAAATCTAGAACATTTTGCACAACTAATTCAGGCATTCTACGCACAAGTTCAAGCAGCGTGACTCGGAAATCAAAACCTTCAGCCAAACAGAGCTTTACTAGCGGTACGGGTTGATGCTCATTGTCGGCAAGAAACTCTTTGCAGAGCTTGTCTACCATGCGGTCAACCTTGTATTCATTCGTGGCGTTCAAGGCCAATGACAGACAAATACCCTCTGCCGTCTTCTCATCGGGGTAATACTTTGCAGTACCTAATCTTTGGAAGCGTCCTGCATCTATGACTACATGAACCAGCTCGTGGAGGAATTTCTCAAACCTGAATGCCTTGGCTTGCTCGTCCCAACTGTGGAAGACCTCGCTGTCAAATACTAGGCTGAATGATATGCTCTCGTTTTCGATATGTTCGACGATCTTTCCTATGGCCCGGACCGTGCGACGTTGGGCTTTGTATTTGACCCCAGACGTTTTCCATTGTGGCGATAGCGCGTTTACGGTTGCGTCGAAGTCTTTGGCAATAATAACCCTTCTCACCGTTACCTTCCCCAACGATTCGCTGGTTGCTGTGCTCAGTATTCGGAGAAACCATCGTATTTCGTCAACAGCAGCCCCTTGTGTTTCAGGATCCACGCCTTCTACGTTGATGTCAGTGGCATGCGTTTCGTTATTGCTCATCATCCTAGCCCTGCAATCGTTTGGAAGTTTATCACGATTAGCTATGTGATTCACCCTGGTTTTGCAAAGGCAGAGCAACATCAACATTTGACTAGCGTTTAACAAAACCGAGAATTGTTGGGTGGTGGTAAGGCGTTGACTTATCAGGCGCTTTCCCTACCCTTCCTTCCCATACTTGTCGATGCTTTCTCCACAAGTGCCGGCTGCTGCTATAATTCAACGTGAATGGACGAAGTAGGCAATGAGCATCTGACCACCCACAACTAATCCTATATGTTGCGTTCATTTCTTGACAAAACAGACTTCGCCAGTTTGTGTCATTATTTTACCGTTCTCAATTATGTATGTATCATACCCAAACGGGTGAGCGATCGTTAGCTGATTGCCCGTTACCTCCCATCTACCAGTCCAGCCTAACAGTGTCTCGCATGTGCCGTCGCTCCTAAGTTCGAGCCACACACCCGGAGTGTCTACACTTACATAGATACCGGCATACTGCTCGCAGCCGATATTCACGACAGCAAACATGAGCACTACAAGCACAATCAGAAATACTCTCATTCCCTTTTTTGTCTTGCTTGAGAATATCATATGTAGGCCAGTGGAAATTGTCAATAACCTCAACGTGCCACGGCCATTGCTAGAGGTCGTTTGATTTGTCTCTTCCCTTCCTCAAAGATTCATTTTCCAGAGTGAGAGTGTTAAGGCTAAATACTGGAGAGTCTAGAGCCATTCAGACAGTCAATCTTGAGCGTAGAAGATTGAAGTGAACTAAACTAATCCATTCCTTCTGGCCAGGCAGTTAACAATCAGCCATTTTGTGTGTTCAAGGTTTGCTTCCACGTTTTAGTTTCAGTTTCACCCCGAGTTTCACCCGGGGTTTCACCCGGTAGCTTGTTGTAGCTTTGCTGTAGTATGTCACCTGCAGGTGAAACCTGAAATTGCTACCTGATGGGGTGAAACCTACAGGGTGAAACCGGAAACCGCGAATCTAGAACTCGTTCGACGCCGCAGACTAGAACTTGTCGACTCCCAGTTCTAAGCTGACTGTTCCAGGTTTCACCTCATAAGGCATGAGTCTCGAGTTTCACCCCAAAGTAGTACACCGAAACAAAGCTAAAACAGGCTACGGGTGAAACCACAGCTGGGGGTGAAACTGTGACTCCAGCAAGGGAGCGAATCCTAAAGGCTCGATCTGACTGGCTACTAGGTCACAAAACGATGGATTGTGATGCAATTCTGTAGATAATCCTGACTGCGACCACTGGAACTGTACACCGCCTCATCCACTGGCGGTCCGGAATCATGTATTGTAGTATGGAGCTCGAAATGCGAAGTCACC
>Ga0114922_10004103_pt1 | contig 13530 bp, 8 predicted proteins | sample AartaG_FD_100975 | JGI IMG/M metagenome (GOLD analysis project Ga0114922, IMG submission 100975) | Deep subsurface microbial communities from Aarhus Bay to uncover new lineages of life (NeLLi) - Aarhus_00045 metaG | ecosystem: Environmental > Aquatic > Marine > Oceanic > Sediment | place: Aarhus...
TGACGGTGACGGCCGGCGCGACCCTCGGGGCGTCTTCATCGCTGACGGTGACGGCGGATGCCTCCGTGGCCCCGGCGGCCTGGCCGCCCCCGGCGACGGACGGCGGGATCGCCGCCGAGACCGCGCTGGACCCGGCCGACGTCCTGGCCGGCCCGGCCCTGGACGTGGCGCTGTAAGCGCCTACCCGCCGGACGGCTCCGCCGGCGCAAGCGGGGCCGCAACGTCTGAACTGCCTTTGCGGCTCACGGCCATATCGACCATCCGCGCCCGGCCGCCGGATTCGTCCGCGATGCACTCTCATTCTACTTGGCCGCCGAGGCAGCGACTTGGTAGACTTTAGGTGTCCAAAGGGGCCTGACCGCGCACGGGGCCGTTCGCGGACGTGTCACATCCGGCGTGCGTCGCCCGGCGCAAGGGCCATGGCGGCTTACCGGTCCGCCCCGCCAGGAGGCGCGAAGCCCGTAAACCGGCCAGAACAAGGGCTCGACGGGACACCTGCTTTGCAATACAATGATAGGGTGGAAAGCGGCGAACGAGGCGAATAGTCCCTTTTCGAACGGAAGGGTGGTCTCATGCGAACCACAGGGCGCGCGGCATTCACGTTACCCGAGTTGCTGATCGTCATCGCCATCATCGGCGTTCTGGCCGCCCTGCTGACGCCCGCCATGTGGCACGCCTGGGACGCCGTGGCCCAGCATCAGTGCGCGCGCAACCTGGCCCACCTCTACGAGGCCATATCAATGCGGCGGGCCGAGGCGGCCGAAAGCCCCCTCTCCGACGTCAAGCCCCGGTCCTGGCCCAGCCAGGTGCTCGGATACCTCGACTATAACCGCACGTTCCTGATCTGCCCCGCCTCATCCGCCGAAACGTCCATCGTCCAGAACGAGGAACCCGGCGACCCCGCCATTCCTGGCGACGACGACGACCGCCCCTGGCACCAGCCCTACACGCCCGAGCCCGAAGCGCCCGAACACTACAGCGAGCTCAGCGAACTCATCGAACTGGCTCTCGGCGGCCGCACGTACGTCCCCCTGGAGGAAGGGCCGTGGGTCGTCAAACTCTCCGACAGCCAGGTCCAGGCCGCCCAGGCCAAGAGGTATCTTATCGACGACAGCGGTCACAACAACCTGCGTGACGGCATCGACACCACCTACCACCCGGATTCCAACCCGAACGTCTACTGGTTGTGCTCCGAGGACGTCCGCCCCGGCGGCGGCGACCGCGACTTCAACGACACCATGATCCGCGTCACGGATAACCAGGATGGCACCTACGACCTGAGCATCTCCGGACACACCGGCGGCAGCCACGCCCTGGTTACGCGGCCCGACCACGAGGTCGTGGCACGCCTGGAATGCTACCCGGCGTTCCTCCAGGACTTCCAGGTCACCGTCGGCACCCAGGAAGTGGACGACAGCGAGGGGGGAATCTGGCGGCCGGAAGTCAATCCCTATGCGGCCCAGGGCACCGACGGCCAAGCCAACCAGACGGTCGTGGCCACCAACTACGGCATGCCGGGCGAAACCAAGTACCTCACCTACCGGCCCGGGGCCATCGCCCTTATGGACTACGGCCGCTACGTCGCCCACAGCGACGACTGCTGGACGGACCCGGAGGTGGACCCGAACCGCGACGGCGTACCGATGTTCGCCCGCCACGGCGGATGCATCAACGTCCTCCGGACCGACGGGTCCGTCCGCCTGATGAGCCCCGCGGACATCAACCCGGCCTACCCGGCGGCCTACCGGCGGTACTGGCTGCCATGATCGCGCGGCGGACACCCGAAATGCCCATGCTCGAACCGGCAGACGACTCCCCTTGCCCGCAGCGCCCGGTCTGCGACCGGCTCTGCCGGGGCGAAGCCCGGCCGCCTCGCATCGGCCACGCCCTCGCGATGACCGTGGCCTTGGCGGTCGCGTGGCTTCTGATCGGCTGTGACGGCGAGCCGGAAGGCGCGCCCGGCCCCGAACCGCCCGGCGCCGACGGTTCCGCGGGCGACGAGACCCAGACGTCGGCCCCGGACGCCCTCCGCGAACGCATCCGCGATCTGGCCTGCCGCGGCACGAAGGCCCGGCCCGAGATCGAGCGATTCCTCAAACACCCCACCCCCGCCGTCCGTGAGGAGGCCGCCCTCGTCTACCCGCGCGTGGCTGAGGGTAGGGCGGCCCCCCCGCTGGCGCGCTTGGCCACCTCCGATCCGGAGCCCGACGTGCGTGCGGCCGCCGTCACTGCCCTCGGGCACATGCGTGCGATGGACGAAATGGAGGCCATCCTCAGCGCCCTGGAAGACCCCGACCCGCTGGTCCGGCGCCGTGCGGCCGACGGCGCCTCGCGCATCACCGGCCAACGCTATGACGTGAATGTGCCGCCCGACGAGTGGCGCCGAACCGTGGACGAGATCCGCGCCCTCTGGCAGAACCACGGCGACACGCTCCGCACGTACCACGAGCGCCGCCCCCCGCCACCCCGCCGGTAGTCCAGGCTCAGCCCCCGGACGGCTCGTACACCTGGACGGGGAAGGCCTCGGCCACGGCCCGGCGGGCGTCCGCCAGGTCCGCGAACTGGCCGCACGCCTTCGCCTGGACGCAGAGGTTGCCGATGGCGGTCGCCTCGGCCGGCCCCACGTGGACGGGGATGCCGACGGCATCGGCGGTCAGGCGGTTCAGGAGGTCGGCCTTGCACCCGCCGCCCACGATGTGGAGGCGGTCGAACCGTTTGCCGGTCACGTCCTGAAGGTTGTCCAGTTCCTTGCGGTAGGCCCTGGCGAGGCTCAGGTAACAGCAGCGGGCGATGTCGCCCTCGGTGGCGGGCGCCGGCTCGCCGCGGCCCTTCAGGTCGCCCAGGATCTCGTCGACCATGTTCTCCGGGGCGAGGTACCGCGGATCGTTCGGGTCGATGGTAGCGCCGTAGTCGGAGGCGTCGGCGGCCGCGGCGATCTCGGCGAAGGCCATCTCGTGGCCGCGCTGGGCCCAGATGCGCCGGCACTCCTGGATGAGCCACAGGCCGTTGATGTTCTTGAGGAACCGGATGCGGCCGCCGGCGCCGCCCTCGTTGGTGAAGTCGGCCCGGGCGGCCTGGTCGGTGAGGATCGGTTCGTCCAGTTCAGCACCGATGAGCGACCACGTGCCGGAACTCACGTACGCCCACTCGCCGCCCTCGACCGCCGGAACGGCCGCCACCGCGCTGCCGGTATCGTGCATGGCGGGGCAGAAGACCGGCGTGCCCTGATACTGGCCGGCCTGGGCGCCCGGCATCACCATCGGGCCGAAGAGGCGCTGCGGCAGACCGAGGGTCCGGATGAGGTCGCGGTCCCAGTCGCGCTCACCGGCGTTCAGGAGGCCGGTCGTGCTCGAGATGCTGTACTCGCTCCGGGCCTCGCCGGTCAGCAGGTAGGTAAGCAGTTCCGGCATCATGAGCATGTGGCGGGCCCGCTCGTGCAGGTCCGGCCGCTCGCGCTTCTCAGCCACCAGTTGGAAGAGGGTGTTGAACGGCAGTTCCTGCATGCCGGTGATGCCGTAGAGGCGCTCTTTCGGAACGAGGTCGTAGACCTCGGGGATGGCGGTCTCGTGCCGGCTGTCGCGGTAGGCGAACGGCCGGTCGAGCAGGTCGCCGTTCTCGCCGATCAGACCGTAGTCGACGCCCCAGGTGTCGATGCCGATGCCGTCGAGCCGGCCGGCGGCGGCGATGCCGGTCTTGATTTCGGCCAGCAGCGCCGCGACGTCCCACCGCTTCGACCCGTCCGCCTCGGTCATGCTGTTGTCGAAGCGGTGGGTTTCCTGGAGGGCGATGCGTCCGCCCTCGACCTCGCCCACGATGGTGCGTCCGCTGGATGCGCCGAGATCGACGGCCAGGATTCTCACGGTCGGCCTCCTTGCCGGGAAGGTGTCATGGCGCGGGCGTCTGCAAATGGACGGTGGCGCCGGGGCCTACGGGCTCGGATTGCGACAGCGGCTCGCTTTGAACCGAGCCGCGAGCGTAAGCGAGCGGTCGAACGGCCCGCTCCCTCACGGTCGCGGCTCGGATTGCGCCAGCACGCAAGCCGCGGCGCGCCGGGGCCTACGACTGACCCCTTTTCCGGCCGAACGATGGAGGCGGGAACGGGATTCGAACCCGTGAATGCCGGTTTTGCAAACCGGTGCCTTAACCACTTGGCTACCCCGCCTCGGCGATCTGGCGCCGGATTGTAGCATTTTGCGCCCACTGTCGTCCACCCCGTTTGCCCCGCGCCCGCCCTCCGACGCCAAGTATTCCGCCAAGTGCGCGGCGTCGTCTGTGCCGGTGGCCCTCTGCTCCGGCCCCGCCGCCCCTGGAACGCTCACTTCTCCGAACGCACACCCGTGTGCCAATGTCTCTGACGTTGGACAGTGGGAGAACCTCCAGAAGTCTTTTGCGATGTTAATCGAAAAACCATGGCTGCAACCGGAAGTGGCACGGCATATCGCAAAGGCGAGAGTTGCGTGTGACCATAAGAAGTAGTGGGGGTTGCGGGTCAGTTCGATGACGGCCGCGCCTCCGGCTGCATTCCTTGCTCCGCCATCTGTAGATCCTAGCAAACCTGTGCCACCAAGTGGGTGATTCTGCCATCACGATCGTTGGGTGGAAGGCTCAACGGTCGAACTACGTTTGAGGTACCAGCCCAAGGGCCAAGCATGTTGACAGACGAGCGGCCCCGCCTGATAGTCACCCGGTCTTGCCAACCGATGACAACCATTGGCACCCCGGGCAACGGCGCGCTGAAAGTGCGCTGAAAGACTCGGGTCTGAGGGGGAGCGTGGCGAAGGTAGTGCGGCGCAAATCCCTGCGCTTGACGGGGCGTTCTTCGTTCTTGCCAATGCGGAAGTATCCGGTTAGGTTACAGTCGGTCTGTTGCGAGTTTAGGAGGCACACAGTGCGTGTCGACACGTCCGGCCTCGGGGAGCGGTGCACTGCAGAGACGGCCGGGCCGGCGCGCTCGCGGCATAGCCGAGGCCGGCCGGGCGACGGGAGCCCCTCCGGTTGCCGCGCGCCGAGCGCCGTCGCGGTGCTCGGTGTCTTGGCGTGTCTCCTGGCGGGTTGCCAGCAACCGCTGGCCTTGTGGCCTGCCGCCCTGAGGGGGTACACCCCTCCGTCACATGGGAATGTGCTGGACGCGACGGACATGCTCCCCGCCGAGCAGTGCCGGGGCCCCGGATACACGGTCGCCCCCACGGCGGCCGTCGTGGACCACAACGCCATGTTCTGCGTCCAGACGCGGTACGGTACCATGTCGGCCCACGGGCGTAACATGCTGGAACTGCGCTGTTACGAGACGCGCTGCATCGAACAGGCGGCCAGGATGCGGGGGGTGCGGCAAGTCCTGGAAGGCGCGCTTGCTTCCCTTGACGAGACGGTTGAGGGTGCCGAGACGCTGCTGCTGGACCCGATCGGCTCGGCCAACCGCGCCCCGAAAGGCCTCGACCGCATGGTCCGGAGCCAACTGGACAGCGCCAGCCGGCGAGCCGGAAGCCCGGAACGCCGCCAACTGGCCGTCTCCCTCGGCTGCGATCCGGAGACGCACAACCGCATCCTCGACCGGATGCTCGACGAGATCGAGATCCAGCGGCTGCTCGGCAGCGTGCCCGTCCAGTTCATTCCGTACACGGGCATCTTACGCCTGACGGCGGATATACTGGACGAGGTAGGCTCGACGCCGCCCCACGAGATCAATAAGCGTATCGAGAGGGAACTAGCCGCGAAGGGAGCGGCCGAGCCCCTGCGGCGCGACTTCTGCCGGAGCCGGCACTTCACGACGGTTGAGCGGCTGCTCTTCATGAAGCAGTACGACCGGCTCGAGGGGGTGACGAACCGCGAGGCCCTCCTCGGCCTGGCCGTCGAGGGCAAGAGCGAGGTCGACGCCTTGGCCGCCATAGAAACGGCCCATGCCTTGGCGGCGGTTCACCAGCGGCGGCCCATGGTCGGTTTTGCGCGTCGGGGCCTGCTACTTGCATGCCCACGGACGCAGGGGTCCGACGGGCTGTTAGGGCTTCTCCGCCTGCCGATTCCGGGGCTGGAGGGGAAGCCGGTGTCCGCGGGGGGTGGCGTGTGGGGTTTGCCGGTGGCCGTGTTGCGGGAGGGGACGCACCTCATCTACGCCCCGTGCGACTGCCTCGAGAAGACACCCCATTTGGAGGACGCCATCCGGGCGTACCGTGCGGACTTCGCCGGCCATCCGACCACGCTCGTCTGCTCGGGCCGCGTGATGCCCGATGCCCGGGGGGCCCTGGAAACGGCGGGATTCACGGTAAACGAGGGCGCGAGGGCCGGTCCGGATTGGGGAGAAACCGGGTCCGCCCTGGAGGCGGACACGGCGCCGCTGAAGCCGCCCCGCTTCCGGCTTCCCTTCTGAGCGGTATTCGCACACCCCTGCGAAAGATCAAGGTCTTGGTGCAAGACGAACGGCTTCAACACCTCGTTCACAGGTCCGAATCCTGAAGCCGCGCGGTCTCGATCTCTTCCAACAGATCCCGTGCCTTTGCTTCCTCCACGTGAAGCGAGCATTGGGAGGCGAGGGAGGCGGCTTGCTGCAGCGCTCTCGACGCCCCGTCCCAATCCTTGCGTGCGATGCGGACTTGGCCCAGTGCAAGCGACACGCGCGCGAGGTCGAACCTGGCGCCGATGCGTTCCAGCAGCGAAAGGCCTCTAGCGAGGTGCGTTTCGGCGTTTTCGTAGTCCGGCTCCAGGCCGGCCGCGAGAGCATTGCCGATGGCGCTTTCGGCCAACGCCTCGGCAATGAGGCTGCCCACCGCCTTGGCGGCCGCCAGGGCTTCCTCTCCTTTCTTCAAGGCGGAAGGGGCGTCTCCTGCTGCAAGCAGCGTGCCGCTTTCAATGGCCGCAAACCATTCACCGAGCAACAGGCGGCCACCCAAGGGGCGTACGGCTCGATGCGCGGCGGACCAATGTTCAAGAGCGCGCTCGTACTCGCCCAATCCCGTCAGCGCCCATGCCATGAACGAGTTGCTGGAGAAACGGTACACGGCGTCGCCGCTTTGCTCCGCGACCTCAATCGCCACGCGGGCGGCCTCGATGGCCTCTTCGTACTTGCCGGCCACGAGGCGGATCAAGGCGGCGAGCGAGTGCGCCAGGCCTTCCACGTTCTGGTTGCGGCCTGCCCGGGCCGTTTGCAAGACCTGGTGGAGTTCGGCGGCCCCGCCGGCATAATCCCCCTGGCAGGCTCGGCAGGTGCCGTGGTACAGGCAGGCGAACAACCGCTCGTGGCGATGCTCGGTTGCCTCAAGAAGGGGTATGGCCCTTTCGAGGAGGTCACGGCCCTCGGAAAACCGGCCTTGCGCGCCAAGAGCGCGTCCGATGACGGCTCCCGGCAGAGCCATTAACTCGGGATCGCCGAGTTTCGGAGCCACTGCGAGGACCTTCTGAAAATGCGAAATGGCCTCGCTTAACCTTCCCGCGACGTAATGCACCCTGCCGGTCCAAAGGCGGATGCGCGCGAGGCGCGCCTCATCCCCCAGCGAGGAGGCCAGGTTCTCGGCCTCCGCCAGAATTGCCAGGTTCTTCTCGGGCGGTTCGGACTGGAGAGAGACATCCACAAGCCTGACAGTGGTGTCCGCACGCCTTTGACGGTTCGAGACGGTATCGGGCAGATATCTGAGGCTGTCCAGGGCGCGATGGTAATGCTGGCGAGCCTCAGGGTAGGCGTAGATCCGTGCCGCGGCGTCGGCTTCGCCGACCGAATACTCGAAAGCCTTCTCCCAGGCTTCCCCCTTGAAGAAGTGATAGGCGAGGAGCGCCCTGAATCGGTCAAGCCGCTCGGAGAAGATGGACTCCATCGCTTCGCCGACTTTTCGATGAAGAAGCCGGCGCGACGGGGCCAGAAGCATCTGATAGGCAACCTCCTGCGTCAGGGCATGGCGAAAGACATATTCAATTTCAGGAACACGCGCCCGTTCCCGGACGAGGGTCGCGTCTTCGAGCAAAGCCACCTGAGCGTCCAAATCGGTTTCCTCGCGCGCCATGTGTTCGAGCACCCGGAGAAGGAACACACGCCCGATGACAGCCGCCTTCTGCACCACCCGTTTCGTTTCCTCGGGAAGGCGGTCCAGGCGGGAAACAAGCACTCCCTGAAGGGAGTCGGGCACCTGGATGCTCTCGACCAGATCGGTGACTCTCCAGCCTCCATCTTCGCGCACCAGGACGCCGCGCTCGATCAGCGACCTGAGCACTTCCTCGACAAAGAAGGGATTCCCCTCCGACTTGTTCAAGACAGCCTCCGACAGTCTGTCCGGAAGCGCGCTGCCGTCGAGAAGCCCGCGCACCAGGTCGCCGCTCGACTCACCGGACAGCGGTTTGAGCATGATTTCCAGGAGAGGCTGTCGATAACCCTCCAGTGCAGCACCGAGTGTTTCCCAGTTTTCGGGCGATTCCCGTTTCGGGCGGCTGAGCAAAACGAAGGCTATGGGGGCTTGAGTCATCAGCCGCAAGAGATCGCCCAGCAGTTCCAGCGAACTATGATCGGCCCAATGAACATCCTCAAACACAACGACGACGGGCCTTTGTTTCGCCAGAGCGAGCAACAGCCGCTCCAATACGGCAGACAAGCGATTGCGGAAGGCTTCGCCGGTAACTGTACCGACAGCCGTCGTCTCCTTGCTGTCCAGGCGCACTGAAAGCAGTTGCGCCACGACCGCATGCACCTCCAGATCGCCCGGCAGAATGTCGTTCAGCCGCGCGCTCAGGCTGACGGCGGCCTCGGCTTCCGCGTCTTCGGCGGCGATACCGGCGTAACGGCGCAAGAGGTCCTGGAACACCCCGTAACTGAGGGACCTGCTGTAGGCATACGACCGGCCTTCAAGCCAGGTCAGGTCCTCCCCTTCCTGCCGGCGGATTTCGGCAAGCAGGCGGCTCTTGCCGATCCCGGCCTCGCCGGAAATCGCGGCGACCTGCCCCTTGCCGGTCCGGAGTCTTCCAAGACATTCAGCCAGCGCCTTGCGCTCCGCATCGCGACCGACGAGGGGGGAGGACAATCCTTCGATCCCGCGGGACTTATCCGGGTGCAGTTTCGCATGAAGGAGTTCGTAAACCGTCAACGAATCGCGTTTGCCCTTGACCTTGATGGGGTCCAGTTCCTGGAAGTCAAACGCGCCGCGTGTCAGACGGTACGTGTTACGGCTCACGAGGATCCGGCCCGCATTCGCGGCATCCTGCAGGCGTGCCGCGACATTGACGGTATCGCCCATCACGGTGTAGCTCATCCGCAGGTCGTTTCCGACATTCCCCGCGATCACCATTCCCGTATTCACCCCGATGTGTACGTCCAGCGGTTGGCCCAGTTTCTGGATCCACCGGCGGTTGAACCTCTGGAGGTTCTCACGCATGCAGATGGTGGCCCGCAGCGCGCGTTCCGCGTCGTCTTCCAGCGCAACCGGAGCCCCGAAGACGGCCATGATGCAGTCCCCGATGAACTTGTCGATCATGCCTTCATACTGGTAAACCGCCAGGGCGAGTTCCTTGAGGCAGTCGTTGACAAGGCCGGCCACGTCCTCGGCGTCGAGCCGTTCGTAGAGGGCGGTGAAGCCCGAGATGTCCGCGAAAACGACCGTGACCTGTCTACGTTCGCCCTCGATCTGCCCTGCCGCGCGCATCTTGTCGGCCAGTTGCCTCGGGACATAACCCTGGAGACGTGCGAGCAGGGCCTCGGATGACAGCTCCGGCTTACGCTGGGCCCCGTCCTTCTGCTCGGCAAGCAGGGCATCGAGTTGCGCGCGAAGCGCCTTGAGGGTGACTTCGATCACGCTGTCGCCCAGGGTGTGCCGAAGCGCCTCCTGGGCGCTGATGGCGGAACGAACCCGGGCAATCTGTTCCTCGATCGAAGGCAAGGGCACCTCGCCATGGGCGGACCATGAAGAACGTTCGATTGACGGCTCCTACCTTGAATCGGCATGCTTCCGGGACGGAACGATCCCAAGGAATTCCAGGCTGGGGCGCAAGGCGCTGAACGCCGCCTCGGCGAGAACACTGTGCCCTTTGGGAGAAGGATGCCAGGCGTCCATCGGGTGAATCAAGGTCACGTCGTCTATGGCCAGGGTCGCCAACGCGTCCGAGTACTCGAGGCGCACCTGCGAATCGCCGCCCAGTTCCCTGTTGAACTCGTCCACCATGGCGCGAAGCTCCTCGTTCATCATCAGGGCGAGCCTCACCATGTTGGCCCGATACTCCGGTTTCATGGACTCGAAGCGCTCGTAGACCACCTCAAAAGACGGGTACAGCCGCGGATTCTCCTTCCTCTGCTGCTCCGCCGTGTCCCTGGCTTCGAAGAAACTCTTGAGATTGAAGAGGCCGAATACGATGAAGGCCCGCCGGCGTTCTTCCTGTCGCGCCCGTTCCACCAGGCGGCGAAGTTGTCGCTCGTAGTCCTCGCGGAAATCGGCAGCCATCTTCTGCCACACGGCGTCGAGGTCCGCGTTCTCCCGCAGGCGGGGATCCACCGAGTCCACCCAGTCCAGGTTGTTGTGCCCGATCCACAGCAACACCAGATCCGGGCAACGTTTCTCCTGCAACACCAGGTCCGTCTGCTGGGATAGATCGAAGGGAAGCCAGGGGCCGAGCAATCCCCGGTTGCCTCCCCCCGAATCGACCTCCCCTCCGGCACTCGAATACTCACAGGCCACCAACGGTGTTTCCCGGGCAAGTCGCTCGTACAGGCTGTACACACTGTCGGCGGAAGGGTCGGTGTCGAGAAACCAGTCGCGCCGATGGTTCATCTTTGAACGGCATAGCATGCCGAACAAAGAGGAGACGAAGAAATCCCGGCTCAGGCTGTCGCCGATCATCGCCATGTGGGGCAGGCGGTCCGTCAGTTGTGCTTCCGTGAGGCGCCCCTGCCGAGACTGCAGGTAAGCCTGGTGGTACGGAGACGCAGGACTGGCAATGTCCGACAGTGTGCTCGAGCGCGCCGTGGCGAGCGAACTGCACCCTGAGAGCCATACCATCACGATGCAGAGCACGGCCCGAAAACGCAGCCCGGTTCCTGGAACCAGGGCTTCAACGGCAAGGAAGGATGACCTGACGGACCGCATGGGCGAACCTCCGGGTGTAGGAATCAGGGATCAGAACTGTCCTCAGACGGCTGGTTTGGCGAGCCGAAACGGCTGCCAAGTTCAGACAGGAGCCCGGGAGAAGGCCTGAACGGGCACCAAGGTCCCCAGATCGGGTGACAGCAACAGCCGGGTCCTCCACGGTCCGCCGCCTTAGGACAAGGCGACACTATACCACGGGGAGCGAGCCCGTCAACACCGTAGCACGTTGTTCGGGTTTTCGTGGAGGCACCCCCCGCGTGTGGGCTTCATCGTCACGAATCTGCGGCGGAAGCCCCGGCAGGTCGTGAAGTTCTACAACGGCCGGGGCACGGCGGAGCAGTGGATCAAGGAAGGCAAGAACGCGGTGAAGTGGACGAAGCTGTCGTGCCATGACTTCGTGGACAACCAGGTCCGGCTGCAACTGTTCGCCTTGGCCTACAACCTGGGCAACTTCCTCCGACGGTTGGCTCTGCCGCGTTCGGTGCGACACTGGTCGCTGACGACGCTGCGGGAGAAGCTCATCAAGATCGGCGCGAAGGTGGTGACCCATGCCCGGTACGTCATCTTCCAGATGGCCGAGGTGGCCGTGCCCAAGCGCCTGTTCCGGGCGATTCTGGAGCGGATCCGACGGCTGCGCCTGCCTGAGACGGTGCCGCGATGACGGCGAGAGCGGCCAAGACAGCCGGGGAAGGGGCAAGCAACGGTGAAGGTCTGCGCGGCTCGGCCATGCACGCCCCCATACAGGGCATTCCACGCGACACCATGACCCGGAAACGCCCGGCTCCTCCCTCAACCGGTCAAGAACAGTGCTTGCGGATACCACAGTCGGCGATACAATTGTCGGAAAGGCCGACGACGGTCGTCGGCGAGAAGCCATCCAGGAAATCCCGGTTTCTATGATTCTCCTCCGCCGAACTCGATCGTTCTTGCCCGCCGCCGCCGTCGCGCTAGCGTTGCTCGCCTTGCCTGCCTTTGCCGCCGAGGTTCCCGATCCACTGCCCGACCCCGACGGCAAGCCCGCCGACATGACGAAGCCAGTGCAGGTGTACATCCTCATGGGCCAGTCGAACATGTTAGGCGCCGGGAGGATTGCCGACGACAAAAACGGGACCCTCGAACATGCGGTGAAAACCAAGCAGAAATACCCCTACCTTGTGGATGACGCAGGCAAATGGACGGTCCGCAATGATGTCCGCAACGTGCGCGTCATGAATAATAAAGGATTCAACAACGAGTGGATGACGATTAACGGCAGGACCATCGGCCCCGAGATCGGCATCGGGCATTACGTGGGGCATGCCGTCGATGCGCCGGTATTGATTCTCAAGAGTTGCATCGGCAATCGCTGTCTCGGCTTCGACCTGCTGCCGCCCGGTAGCGAGCAATTCGAGTTCGAGGAAAAAGGCAAGACGATGGTGCACGCCGGCTACAAGGAATTCGGCATTTGGGAAAAAGGGACGGAGCCGCCGAAAAGTGGATGGTACGCCGGCACGCAGTACGACGCCGATGTCGCCGCCGCGAAGCGAGTCCTCAAGCAACTCGACAAGTACTACCCCGGCGCCAAGGAATACGAGGTCGCCGGCTTCTTCTGGTGGCAGGGTGACAAGGATCGCTACCGATCCTACTGGGCCGAGGGGTACGAGACGAATCTCGTCCAGTTGATCAAGGCGTTGCGCAAAGACTTCAATGCACCAAATGCGAAATTCGTCTCTGCCACCCTCGGCCAGACTGAGAAAGGCGCCGAAGGCAACGAAGGGCTCATTCTCAATGCCCAGCTCGCGGTAGACGGCAAGACGAGCAAGTACCCCGAGTTCAAGGGCAACGTCGCCACCGTTTACACCAATCCTATCAGCATGGGCGGTGCCTCCAACGGCCACTACGGCGGCAACGCCGAGACCTACATGAACGTCGGCGAAGCCATGGGCCGGGCCATGGTTGAACTGATGAAGAACGAGTAGATTCAAAGGCAACGAGTGTCTCCCACCACTGGCGCCCGATCTTGGATCCGTCCGGTGCTGGCGAGGCCAATTCCAGCATGCGGATTCAAGCCAGAAAGCGACAAAAGAAAAGGGCGCGACGTTATGAGAACAAATTCGATGACAGTAATCTGTGGGGCACTGATCGCCCTGGCCATTGGGACCTCAAGCGTTTGGGCCGCCGAGCAAAAGGCGGAGCCGCAAATGCCGCTCACCGAGGCTGGTCAGAAACTCGAGACGCGGTATGCCGATCAGCTCAAGAGACTTCGTACCGAACTTGCCGCCAAGGTACCGCAGAACGATCAGGCAAAGGCCGATACGCTGAATAAGTTCCTCGCCAGCGACGCGCTGGACGCCAAGTTCGCAGAATACGTCGTCCTGCTCGAAGCCACGCCTGGGGGCCTGGCAGAGTTCGCCCAGCAGGGAAAAGAGCAGGCGGCGCTGGTCGAGAAGATGCTCTCCGACGCCGACCTCATGAAGCAGATGCTGGTGGCGGACGGCGCCAA
>Ga0114922_10004104_pt1 | contig 13526 bp, 26 predicted proteins | sample AartaG_FD_100975 | JGI IMG/M metagenome (GOLD analysis project Ga0114922, IMG submission 100975) | Deep subsurface microbial communities from Aarhus Bay to uncover new lineages of life (NeLLi) - Aarhus_00045 metaG | ecosystem: Environmental > Aquatic > Marine > Oceanic > Sediment | place...
CCACGCCGAGCTTACCAGTCTGCCCGATGCGATGGCCCACTACGACGCGGGCGTTGCTGCCTTACAGAATTGGGATCTCGAGGAGGCAATCCACGCATTCTCCCAGGCCATCGAGGCGGACCCCGACCTAAGTAAAAGGAGCCCCTCATGGCAACAACCACAAATACCAAAGTCAAGACCGCCACACCCACCGAAATAGCCCGCATGTACATCTCCCGTCACTGGAACAACGTCATGTTCACCCGTGACCTGTGGCACCACTACAGCAACGGCGTGTGGAACGAGTGCCCCGACCTCGTTCAAGAGCACCACTTCTGGAACTTGCTGGAAGAGTACGAAAACCGCCACCAGTGTCGGCCAGCAATGAATGTCTACCACGCCACGACGCGCAGGTGCAAAGCCAGACTATACGTGCGCGAGGAGCAAGTAGACGCCAGCCATGACTTGATCAACCTGGCAAACGGCGTCTACAACATGCTGGACGGCAATTTGTACCCGCACAAGGCAGAGTACTACATGACCACCCAGTTGCCCTTCAATTATGACCCACAGGCCAAAGCAGAGATGTGGAGCCTGTACATCCTCACCACATTCGTCAAGCCACATTCAACAGAGCATGATCCAGAACTTGCTGCCTTCGTGCAGGAAGCAATGGGCTACTCGCTCACCACCTCCGTCGAGCACCACGTCGCGTTCTGGTGCTACGGAGAAGGCGCAAACGGTAAAGGGGTCCTCTTCCACGTGCTGGAAGAACTGGCAGGCAACGCGGCGGTTCCCCTCAATGTAAGCCTACTACGCTATAAGAGGGACACCTACCAACTTGCCGACCTCGCCGGCAAGCGCATCGCCCTGTGTAGCGAGGCCAGCGCGAGCGATTCCCTGGTGGAAGATGCAATCGTGAAAGCCCTGGTCGGCGGCGATACCCTTCGCGCACGCCAGGCTTATGGCAAGGGATTCGTCCTTCACCCAGTGGTCAAGCTGTGGTGGGCCATGAACAAGCTGCCAGCCGTGGCCGATACGTCCTATGGCTTCTGGCGACGAACGCGGGTCATCCCCTTCAACCGGCAGTTCGAGGAACACGAACGCATCCTTGACTTAAAGGAACAACTCTCGCTTGAACTGCCAGGCATCTTCCGGTGGGCGATGGAGGGCCTGAAGCGATTGAACAAGCGAGGGCACTTTGACATCCCCTCTCAAGTGCGGCTGGCGACCGAAAAGTACAAGAAAGAAAGCAATCCGGTCGCCATGTTTGTAGAGAGCGAGTGCATCACAGGGCAGGGAAAGGAAGTCCAGTCCTCGGTAATCTACAGTGGCTACACAGAATGGTGCAAAAGCAATGGCTACAAGCGCCTCAGCCAGGTTCGTTTCAAAAGCGAGATGGAACGCCTGAAATTCTTCGCCCACCGGAAGGCAGCAGGCGTGTTTTTCGAAGGCGTGGCGATGAAATGGCCGTAGTTGTGTAGGCTCTATGCAGGCTCTAATTTGTGATCCTACACACAAAAACCACAACCAGTAGTGGTAGCAGTAGCAGTAAGGTACAAGGTATAGTATATATGTTGTATATGTAGTGTATGTAGAGTATTGTATACCTTATTATAATTATCCTATAGGCTCTCTGGGACCCTATACGCCATATATAAAAGGTGTAGGGTGCCTACAAACCCTACATAGCCGTAACCTCTTGCACAGAAAAGGACAAATGAAAACACAGGCCGCCGAACAGATGTTCGATACCGGAAGCTTCCTTCTGTGGATGAACGTCCATGATGGGTTGATCTTCCTGATCACTGACAAGGAAACCTGGCGCGGATGGCCTGATAAGTGGGATGGTAAGAATTTACCCATAGACCTGGTAGAATTTCCCGTTGAGCGTGGCTTTGCTTACTTGGTGCGCAAGGCTAACTTGCTGCCAGCCATTGGCCTGCCAATCGAGGGTGAGCACCCCTATCAAGCTTTGTGTGAGGAGCACCCCGACGGGTGGGTCATCACCGATTTCTACGGACGCACTTTGGAGTTGCGTCCTGATATGACCTGGCACGTGGCGGAATGGCCGGCCATGCAGAAACCAGAGTGGGTGTGAAAGGAGATAATTGAAATGTCAAATGGGTGCGCTTCTGGCAACGCTTTCTTCTCGGTTGGCGTTGGGAGGTGTTAGATGCTTGAACTCGATCATATTCTCGAACCGATCAAAGACCTCAATCGTACTGATTTGTGCTTATTTGCCAAATCGCTAAAACGCCACTTGGATGGTGCCTCACATTGGGCCGTGGGCGAAATGTTGGAGAGAGCCTGTGCTTATCTCGACGCTTGCGGGTATGTGGCACTGGCACAAAGAGAGGCTAACGCAGTATGGATTGAATATACTGAGAATACCAGTCTAGAACGCTTTCAGAATAGCTTTGAGAAGATCATGATAGAGGCAATTAAATTTAGGCCACCAAGTGATGGGGAGGCAAGGTGAAATGAACTCACTGACAGCCATTAAGAGGCTTCTGACCCTGTGCAGCGACGCATGGGGGGCACCATTTGTCATGGACGCCTATGGTGCAATTAGCTCTGATAATGAACTGGGTGAAAGTTAGAAGGGAAGCAAAGTGAATAAGGAACATGATTGGCTCGAAGAGGCCCGTAGCTCGACGGATGCTAGTGTGATTTCTGTCCAGGGTAATATCTGCTACCCTCCACTTGGTTGGATGGAAATTGACAATTTCTGTTCAGATAATGGCTTGGGTGAAAGTTAGAACTCGCTAGTGTCGACGACTAACTAAGCAGGGGTAGACAAAGCAATGCAAAGGGAAGTGTATGGGGGGGAGGAGGGGAGGAGAAGAGAAGAGGCTATGCGAAATGATACGATGCGCGGCGCGTTATGTCAAGCTACGGACGTGTGCCGCGCAGTTAGTTGGTATAATTGACCATATACCAACCTATTATAGTAAAGTAATATACTACTTTACTTTACTTTAGCCGAATGCGAACAGAAGAAAGAGAGAGATGCGCACGAAGAAGGGCAAACATGCAAAGTTATGCATGTGTTTGGTTTGCTAGTCAACCCACTCATACCATCAGACGTCCACACACGTGAGACAACTTAGAGTTACTCTAAGTTAGAGCAACTCTAAGCTAGGGCCAAAACAAAAAGCGCATCAACGACGATGCGCTTTTCACGGTGGGCTATTCGATTATTCTTCTGGCTCTGGCTCTAGCTCTCGCTCATTGAATGAGAGAAAGTCATCACAATCCAGATGCTCAAGGGTGACCTCGAAGTCCAACGCTGAATTCATCTCATCGGCCAACTCACGCATGGCTCGCCATATCTGGCTTTCCATCGCATCGGTTGTAGCCGTTTCCAGAATTTTCCCAATGTAAAATCTCACCTTGTCTCACCACCTTTCCTCAATTTTTGAAACGCTCAAGACTCAAGGCGTAACCGCAACACCTGAGGATCCCAGTTGAACTGATGACAGCCCTTCTTCTGCTCATGGCACAAAGCATACCACCCATCGGCGTCACGAGACAACTTGCAGATACCATCAGCAGCATTATCCCACCGATGCCAGTTTTGGCAATTGCCACATTCGACAGGCAGCGATGGCGGGGATGGGTCATTGGAGAACAATTCGCCTAGGGCCACGACTTCATCCGCTGATGGGCCAATGCCGAACGGGTCAAACCGTTCGACGCTGACCGCGTCGGGATGCTGCGCTCGTGCTTCTTCAAGGGACTCAAGATCCACGATTGTACTCGTGAACCTTTCATCGTCAAACCATACTTTGAACTGCATTTCTCCTCTCTTTCTTAAGGTGATCACATTGCGCAAGATGCGCTCAACATTGATCTACACCACTATCATACAGGGAAAAAGTTAGAAGACTGTGAAGATTTGATAACAAAACGGTTGCGAAATCATTACAACCCCGCAACCGTTTTTATGTTAGCTACCGCCCTTCCCGATGATCTTGGTAATGGCGTAGTTGCTCAAAGTATAACCGGTCAGACTGATAGAGTTTACCATTGTTATCTTGCAAGTCTTCCGCCTGTGGTACGCCTGGCTTTTCATAGCTTGCCAGTTCTTCTCCGAGTTCACTTCCGATGATTGCCCATTGTACAGCAATCTCGTTTTGCAAATGCTCAATCTCTTGCTGGAAACGCTCTGTCAGTTCTGCCCATTGCTCTTGCAGTACATCAATCTCAGGGTGAGACTCCAGTACTGCAAAGCGCATGTTGTCCAGTTCTTGGCGCGTTGCATCGTGAGTATCCTGCAATCGGTCAGCAAGGCTTTCATCATAGTAATCCAGAATGTGCAACCTCAAGATGTTTGCCAGTTCGCCAGGGTATAGCGCCTCTAGCGCGTCAAGTTCAACTTGTCCCTGCCCGTGCGCTAGCTCAAAACTAACCTTGCGCTTGTCGGTGTCTTTAACTGGCACTCTTGGCAAGCGATAGCGGGCAATCTGGTCGGCAGTCAAGACAACCGGTTGTAATCTGATGTCCAAACCCTGATAATCATTGGCGAGGAAAAACTCAATTTTACGTGCTACACTAATGGGCATACCAATGCCAGCAGGGTCAAAGTCCGCGATGTAGAGTATCCTGACTGGTCTACCCTTCTGTTTTGCCCGTCTCAGGAATTCCCGTACAGCAGTGATGGACAACTCACCTAAGCCTGTCACCAGATTGATCTTGTACTCACGGGCAAGAGGTTCTAGTACATCGTTCATGGTGCTTTTCTCTGCCCATAGCTCGACCATGTATGGTTGCCCATCATTACCATAGTCAATCAGACCACGCAGATCAAACCCTGGCGCGTCGGGCGGTTCGGGTAAGGCAAGTTCAACATCATAGTCCGAATCGCCAGTTACCGAGATCCCAACACTGGGCCATGTTGCCCATAAGTCAGCATTGACTATGGCATCTGGATTGCGCCTATCCACAAAACTGTCAGGGGATACCAGATCAAGGTAACGCGCATACTTGCCCGCGTTACAAAGGTAGTCCCAACAGTTTTGGGTGTTGGCGTATTGATGCCCATCGTGGCGGGCAATGGGCGGGTCCTGCGAGACAAGCGCGTAATGCATCCGGCGCAAGTGGACGCCAGTGGTATAATTCATGGCTTGCCATTGGCACAGGAACCATTGCGCCATTGCAATCTCTGATGGCCTGCCTGTGTAAAATGGGTCGTTACCTGGCGACAATGCCAGTAGTTCATTGACTCTCATTCCTGACTCTTTCGCTATTCTCTTGATCTCAATGTAGTCCATCCTATTCTCTCTTTCTATTGGTGGGTTGATCAATCTACCACCATCATACCAGTAAAAAGTTAGAAAATTGTGGAGATTGCGTTACAAGCGCGTTACGGAATCGCAACAATCCCGTAATTGTCAATCGCCCGTCACCAACCAACGCAATGCTCGCTCCAAGTGATTGCATCCGAGGCGCGTTGCCCGGCGTGACCTGGCTATGGCAATAGCACAATTGATAAGCACTGCCAATGCCTGACTCGTCATGATCATGCTGGCTATGGCAAGCCATTGGTCGGCGGTTGATGTGCGTTTCATCCTCTCACTTTCTCCCCTGCCAGTGGAATTTATTCATTGCCTTCTTCCTTCTAGTATCCAGAAGACTCTCTCCTTAGACCATCGTTTCAATCGCTGGAGAGGGTCTTTTTGCCACAACTCCCAGGCTTTGGGTGTTTCCATGAAAACCTGGTCGGCGTTGACTTCGATGATCATGGTAGCAGTAGTGATAGCTCCAATGTCTGGATGTTTTTTGCGATAGAACTTACTCATTGCTCATCCCCAGTCTGGTGTAGCCGTCATACAAGTCAATCTCTGCCTGGCGTCCATTCTGCCTTATGCAGATTTCGATTTTCTTCTTGGTGTGTCGTCTCTCGGTGTTTCGACATGGACAGAAATTTTTCGTCATTGTTCCATTTCCCAACCCTGCATCGTGCTTTTTGGCAATACCTTCTGTCCACGTCAACCCTGGCGTGGTCTTGCGCATGGCCTGCACGGTCTGCCCGTTGACTTGCACGTCTTGCCAGACTTGGCCTTTTTTCCCCCTGGGCAGCAGTGCATCAACCTGGTGGGCAATCTTGAGGTACCGAGGCGCAACGAGATCAAAATTGCTGATTGACCATTCACTGTACTCAAGCGCTACTCGATCTACGTCATCCTTGGCGATGGGCATGAGAAGCGCAATCACCTTGCCATTGCTGGCTTTCAACTGACCATCACAGGCATTGGTGTAATGCCAATCGACGTGAGGGTCCCTCTTGAGAATGGCAGAGACGTAACGGGCATTTGCCCAAATTTTCACGTCCTGCCCATCGGTGAACATGACTTCAATCCAATGGCTTGCGTCACCAATTGACTTGAGCATGACGGGCCAGACCTGGGGACCTGTAGCTTGTACCCATTCCCACAGCTTCAGATCATCGCCATCACTGACCACATCGTCGAGATCGGCTAAACCCTCTGGCACATCTTCAAAGAAGGCCATAAAGCCATTCCCCCACCAACCTGTACCAGATGTTAGCTTTTGGCTTTGAGTATATATCTGATAGTCGGTGTAGGCTTTCGCCATCTTGCGAATCATTTCGCTTGCTATCATCCTATCCTCTCCTTTCCTATCCTATGTGTTGGTTGATTTGCCTAATTCTACCACGAGACGCGAGATTCTTGTGTTACAATTGCGTTACAGGCGCGTTACAATTCCGTCACTTTGCGCAAAAGCAAACCTGCCAGCTATATTAGCCTGGCAGGGTTTTGACTTACTTCTTTGTGGTGATTGTACCACTACCTCCACACATTGGGCACGTGGTACTCACAGTCTCTCCCTTGCGTAGGGGATGGGGACTTGTGAGCTTCCCGGTACCCCTGTATGTCGGGCACACTTTCTTGGGCATTTTATTTCTTCTTTCTTGGCATACGTTTGATCTGGTGTCTAAGCCTGGGAGACCGTCTGATCTTGACCTTGTTCTTGCTCGATTGTCTGCCAGGTTTTGGCTTCTTCTTGGTCATTCCCCCAAACCCCCTGGCAATTTCCCTGGGTCGCTGCTTTTCAAGGCGGCGACGATTGCGTCCACATGTTGCCGCAGGTTGGTCGGCAGTTCCTTCTTCCACCACATCAGCCAGTTGGCGACACGTTGGCAGACCTCGCCAGCCTGGGCGACGACCGGCTGGCTATCGCCTCTGACGATTGCCAGTTCACCACGCGCCAGCATGGTGAGCAACGTCCGATAGCTGGCGACACGATGGCCAGCAGCTTTGGCCCTACGCCCGTACTGAGTAGTTGCCCCGACTTCCTCTGCTAGTCGGTCGAGAGCCTCCCAGTATTGTTTCTGCATCCAGTGGGACTGGCTAACCATGTTTGCCTTGCGCCATTCTTCAGTTGTCATGATCCCCCCTATTCTTTTGATGCTGTTCCAGTGCCTCGGTGTAGACCTCGCGCCGTTCGTCACGGGTGAAGCCATTGACTTTCATCCGTTGCCAGAGAAAGCGCACGACTTCCAGGTAGTCCCATCGTGGCGGGCACGAGTAGGTGACAAGCCATTGGATGGCTGTTGATTTGTCAGTCATGATTAGCCCCACTTTGCTTGTTTCCATGCTGGCAGGTCCCGCACGATGTCAACCGCCAAGTGATGATGTACTCTCTTCATCAATTGATAGAGAGACATTTCCGGCACGTCTTCCTCTGTGCATTGATACATCCAGCACCCCAGTGACTTGAAAGCCTGCATCCTGGTCAGCGGCATGACGGGCAGGTAGATGTAGTCGAAAGGCCGAAACTTCTTGGCCTCATCTTCACCGTATCGCACATTGACCGCCTTGGCATTCAGGTTGAACATCTCAATACCCAGGCTCTCTCTGCCTTCCTCAGTGGTCACATCAAAGCCGTGCTCTGCCAAGATTCTGTTGGGCCAGTATCGACCATTGCCCAGACTCTTGACGTAAAAGAAAGCGATCACTCCATTGATCGTCTTGTCGTCAACCACGAAAGCACTCATTTTTCCTATCCTTCCTTTCCTTCTTGTTGCAGGGCAGTGTCAATTGCCTGCCGCGCCATATCAATCGCGTCGCTTAGCACACCAGGTGCAAACATCGCCCTGAAGCTCTCTGGCTGTCCGAGCATATTTTTGTCCTGCGTCCAGACTGTGACGGTCTTGCCCCAGGTTCCCAGGTGGCCGTGACCGGTCCAAATCAACTCCACACTGGCTGCTGCACGGACTGCAAACGAGTAGCCAAAACTATTGGAGCCGGAGGTATCCGTGATGCGGATTTCATATCCACGGTAGTCCTCCAGTGCGCGACAGGTGGCCGAGTTGTAGCCAGCGGCCAATGCGTCTTTGACGGTCTCAAAGTGTCTCATTGTAGCCTCCTATCCTATCCGGTCGGCCTAGTTAGCCAACCCGTGACACAATTATACCACAGGTTGACTAACTTGTCAAGGGGTTTTTGACATAAGCTAGAAGATTCTGAAGTGGGTTTCAGAAGTGTTGTCTATCTCTGCGAGGTATTTTTTCACTGCCCAGACAGTGCCAGGGGAAAAGAGCGAGGCTAGAATTGCATCAATGACCGGCCCGGCTCTGTCAACCGTCAGGCGTGAGATCAAAGCAGTTTCCGCCAATGCGTCTCTAATTGCAAATCTTACCGTGGCTTCTGCATCGGTCATCTTAAATACTCCTTTGCTTTCGTTGGTGCTCCTGCGCGGTGATAGGGCCAGCGTGGGCAATCGTGCCATCCCGCCAGACCTCGGCGGGTGGCCTGCCATGCGTGGCTTGGAACGAGGCTATGACTTCGTCATCGGTGGCATCAAGGGTGTAGGCTTCCCAAAGTTTCATTCTTCCCACTCATTCTTGACTGTCGTCAGCCCGCCATGATCGCGCCAGTACTTGAGCATTTTGACATCGTGCTCAAACTGAAGAGCCAGGTTGTACTTCCCTAGCTCACAGAGATGTTCACATATTCCTGGAGCGTTGCCGATGATTCTGAAGATTGCCTCTTTTACTCGCTCATCATTGGCTTTACTTGTGACCATCTTGGACTTACCTCTCCGCCAGCTATGCAACTGGCGATAGTCGCCATTGCCTCACATCCTGGCAAGCCTATCGCCATTGCGCCGGCCAGTAGTTCTTGCTTGACTGCGCCTCGGTCTAAGTCGCCCTGGGCCACAAGTTGGCCAAGGACAAAGGCACATCGGCATAGGGTATGATTGCGATTGCCCTCGGTGGCCTGCGCCAGCCGGTCAAGCTCGCCCTCCAATGCGGCTTGTGCGTAGGCATTGCCGCCACCTGCATTGCGCCAAGCTGCATCAAGGGCGTTGATCGCTGGCGGGCGCGGCTCTGGCTTTGGCTCGTAGTCGGGTAGCAAGTCTTTGATACTCTCAATGCGCTGGATGCCTGAAATGCTACCAAAGCCCTCGTACTGATGCCCTGATGGATGGATAGTTGGCGGGGCCAATACATACCCACCGTTGCCTTTGACATCTACTTTATCACCATGCCAACAGTGGGCAGGCTCATCTACAAAAAAGTAGAAGTGAAGGCCGCTTCTAGTTTGGACTATGTATGTTTGGTCTATGGCAGCGTGTTTGGGATGATCAAGAATCCAACTCCACATCTTGTGCTCATCGTCCCAGTCAATCACCGCCAGCCCACGCCAGCCTGTGACCACAGCCAGCCCATAGCCGCCAGAGCTAAACCACGCTCGCAGCTTGTTGGTGGAAGGCATCTCCGACTGGTAGCGTTTCCATGCTAGGGCGGGCTTCTTGCTGCCGGCCAGGATGGGGATAGTAGCAATACCAAGGGCCCGCCACTGGAGGGCTGCTTCAAGAGTGTTCATGTCATTCGTCGCCTCGCACAAACTGAAAGCCTGTACATCCTATGCTCTTTAGCACATTGTCTATGTAGCTTGCCATGTCTTGCTCTTGCACTGTTAGGTCCACACGAAACTTGTGGCCACAGTAAGTACATTGGGCCATCGTCTCATCGTCTTGCTCGACTATGACACCGCCCGCACGTTTGCAGGAAGGACAAGGTGTGTCGGTTATAGTTGTCATGCTATGCTGCCCTCACCAATGGTTTGATCTGGTACATGGGAATCATATCGATTACCTCAGCTCTGATCATGGCCTGCAACATGCGCTCAGTGTCCGCCACTGGCAACTCAATCTCGATGGCGACATCATAGGCGGACATCAGTCCTCCCAGTGCCATGAACTCAAGGGCGTCATTTTCCTGCACTACTGTCCAGGTGCATTTTTTGCCTTGTGTCATGTCGCCTCCTCAGCGGAACGGCCAGAGTTGCAATCCTCGCTCTATCTTTATCCCACGCCCCACTGTTCCCCAGTCCAGCGCCGTGGGGTAGCCGACTTCAACAATGACGTTGTTGTCCTGCATCCACTGACCGCCTGTCAATCCGTCTGCCCTGAGTTGCGGCCCTGCGCAATCCACTACCAAGAATTTCTCCCAGGGTCCGCCGCTGGCAGGACGTAGCCACCACACCTCACCGATACGAGAGCAGTCTTGCACGGCGATGTATCCCGCCACAGGTGGCAGGGTTGCCGGCAGTTGTTCCCATGACTGGCGATTGGCAACCACTTGCTCCATTACGCCAGGGGCGTATTGGCTCGCTAGTCCTGTGGCTATTACCGTGATCGTGACCACTGCCTTTGCCATCAGTTAGCCCTCCATCATCCAAACATGACAACTTTCTTGCCATTGGGGGAGCTGACAAACAGCACATCGTCACGCTCCACAATGAGCCAATCATCGGGTACTGGCGTCCCGAATTGGCAGAACTCAAACCAACTCGACAGGCCATAGCTCTGATAGCTGGCGACGTTTTGCTTGATGTACTGGAGGAGTGTCCACCCTGAGTCTTCGCTTAGGTCAGGATCGGCAATGACCAAAAGGAGCGAAGCACTTTGTTCATTCACCCAAGTCCGTAACTCCAGACCATGTCCTCGCGCCCACTCAACGATGTTTCTCAAGTGAGCCACATTGTACCCACGGTACGGAAAGCCATAAGCATGGTAGGTCATGGAAGGGATACCTAGCCTGCGGCGAAACTCATGGCTCCGCCGCAGCTTTGCCAAAAAAGCGTCAACATCGTGGGTGATCTCGTCGTATCCCTCTGTAGCGCCCTGAAAGAGATCAAACAGTGGCTCTCCTTCTTTGGCGTCAACATTGACTACTCCTGTGTGGGTAGTCGTGTGTTCCCCGCGTGGAAAGACCGGGTGGTTGTACCTCATGCTATCCCTCCAACATCAGCCGCTCAGCCGTAGCCGCCAGTTCCCTGACGGCCTCCGCCGTCGCAAACCGACCGCCCGCTGACTGAGCAAGCTTCTCAAGAAACTTTTGTCCAGAGCCGCCCTCTGGGCCAACGTAGATGCAAGAGATCGCGCCCTTGAACTTGCGGGCCTCGGCCAGGGCTTCCTCTTTGTCGTTTGGTGTGCCATCCGAGATGATAAAGAACTTCATTCCGTCTACATCGGCCACCCGTGAGAACTTCAACGCGCCAGCCAGGTCGGTCCCGCCGCCCAAGTAGGGTGGTTGCCCACCAGGGACAAACTGCACAGTGCTAGAAAACGCGATCACGGCCAGCTTGCCGGGTTGGTTGGCTTGCAGGTGCTCAAGTTCTTCGAGCAGCACGTCGTAGCGTTTCTTTCCCCCTCGGCTGTCGTGGGCGCCCATGCTACCTGATGTGTCGCAAATGACGACGGCATCGGCACCCAAGAACGTCTCTGCCAGAGATTGATTGCTTCCTTGGGCAACATCGGCAAGACTGCCGACCGCAGTGGTTAGAGCTTTATTCATTCTTCTCCCTCCAGCAAGCCACCAGGGGCATGATAGCGTGCCTGGAGCTCCGCCCATGTGCCTGGAAATGCCAACTTGAGCCTCTCCAGATTGGTGGAGTCTGCTTCCCTCGCTGCCATGAGCAGCGCGTAGAACGGGTTGGCAGAAAGCTCAAGATGTGCGCTGCGGGCTAATTGTATTGATGCTATGTATTCAGCTTTTCCCACTACTTGCCTTCTCAATGACCTTGAGCGCGTCGTACAAGTCAAGCCGCGCTTGTTCAATAGTGTCGCTATAGTAATCAGGTAAAGTTGATACTTTCACCAGCCTGCAAATGGCTTTTACGACCTCACCAAGCAAACCATCGCCCGTGACATAGCCACACATGATGGAATTTCGATTATCAGGGTCTTCGACATTGTTGGCTCTGATGTGTCCAATCTTACTCATGATTGTTTGCCAGTTCAATTTCTTTGGTCACGGTTGGACCCACTTTGTCTTAAAATGATCTCCGCCTCTAGGCCAGTAACTTACCATTACACGCCCAAAGGGATCAAGAAAATCTTCCCACTGAAGAATCCGACTAACCACGAACCGACCAAGTTGCTCTTTGCCCTCGGCCAATATGTAACCACACCGGAGAGGGGGAACCCATTGAGCGGCGTAGTCGTCGTAACGCTTGTGCTGCTTTTGCATCTTGGCTGCCAATGTCAGGCCAGCGTCATACTTAGCCCGCTGACCATTTAAGACCTCCCAGGCGGTTTGAATTCGCCTGAACTGTTCAGTGGCACCATCTTCCTTGTTGATGTCTGGGTGCCACTGACGGGCAGCGCGGCGATAGGCTTTCTTGATCTCCGGCTGAGTTGCCCTTCGCCCCACGCCCAAGACGGCGTAGAGCGTGGGTGCTGCACTCGGCTTTGGCTCGCCATCGCCGTCGCCCATCTCAAACCAATTCCTCAAGACTTTGAGAGGGAAGACAGCATTCCAGCCACCGTTCACCCATCCCATCGCTGTGGGCTTACCATCACCGCGATCTTTGGCTTTGCCAAGATATTCCAAGCGCAAAAGCTGAGTGCTGGCGGGCCGGTGCGTAGCCACACGCGCCTGTTGCGGCACCGCGATCTTTAGTCCAAGGAAGGTGAGAGCGAGGTCGGCGCAGATTTGGGCAGCCGCCGCCGACACCCGCCAGCACTTCTCGGCGGAATCCCACTTACGCTCTACCGAGGGGATAAGAGCTTTTAACTCGTCTACGAGACCACGGTTAAAGCTGGAGAAAAATTGCACTGTCCCATCACGCATCAGTACAAGTCGAGCGTGATTGAATTGTTTTAGTCTCATCCTATGATAACCTCTTGTGAGGGAAACGACAGATATTCTCATTGTAATTCCAAACTGCTGGCAGGCGGGGGGCCAAATGGTGGGTTTCCCTGACAGGGATGCTTCGTTGGTTGATTTGTACCCGCCTGCCAGTATCCTCAATGGATCGTTAGGGGTTGCGAATGTCATTGGCCTGCACCAGCGCCCACGCCACGACTTTCAGTATCCTCAACAGGGTAGCATCGATGTGTAACTCTATGTGTTCCAGGTCACGGGTCAAATCCCTCCCTGCAAATTGCTCTGCTTTTCCCCTCGCTGCTTTCACGTCGTCGTGAGCGGCTCGGAGGAGATTGATGATTTCAATCATGTGTGTCAACAACATGTTGCAATTCCTTTTTGTCATGGGTAGGGCCGGTTA
>Ga0114922_10004105_pt1 | contig 13524 bp, 12 predicted proteins | sample AartaG_FD_100975 | JGI IMG/M metagenome (GOLD analysis project Ga0114922, IMG submission 100975) | Deep subsurface microbial communities from Aarhus Bay to uncover new lineages of life (NeLLi) - Aarhus_00045 metaG | ecosystem: Environmental > Aquatic > Marine > Oceanic > Sediment | place...
AGGCACAGGAGGCCGCCATTCACAGCTATTTGCTCTGGAGAAACCGGCATCGTAATCTCACGATTCAACCTCTACCCAAAGCGCGAAACCGTGCTGCCTGAAACGGCACTAGCACGGCGTCCGGTTTCTCACACACGATTGGCAGGTACATCCGGCCGTCGTGCACATCAGCTCCGGCGTAGAAGCCGATCCCGCTGGCCAACGCTTGTCGGCCAGCCTGCCGCGCCCAACGCGCGGCGGTGCAGCAGAACACGGCGTCGACCGCTCCCCCGCTTCGCAGGCATTGGCCAACTACCGTCTTGATGTCCAAGAGCGGGTTGAGCTGATGAGCGGCCTGCCCAGCCACGTGGACCTTCGGTCGGCCAACGTCCTCGGCGGGAAAGCCCTCGGCCGCGTAGTGTCGGCGGCTGACGCGGCCCGGATCGACCAGCACCAGCCGACCGACGCCGAGTGCTGCGAGCTGCAGGGCGACCTGGCGGCCGATGCCGTTCAAGCCAAGCACGGTGGCGCGGCAAGCAGACAGCGGCTTAGGAGAGCTGCGTTCACGTTGACGAGTATCCTGGTCGTGTATGGGTTGGTCATTCATGCTGTTTCCTCGCTGGTAAATAGATGCAGCGTATCCGGGCCATGGTGCGCGGGAACGCAGACCAGCGGTCAGATACTCCGCAGGGCTGTGGGAGCCTAGAGCGAGACTTTCTCCTTTTGCAGGAGCTTCGCCGGCCGCGTGCATCTCGGGAAAGTCCCGGGCCAACTTCTCGAGTGTGAAGTCCGCGTAGTCCGGGTGCTGCTCGATCTCGGACCGGACTGTGAGCCCTTCCGGCACCGCTTCTTTGAACATCCTGGCGAAGGCACCGACCAGGGCGTTGTAGCCCTCCAGCTGGCGTGTCAGCACATCCAGACGACGCCGCTCGTAAGCGGCAGAGGTGCGTCACGAACGGTGTCTCTCTCGCGTGCCGTGAAAGACAAGTGGGCAGGCGCTCAGACGGACGCCTGCGCTAGGCGATTGTGCGTCTAGCAAATGCACGTAAAGGTCCTAACGGTCCGTCCCGCATCTCGGCATTCTCAACGCGTCAGAACCATCTGCACCTCGTCGAAGGTCAGCGTCAGAGTATTGCTGTCGAGTGTATACGTGCCGGTCTTGACTTCGTTCTCCATGGAAATGGTGATCTGGTTGCCATCGAGGGTGAAGGTGCCATGTGTGCTCTGCGGCTCGGGAATCGAATCACCAGACATCGACGTGGTCAGCGTGCCATCCTCGGTGAATGTGAAAGTCACTTCCATGTTGCCAGGCGGCATCTGAGATTGCCCACCAACTAACATGTTGGTCACCCGCCAGGTACCGATGATCGTCGGCCCCTGAACCGCCTCCTTCCGGGTTTCCGGTTGGGGCGGCGGCTCGACCGGTAGTGGCCCAGCGGGGACAGCTTCGACCGGTTCAGGTTCCATCTCCGGCTCGGGCGGCAGTGGCTCCTCGTTCGCTCCTTCGGACGCCGCTTCGGCAACCTCGGGAGCGGCCGTTTCTTTCACCACTTTCTCCGGCGGCGCGCGAAACTCAGGCACCTCGGGCGGCGGCGAGCGGTAACAACCCAGTGGTGCCAAGCTCAGAAGCCACCCTATCGAGGCGGCCCGGCAGGTAAGCTGTCTCACACGTTTGCGTGTCACCATTCCTGGTCGCCCCAATTCATATCCGCGAGTTCTGTGCCGTCTCGTGCCGATCGTGACCGTGAGAACGGCTCAGGGCGATAAGCAGGCGGTGCCAGCGCTCATCCCGCATCCGCTCTCGGCCTGAAGACGACCTCCCAAACAGCGAAGCGGCGCGGCGTCTCGTATCCCAGGAGAACCAGTCGGTTCGTGGTCGGCACAAAGCGGCTCGGAATCCATTGCCCATTGAACACGGGGACGCTCACGCCGGTCGTGGTATTGACGACGAAGACGCCGTCCGACGTGGCCAGGGCGACGGCTTCGTTGCCCACCCAGCACGCGGCGATGCTGCCACGCCGATGCCGGCGGACGATCCGCTCGGCAACGTGCAGAACGCAGACGCGGTCGTGCACCAGATCGTAAAACAGGACGGCGTCGCGGCCGGGCGAGAGCGGAGAGGCGATGCCGGCCCATGTCTGTAGCAGGTCCGGCCGGGCCGACCGGCTCCACTGCGGGGCAACCTCCCTGATACCGCGGGGTCCGCACTTGACCCAATTCAGGTGTCCGGCCTCGACCTGGGCGCATAGCACCCCGGCAACACCATCCGACAGAGCCGGAAAGAGGCAGTCAGACCCGGCCGGCGTCAAAGGCGTCGGTTCCGCATCGCCGACCGCCTGACGATACACGCGAAACGGCCCCTCCACCGTCTCGCTCGCGCAGAACAACACCGCTTGATCATTGCCATCCAACCGCGGCAGGCAGTTGATCGCCCCGGGCACCCCCAGCGTGCTCTCCTGCCCGCTGTCCAGGTCCAGGTGCACGATGAAGCTCGTAGGCGGCTCATTGACTACATAGGCAATGGCGCGACCCGAGTCTGACCAGACCGGCGAGTGTGCCCATCGTTGCGGCGACAAGCGACGACCTGTCGCCGCGCCTTCCACCGGACGTAGCCAGATCGACAGCGTGCCCTCGGAGGGCGTGTGCTCTGGGGCGGGCGAGCCCAACAAGGTCATGGGGGCCAGGTAATCCTGGTCGGTCCGCAGATAAAGGAGTTTGTCGCCGTCGGGTGAGAGCGTCGGGATCTGCAAGCCCACGTTCTCGACCGTGCCGAGCTTTCGGGGCAATTCGGCGTCACCAAAAAGGCGGACGTGCCGTTCGTTTATCGCCCGCGCTGCGTCACCGGCGGAGGCGCCACCCGGCGACCGGCAACCAGCCAGGCCAGCCCAAACGACTGTCGCGGCCAGGAGAGTAAGCACGTCGAGGTGCCTCGTGGCCGGCCGAAAACCGCTGGATGGCAGCCCGCTGCCATTCCTGGTCACGCAGCCACAGACCCTGGCACACCGTTTTCGCATGTCGAACTCGTTCCGTAGCATGCCGCGCAGTCACCGTCGCCGACCCGTTGGCCACGCTGTTTGTTCACTCGCGCGCAGTGGTATCGGTGTCAGCGGCAGCGCTAACCCGCGTCTGGTCGTCTGACTCCGTCGTCGGCGCTTGCAGATCACCCAGTTCCGCCTCGGGCATCATCTGCTCCCGCAGCCGTTCCAGGGGCTCCGATTCGATTGCGTCGCGCTCATAATCCGGGCCGATCACGTACGGCGTCAGGAATATCAGCAACTCGCTGTTGACAGTAGCCAGCTCGCGATGCTTGAACAGTTCGCCGAGCAGTGGGATATCGCAGAGACCGGGGATGCCGCGCGTGATTTCGCGCTCTTCTTCGCGGAGGATGCCGCTGATCAGGAAGGTCTTGCCGTTTTCGAGGACCACGCGCGTGGTCGTTTCGCGGCGGTCCACGATCGCTCCGCCGAACAGCGTCCGGCCCGGAATGACGCTGGAGATACGCAGGTTCACCATGAGGTCGATGGTGGCTTCCTTGGTGATGTGCGGGCGAACCCGCAACGTAATGCCCACCGGGAAGTAGTCGAAGCCCTGGGTCAGCGAGCCGACGTCGGTGGTCTGCGTGTCCGCGATGAAGGGGATGTCCTGGCCGTCGAAGAACTCTCCCTCGACATTGTCGGCCGTGAGGATTTTGGGCTCGCTCTTGATCTTGAGTTTGGTGACCCTCCGCAGCAGGCTCAACAGGTTGTTGACGTTCACTTCGAGGGACACTGTGTTTCTGCGGTCGAGGGGGTCCTCGAACGTGTAAGTCAGCAGCCCGCGCAGAGCGTCGTCCGTAATGAGCGGGTCACCCGAGGTGAACACGGTCGGGTCGGTTGAGAAGCGAAAGCCCAGGCTGGTCGAGTCGTCGTGGGTGATCTCGGCAATGACCGCCCTGATCAGGACCTGGTAACCCGGCTTGTCCAGATCGCTTACGAAGCGTTCGATGGCTTCCACATACTCCTCTGGCGCCGCGACCATCAACAGGTTCTGTTCCACGTTGGGCACGATGCGCAGCTTGCCCACTAGGTTGCTCGGTTGCTTGGCCTTGATCTCGGGCGGCGGGTTCTGCCACCAGAAGCGCATCTCGGACAGCTCGGTCTGCTGCTGTTGTTGTTGTGGCTGCCGCTGCTGCGGTTGATCGCGCGTGGAGTACGGCGAACCCTCGTCGGCCAAGTCCTTGAAGGTGCCGACCTGCCCGCGCCGGAGGATCGACGTCGGCGTCCCCGGAGCGTTAAGCAGCGCGTTGAGCTGTTCAGCCAGCGTCTCGGCGTCGGCAAACTTGAGCTCGATGATGCGCGGTAGTCCCGCCAGTTGCGCTTGGTCGATTTGCTCGATCATCCGTTCAATAACGCCGTAGTTCTCCTCGTTCTTGCTGACCACGATCAGCTTGCCCATCTCCGGGTAGGCCTCGAAGCGAAACTGCCCGTAGAGCCGGCCGACCGGTGACGGCGTCTCAGACTCATAATCGCCCCACCACCACGGGACGCCCGACTGTTCCTTCTCTGTGAAGAGACTTTCGAGCAGCTCCTTGGCCTTCTCCGGGTCGGCATACGTGAGGGTGAAGACCCGCGGGGCCGCTTCTTCGCCCTCGAATGGTCTGTCCCACTCCTCGATCTGCGCGGCGATGCGTGCCATCCGCTCCGGCGAGGCCAGGACCGTCACACTGTTGTTGCGCACGTTGGCTGTGACCGTCACCCTGGTTCGGTCCGGCCCCTGCTGACGGCCGAACGAGTAGAAATAGCCAAAGCGCCCGCTTGGCTCGTCCTGGAAGACCTCCTTGATGTTCTCGGCGATCTGCTGTGCGTCGGCGTACTTGAGCGTGAAGGTCTGCGTCACACGCAGGCCGGTGTCTTCAACGTCGATCTCGGCGAGCCACTCCTTCGCAACCGCTCGATTCTGCTCGGAACCGACCAGCATCAGCCGACGCGACGACGGGAAGGGGAAGACGCGCAACGCGCTGCGCAGGCTCTCGTCGGGGTGGTTATTCAGCATGTTGGTTAGCTGCGTGCAGAAACTCTCGGCATCGCCGTACTGGACCTCAACAATCTCGGTCTGGGTGCTCGGTGGTTTGGGGTAGTCAAGTTGCTTCAGCCATCTTTCGATCTGGCTCAGCACGTGCGGCGGGGCCTCGACGACAATGGAAGACCGGCGCGGATCGGGGATGAGCAACACCGGTCTCTTCTCGGCCTCGATGGACACGACGCCGAGGACCGCCGGCGCCTTTTCGGCCGGCTTTGCGGGCCCGGGCCTCCCGGGTGTTGGGCCGCCGCCGGGCCGCTGACTTACGCCGGGCGGGCCCGGCGGCGGCCGTGGGCTCGGGGGGGCCGCGGTGGACACCGGCGCCTTGCGCTCCACACCCAGGTATCCCGCGATCAGCTTTTGCAGCATGGGCATGATCTCGTAAACGTCACAATGCTCAATGCGAAAGACACGCAGCTCGCGGCCGCTCACGTCCGCCTGGTCCAGCTCCCCAATGATCTTTGACATCGTGATCAGCCGCTCAGCCGTCGCGACGGCGATGAGCTTGCCCGTGGTCGGGTCGGCCGTGAGGTGACCATAGCTCGGCATGAGCGGCTTGAGCACCTCAATGAGCTTGGTTGCCTCGTAGTGTTTGACGTCAAAGACCTTGCGAACGATTCGATTCGACGGTCGGATCGTGGCCAGATCCACCCCGGCCGGCACTAATTCGAGCTGCCGCTGGACCATCTGGCTGATGGGGATCAGGTGAACGGTCCACTCGCGCTCCTCGACGGCCACACCGCACTCGTGTAGCGCCGTTCTGAGAATGTAAACCGCGTCGTCTACCGGTAGCGGCCGGGTGTTCACCAGCGTGACCTTGATCTTCTGTACATCCGCGTTCACCACAACCGGCTTGCCCAGTTGATCGCTCAGAAACTTGGCGATCTGGCTCATGGGCGCGTTGTTAAACGATATCGGGATGGTTTTCGGTTTAGCCGGCTCGGTGCTCGGTGCCGACTGCGCACTTGTCGCCTGTTCACTAGCCGGCCCTGCGGACTGTGCGGCGGCCCCACCATGCGCGGCTGTACCTTGCGCTGCCCGGTCTTCTTGCGCATCGGCACGGACGAGCGGGAGTAACAGCACCGTCGAACTCAGCAATGCAATCATCTGGGGATGCCGGACATGCGTATTCATGGGTTTGTTCCCTTGGGCTGACTATGGGGTACTTCTTTGCCGGTCGTCTTCGCCGAGCCGCTTGGCGGCTTTGCTTTGTCGGCGCCACCCCCGCCGATGCCGTGAGGAGCCGCGTGTGGTCCCGCAGGCGGAGCCGAGGGGGCCGATCCCCTTCGCTCCGGGAAGAGCTTCATGGTCTGGGTCTTGCCCTTGTACTCGATGGTCACGCTATAGCCGTCGATGGCGATTACCTTGACACCCTGGCTCGATTTGCCCAATTCAATCCAGACCGGCTTGCCTTTCTGCGTCGTGAACAGGGCGCTGTCACCGAGCACGCCGGTGAGCCTCATCCCGTGCCTTCTGGGCATGGGTGGGGCCATGATGTTGCGCTTCTTGATGGCGGCGTGGACCTGCAGCGGCTTGGCCGCCGGCGCCTTTCGGCCACCGGTGACCGCCTGCGTGTCCGTGGGCTGGGTCTCCGTCGGCTGTGTATCCGTCCGTTGTGTGTCCGTGGGCTGTGTATCCGTCCGTTGCATGTCCGTGGGCCGCGTATCGGTTGGCTGTGAGGTTGCGGTCCCCGCCGCCAGGGTCGTCGGGATCCAATATCGCCATCTTACGTGCGTGCCAACCTGGTAAATGCCGTCCAGCAGCATCAGCGCCGCCAGCGCGAACATCGCCAGCGCGATCCGCCGCTTATGGACGCTTGTGAGGATTACCTTGCCCACGGCTCTTCCCTCGAGGGCGTCGCTTCCACTAACACCGATACGGCCAACCTCAGCGCAATCTTTCCCCCTTGGCTCGGATCGTTCGGGCTGCCTTTCTTCTGCTCGCCCGACAAGTCCAGCCGTTCCACACTGAGCACGCCTGGGATGCGGTACAGGTTGGCGATGAACTTGAACACGTTCTCCCACCCACGCCCGGCAGTCATCAGGTTCTCCCACCTGACCTCACCGTCGATGTGGAACAACGCCATCTCCAGCGTCGGATCATTTCCCCAGGGCACGGCAGCCGTTGGCGTGGCCCCGCGCAACTGGACACCGCTCTTCTGGGCCGCGGCGATGATCTGCTCGCCGACCGCCGTAATCTGCTCGTCGTACGGCTTCGGCCCCGACAACTCACCTGCGGTTTGCTCGTATTCCTTGAGCCGACCGGCGTAGTACTCGGCCTTGCGGTTGTCGTGAATCCTGCGAGCCACCTTGGCGGCAAGCCGGTCATGATCGGCCACCAGCTTGGCGTACGCACTGGCCAGCGGCTCGATCGCCAGGAAGTACATCGCAATCAGGCCCAGGCCCACGCCGCCCAGAAGCAGCGCTCTGCGATCTCTCCGGCTTATCTCCATTGCCCACCTCGTCTGCCAGATGACGGGAGCGTGTTCACGCCGACGAGTTCGGCACTAATGGTAAATCCCCCTCCTCTGGCCGGTTCGGTGCCTTCCGGGTTCACCGCGGCGAAGCGATCACTCTTTCGCAAGGCATCGGCCAACGCGAAGATCGCTTTGGGGTCCTTGGACGTTCCCTTGAAGACGAGCCGCCTCCCCCGCGAGAGCTGGATCGACGAGATCACGATGCTGTCAGGAATCGGCCGGCACAGGTCGGCCACAATGCCTTCGACGTCGATCCGATACGTCTCCAGTCGCTGCATAGCGCCAATCTTGGGTTGCAGAGCGGCCAAAGGTGAGTCGGCCGAAGCCAGCTCGCCCACCAGCTCCCGCATCTTCCGTGTTTCCCAGCCGAGCGCGCCGACCTGGATCGCCACGGCAACGATCGCCAAGGCTGCCGCAGCGGCGGTCCATCGCCACGGGTGCGCGGCGATTCTCTGAAAGCGTTGTCCCCGCGGCTCGACCTCGGTTCGCTCGCGGCCGCCGAGACGAATGATTCGGTCCGGTTCATACGCACCCGCCAGCGCCAGACCGATGGCCGGCCCGAATGCTGCCAGTTGCTCGGGGCTGAGGCGTGTGCCGCCGGCCCCGACGAGGTGCCGTGCCGACTCAATGGGTTCGACGGCGATGCCCAACCGTTCGGCCAGGGCGCCGCGCGCCTGGACCTGCGCGACCGGAGCGCACCATAGTACGCAGCGCACCTCGTGCCGCGAGACCTGCCCCTCGATGGCCTGTTGGCACTGGCGGCAGGTCAGTTCCAGACGATTCGGCTCGGCCGGTATGCGCCGGAGCGAATGCAGTAGTCCGTTGCCGAAAACCGCAACCAGCCAGTCGTCGGAAGTGACCAGCACGAGCACCTCGCTGCCCTCGGTCGCGTGCCGCTCGAGGCCATGTTGATACAGCGCGCTGATCGCTTCGGCCTCGGTCGTCAGCGCGTCGACGGGGAAGCCCGCGGCCGAAAGCTTGGCCAAGTGGCGGCCCACCTGCTCGCTGCGGACCCCCTGGACAAAGACTTGCCGGCGCGTGTCGCCCCACGACCGCACGGCACCTTTGCGATACCCCCACCTCAGTTGGTCGATCGGTACGGGCAGGTCAGCCTCCACCCGATGCGCAACCATCCGCCGGAGCTTGCCCTCATCAGCATCCGGGAAGGTCCAACAGCGGCTCATTACTTCAGACGTGGGCATCGCGGCAATGCAGCGTGTCGTTTCACCCTCTGCCGGCGCGGCCTGGACCGGGTTCGACGACACAGCCGCCTGCGGATCTGCAAGCAATGGCAGCTCTGCGGTGGTGATCTCCGTGCGCGCTCCCACACGATGCAGCTCCGCTCGCCGCAACACCGTCCCGCAGAGGTGCAGACCCACGACGGTCGGCTCGCTCATACGCGCACCCGTTTCTCGCAGCTACGGCGACGATTCCAACCAGTACAACACACGCGGCACATCACTACGACGGTCCACGACACACTCGATTGTGGCTTTCGTCAGGCCCGAGGCAGCGCGACCGTGACTATGAATGCGGAACACGTTCGATCGAACGGTGACCAACTCCTCGAGCTCGGCGAACCTGTTTTTCGTGATTCCGCTGACGTTCAACAACTGGCCGATTGAGGTATACCCCACCAGCGCGTCGCGCTGCCGGACGACCGCCTCCGCAAGCTCGGCGTTCACCCCCGGCAGTGTAGCGAGCACCTCGGGCGGGGCGGTGTTGATGTTGATCCGGCCGGGGAGCAGTTCCTCGTCCTTGAGCGTCAGCTCGTCCACGATCTGCTCGAAGATCGCCTGCGTGACCGGTCGGTCCTTTTCTTCCTCGCTGCGTACGTAGACGTCCCCTCCGCGGCCCAACTCACGCTCCTGGTCGGGATCGCGCTGCACATCGAGCAGGTCCGCCAGGTGTTCAAACTTCTTCTGCTGGCGGGCCTTGACGATGGATTCGGCAGCCCACGTCTCCAAGCCCAGCCGCGTGCTCAGCTCCTGCGCACCGGCACTGTTCAGGTTCAGGCGCTTTTGCCCCGAACCGCTGACGTTGAGCTCGTAGGAATAGACCGTCAGATAGGCAAACCAGCCACGGTCGAGCCGACCGTCGGCGTTGTCGTGCGGTTCGCTGGCGTCACCGTCGTTCTCCTCCGGATCCAACAGCCCGTTGACGTTGCGATCCTCGCCGTAGAGCAGTTCCGGCGTGACGCCGCGGACCAGCAGCAGCTCGCGCACCGTCCGGAACGGACCGTTGCGGATCTCGTACGGGTGGGCTCGGCTGGCGTAATAGCCGCGCTCGATGCCGTCCGGCTCAGCCTCTTCGTTTTGATCTCTCCAGTCGATGATCGCCCCCGCGATCGGGCCGGTCATGTTCGGGAGCCTGAGCAGTTGCTCGCGCGTGACCACGTTGACGTTCAGTTTGGTGCTCTCATCCCCGGCGCCGTACCAAGGAATCGGTATGGCTTCGTAGCCATCGCGAATGACGCTGAACGTGCCACCGGTGAGCTCGACGTCTCCCAAGTCGGTTGTATTGTCGCACCAGGACTCGCCCAAGGTGTCGGACGGGCTGGTGTCGTTCATGATTTCCGCCACGGCGCGCTCGACGCCGGCTCGCGCCAGGTTATGCGCGACCAGCCGATCCCGCTCGATGTTCGCGATGGCCAGATCTTGGCGAACGACAAAGCTCAGCCCCCCCGCCAGCAACGACAGAACGACGATCGCCCACAACACCAGGATCAACGTTGCCGCGGGGCGTCGGAATGTGGCTGTCATCGCTGCGGCCCCCCTGGCGGCGCGGCTTGTTCCCCAGGCTGCGGTTGGGGCTGGCGCTCGGTCGGCTTGTTGACGTGAATCGGCACGACCGTGGACAAGACCAACGGGCGCGCCGGCGTGGGTGAATCGTCCGGCTCGGGTCCGATGGCCGCGACGATGACGCGCACCGCCTCGGGTGCACGCGGTCGGGTGGCGGGCCATTCGCCCGTCCATTGGCCGTCCGCAAGGTACTCGAAGGATAGGCCGACGATCCCTTCCGCCACGACGGTGGCGATCCCGCCATCCCCCGGATGTTCGTCCAGACCATGGTCGCTTCTGGACATCAAGACCGGCAGGTGCCGTCCCGTCGGCCTAGCCAGAAAGAAGCTCATCTCGTACTGGTCGGACTCGGCCCCTTCCGGCCGGACCCGACGGTCGCCGATCACCTGTAGGTCGATGCGGTCGCCCCGCGCACTCCCCCCGCCGCTAACCCCGACGACCACCGGCTTGTCGCGGATCGGATCGCGCCGAACATTGCGCAGGGCCCCGGCGATCGCCCCGATCGCGTGGCGGGCCGACATCGCACGCGACACCCGCTGATCCAGGCCCCGTCGAGCACTCGACAGCGCGCGCGTCGCACTGACGACCGAGACAACCAACAGCGAGCTGATCGTCACGGCAACCAGCAACTCGACCAGCGTGAAGCCGCCAGGCGGGCCCAGCCGCCTGGCATGCCTTCGCCGAGTTGCACTCGCTCGTTCGCGCATGGAACGTTCACCTGTTCGTCGGCGGCAGACCGGGGGAGCCCGGAACCGTCTGTCCGCTTTGCTCACCGGCCGGCAGGGCAACCGCTTCGTAGTCGTTCAACCACGTTTCCAGCTTGACCGCGCCGCCGCCGCCCGGCCCGGACCAGCGTACTTCGACGAGCACGCTGAACAGCCCGCCGACCGGCAGTTGGTCGATCTCTACTCCCCAGTCGTAGGTGACGCGGCCCTGCTCCTGACTGCCTTGGGTAGGGTAGCCCAACATCCAGACGTGCGGACCGACGAGTTCCACATCCGCAAGCTTCTCCTGGGCCAGGCATAGGGCAGACGCGCGCTGCTCGGTTCGCTGTTGGTTGCGCATGGCCAGTGTCGCCACTGACATCAGCCCGACCACGCCGACGCCGAGCAGCACTGTCGCCGCCAGCACCTCGATCAAGGTCATCCCCCGCCGATGGCCTCCGTGCGGTGGATGTTCCTTAATGTGGATCCGGTTTTCCACTCGATCGTCCTCAGTCTCCCAGGTCATAGCGGTCCTGGCCGAATGCAGTGGTGCTCGGATCACCATAGACGACCCGGCCGCTGTGCGGATGCACAATGACTCTGTAGGCGTCATCACGGCAGGTGAGCCGAAGGGCCACCCCGCTGCTGGTGCCGTCCGGGAAGAACTTCAGATACTGTGTGCCACCTGCCGCCGTCGCTCCGTCCGGCGTGCGATAGGAACCCACGCTGACCGTCTTGGGCCAGCGTTGGGCCTTGAGCCAGGACATCTGCACGGCTTGCCACTGCCCCAGGCGGTCCCCGGGTGCGGCCGACCGCTCCGTGGGCTGAACGACCACCCCGTACGCACGGCGCTCGAGATCGATCTCGAGCGCATAGATCCGCCCTTGCGCCACCGCCAACGCGCGCACGGTTCGGGCGGTATGGGCGAAGCGTCCGGCCGCCTCGCCCAGTTCCCGGTAGGTGGCCGAGCGCCCCATGCGCGGCGCGATGACGCCCGTCAGGATCACGACCAGGGCCAGCACGACGATGAGTTCGAGCAGCGTGAAGGCCCGGGTGTCGCGGCCATTTCCGCCAGGCGCGCGGCATACGCCGGCCGACGCCGCACGACCCGGACGGCGGGCCCTCCTACGCACCGCTCGCGGCAGAACCTTACCAGTTCCCGATATCCTCGTTCTCACCTTCGCCGCCTTCCTGATCGTCGGCTCCGTAGGTGAAGATGTCGAAGTCGGCGTTGTAACGGCCGGGACATCGATACATCAGGTCCACGCCCCACGGGTCGATGATGTCCTTTTCCTTGGCGTAGGGACCTCTCCAACCGTCGCGCACGTCCGCCGGCGGCTGGAGCAACGCCTGCAACCCCTCCTGGTCCGTCGGGAATCGCCCGCAATCGGCCTGGAACTCCAGCACCTTGGCCTCCAGGACGGCCACCTTTTGCTGGGCCACCGCCTGCTTTGCCCCGGCGACCCGTCCCAGGAACCGGGGCACAATCAACGCGGCCAGAATCCCGATGATCGCCATCACCACGATGAACTCGAGCAGCGTGAACGCACGCGCGCCACGCCGATCTCGTCCATATCGCGCCCTGTGTCTACGCGCTCGCATGAGAGACCTCCTCCGCGTTTCCGCGGCGACTATCTTTGCTACTTTGCGACTCTGCCACTTTGTCACCGGATTCAGCCCCCCAAGGCTCCGAAGCCGGTCGTCTGAAACTCCACAATCGCCAACAGCAGCCCCGCCACAATGAAGCCGATCACGCCGGCCAGCACCAGGATCATCAGCACCGGCAGCACGCTTACCAGGCGGTCCAGCGTGACGCGGACTTCCGACTCGTGCACGTCCGCCGAGCGCAGCAGCATCTCATCCAACCGGCCCGTATTCTCGCCGACCCGCACCATCTGCACGAGCAGCGGCGGGAAGTGGCGGCCGGCGCCATTGTCGGCCGTCCCCCCGCGTTGCAGCGCCCTGGCGATCGACTCGCCGGCCTTGATTGATTCTGCCAGCCGGCGCACGTCCCGGCGTATCATCGTGTTCTGAATCGTGCCCTCCACAACGGCCAGTGCCTCGGTAATGGAAACCCCGCTGCGCGTGAGGATGCCCAGGTTGCGGGCAAAGTGAGCGGCGGCTACCTGGCGGATCAGCCGACTGAGCAGGGGCATACGGAGCTTGGCGGCGTCCCACCAGGGGCGCCCCGCACCGTGTAGGACTAGGTGGCGCCAGCCCATCGCCGCGCCCACCAGGGCCCCCAAGAGCAACCACCAGTACGCGCCCAGCAGGTTGCTCAGGCCCATCAACACCCGGGTGGGCCAGGGCAGGAGAAACGTGTCCACGCCGACCGATTCGACGATCCGGGGCACGATGACCGTCACGATGATGATCACCGAGACAATCCCCACCAGCAGCAGAATCGCCGGATAGATCGACGCGCTCTTAACCCGCTCGCGCAACTCGACCTGCCGCTCCAACATGCCGGCGAGTTGGGCCAATACCGTCTCCAGCACGCCGCCCG
>Ga0114922_10004106_pt1 | contig 13523 bp, 5 predicted proteins | sample AartaG_FD_100975 | JGI IMG/M metagenome (GOLD analysis project Ga0114922, IMG submission 100975) | Deep subsurface microbial communities from Aarhus Bay to uncover new lineages of life (NeLLi) - Aarhus_00045 metaG | ecosystem: Environmental > Aquatic > Marine > Oceanic > Sediment | place: Aarhus...
CATCCGGGTCAGTGCCATGACCGGTGAACGACACGGTATGCGTCCCCTGTGTTGCCGGGTTTGGAGTGATCGAGTCAATATAGGCAGTCGGTAGTTCATTGGGGGTTGGCGCTGATTCTATCGTTAGAGTCGCCATAACCTCAGGCGACCAGGCACCATCATCATCCCTGACCTTGAAGTAAATGGTATGCGTTCCCACAGACAGCGCAGACGCTGCCTTGCTGAACGAGCTTGAGGTGCTTAGCTGTCCATCTTTGCTCGACCTCCAGTTGTAACCGATCACAGAACCATCCGGGTCAGTGCCATGACCGGTGAACGACACGGTATGCGTCCCCTGTGTTGCCGGGTTTGGAGTGATCGAGTCAATATAGGCAGTCGGTAGTTCATTGGGAGTAGGTTCGGAAATGCTGACTACAAGAGGACTCGACCAGGCTGATACAACTCCCGTATGGGTGGCACATCGTGCCCGTGCGCTTACGGCCCAACCATCTGTTGAAGCTAGAGACCAACTCTTTGTAGCGGAAGTTGTCCCGACAGGGAGCCATCCCGAGTTCGTCCCGTCTCCCCAATTGAAGTAATACTGAACTGAGTGTCCTAGGTTGGAACTAGCGCCTCCAGTTGTGTAAATATAGCTCGTGCCAACCGTGCCACTGGTAGAGCCGGAGGGTCTAGAAGGCGCAGAAATAGCCTCGGAAGGTTCGGAAATGCTGACTGCAAGAGGACTTGACCAGGCTGATACAACTCCCGTATGGGTGGCACATCGTGCCTGTGCCCTCACCTGATAGGTGCCGGCTGAACTCCACGATTTGGACGCGCTCGTGGAGGAACTCCAGGATGAGTATGTCCCATCGCCCCAGTCAAAGCGGTATTGCACACTGTGACCAGCTGAACAGCTGGACCCACCGGTTGAATAGATATAACTTGTGTTTATGGTGCCACTGGTGGTGCCGGAGGGCACTGAAGGGGTACTGACACTGCAGGTCGGGAAAGGGCCTGAACCTTCCTTAACAAGGTATACGCCGACCTCGATATCGGCGCGGGAGTCGGAACTCCAACCGATGACCGCATCATCCCACTGGATGCGCCACCAGACCATTTGCTGTGAGATGACCGGAGCATCTGACAGTGTCCATCCTCGGCTTCCGGGAGCTTTTCTCGTGATGAGTGAGTAGGCGGTACTCGGGCCCGTTCGCACAGCAAGGTTGACCGCATCACTGTAAACGCGGACGCGATAGCTGAGGCCACCGTTCCCAACGTTGGGATATATGCCTGTACCAGGCAGCGGCTGCATATAAGCCGTCCCCCCCAGTGAGGCGTCTGCTGTCCAGCCGATGTCTCCGGTTACCCACTGTATTCGCCACCACCGATACCCTTCGTTATATTGCGGTCCGTCGATCACTTTCCCTTCGTAACCCGCCGGCATCGTCCTGATAAGCGCTGAACCAGTTGAGTAGGACACTCGGATCGCGACGCCGCCTCCAGCATCCGTGACAGCCACGCGGTCGCCATACGATATTGTGGGACTGGCGGCCTGTGCCACGCCCGAGGGAACGATAATCATCGGCACAAGTAGGGTCAGAGTAAGAATAAATGAAACAACTCGCAGAACCGCCTTATTTCTCATCTTTAGCCTCCATGTCCTTGGAAGAATTGAGTCTTTCGGTATTGAGACCCAAAACGCGCATAGGAAAAACCAAACCGATATCTTGGCATGGGCACTTTGTCATCGCGTGCTTGCCACTCTTGTAGCATTATATCATCGCCGAAAAGACTGTAAAAGGGTGGTTTCCATGCGGCGCGCAAGATAATCTTTTGGGTCATGAAGTCACCAAACGCTATATTGTTACACCGGGGGCAACAAAAGAAGCCAGTAGTCAGTTTCACCACAAAGAGTATTCTGGCCCTCTGCCTCACTGTTTCGTCACTGACAGATCTATCAGTAGGCTACTACCTTTGCTTCGGTTGCTCTATTCCAATCACGACACGAGGAATCCTTCTATTGGTATCACCACATCCGTCGTGCCTGGATACTCGAAGTTCCAGCACCCGTACTTATCAGTCAAGGCTGTGTCCCAATATTCTTGGGATGGCACAGTAAGCTGCATTGGCCAGACTCCTACCTTATGACCATCTTGCCACTGGGAGCCAATACCAGTCGCGTAATCAGGACCGTAGACTAGGTCATGAGCAATATGTGGTCCGCCTGAAGCCGCGCACAGCCAGTCGGCCTGACTGTAAGCCGCCAAAGTAGGATACAAGGCGCGTATCTGGGCCTCGGAGAGTGCATATAATCCACCTCCCAGATCAATGGCTGGCATAGAATAGTAGGCAGTCCGGTAATTCGTGCCTACACGGGAAGACGTCTCAAGATATTGAATAAGGGCATCGATGTTGTCTGGGCCTGCAACATCCGCTATGTCATCCCAATCATTAGCGGCGGACACCGCTTCAATGGCCTCCTTCAGTTGAAAGATGGCATCGTAGGTGCCTGCGGTATAGATTGGGTATTCCCCGGTCTTGTCCACAAACGCGTCAAAGAAAGCTGCCGTCTTAGGGGTGCTCTGTAAGCCCTTCCCCCAAGTATCCAGCATGATTTCACCATTACATTTCCCCTCGGTATTCACCCAGTGCTGTTTCTGTTGGCCTTCTACGTTAATGCCTACTGTCATAGCCGGTAGTCCCAACTCGATACGCTGTGAAGAATAGACAGCGGCCACCGCCACTGGCCCGCCAAACGCGGTGAAGACAATGTGAGGCCTCGCGGCTGCTATCTGTGTCAGCTCGGTCGAAATATCGGTAGCTGTGGCAGAAACCAGCCATGTGCCGACAACAGTGAAGCCCAGCAGAGGTAAGTAGTGTTGGGCAGATGTTACCAGTCCCGCACACCATGCCCCGTCCTCCATAAGTATGGCCAATCTCAGCTTGTCGTCTTCGGGCACCCTATAGTCTTCAACCACGGCGTCTCCATATTCTTCCAGCGTCGCTTTCAACACCTGGCCAATCGTTGTCGCCATCTTGTAAAGGCTGGTCACCAGAAACACCTCATTGTACAGGCCGGACTTGAACCAATATTTGTAGTGGTCGTAGTCCTCAACCACTGAGTATTGCAGAGATCCTGTGGCCGTACCGCAGTTCATGAATATCTTCTGCACATACATGGCTATCTCCCGGTAGATCGCAACATTTGCTGTGGTGAAACCACCGACAACGAAATCGACGTCGTCTATGATTGCCTCGAGAGCGTCAACACTCTCGTCAGGGGCGCCTAAGACTTCATTAGTATCCACTCGAACTAGTGCGACCCGATGGTACACGCCACCCACGTTCACCCCCGGGCCACTGTTGATTTCGTCCCTTGCCAGCTCAGCGGCCCACCACTCGTGTTCGCCCTGAAACTGCGTCATTGGGCCAGCTATGGCAAATGTGATGATCGGCTCTTCTTCTCCACCTCCACCTCCACCAGCGCAGCCTGATAGGACCAACCCTAGCACAAAAAGACTGGCAACAGCGAGAAAGACAATTCTTTTCATTTTCCTCCTTTCGCCTGCTTGAGTCTCTTGCCCTCTCCAAATAGGTGAGCTGCTACTCTTTGCCTATGATTCTATCTCCTATGAGGTCGGTGTCGTTTGAACTAACGACAAGTCTATTCCGTGATTCCCTTCTTCGGTCGAATAGGGTCGGCTTGGGCATGTATCCTTCACCGTTGCCGTATCTTGACACCACTAGCTACGATCATTACATAGTGCGCTAGCTATGGACTTCCTCCTAGTAGCTAACACTCACACCCCTTGCTCGAAGCTGAGGGATATAGGTATTTCGGGAGGTGCTGCTCAAGGGATTATTAGACAGATACACCTCATCTCCTTGTGAGAGCCCCGGATTGTTGACCAGAGGCGAGATATCGCTGACTTGGTTATTGTTGAGATCGAGGGATCTGAGATTAGTAAGGTTGGTCAAGGGCGTGATATCACTTATTCGGTTGTCCCAAAGGCCAAGCCAGTTCAGGTTCGTCAGATTCACCAGAGGCGAGACATCACTTATCCAGTTAGTCCCGATGGCCAGCCCCGTCAGCCCAGTGAGATTCGCCAGAGGGGAAATGTCGCTTATCCGGTTGTTCCAGAGCCGAAGGTCCGTCAATCTGGTGAGGTTGCCCAGAGGTGAGATATCGCTTATCTGGTTATCATGAAGATCAAGACTTCTCAGGTTGGTGAGATCGGCAAGACTAGGGAGTTCAGCATTGCTTATGTGCTTGACGTGCAGACCAAGCGCCGAGAAGTCGGTGACATCGGGCAACAATGTGATATCGCTCATCGAGTTAATCGTAACGTCGAGCTCCTGCAGATTGATCAGGCTGGCCAACGGTGAGAGGTCGTTAATCTCGTTATTCCAAATACAGAGTCCACTCAGGCCGGTAAGACTCGCCAGGGCCGAGATATCGCTTATCTGGTTGTCGTTTAGGCGGAGGTATGTCAGACCGGTGAGATTGGTCAAATGAGAGATATCTCTTACCTGGTTGCCATCGAGGTTAAGGTCTATAAGGTTCGTCAGGTTGGTCAAGGGCGAGATATCCACTATCTGGTTGCCCCAAAGACCAAGCGATGTCAGGTTGGCGAGATTGGCCAGAGGCGAGATGTAGCTTATCCGATTATTGCCGAGCCAGAGCCCGGTGAGATTGGTGAGATTGGCCAGAGGGGAGAGGCTGCTTATCTGGCTATTCTGGATATCGAGATTTCTTAGGTTGGTGAGGTCGGCAAGATCAGTGAGTTCAGCATTGCTTATTTGCCTAATCGATAGGCCGAGCGCTGTTAGGTTGGTGAGGTCGCGCAGCAAGTCGATATCGTCCACCGAGTCAATCGCAACGTCAAGGTCTGTTAGGTTAGTGAGGTTGGCCAGCGGTGAGAGGTCACCTATCTCGTTATACCAAATGAAAAGCCCTGTCAGTCTGGTAAGGTTGCCCAGGGGTGAGATATCGCTAATCTGGTTATCGTTGAGGCGGAGGTACGTCAGACCAGTCAGGTCACTCAACGGGGAGATATCGCCTATCTGGTTATTGTCAAGGTTAAGATCTGCCAAGTTGGTGAGATTAGTCAAGGGAGAGACATCCTCTATCCGGTTACTCCAAAGGCCAAGCGAGGTCAGGTTTGTGAGGCTGGCCAGAGGTGAAATATCACGTATCAGGGTATCGCCCAACCACAGCCCCGTCAATCCGGTGAGATTGGCCAGAGGTGAAATATCGCTTATTTGGCTGTACCGAAGCTCAAGATTCCTCAGGTTGGTGAGGTCGGCAAGGTCGGGGAGTTCAGCATCACTTATCTGCCTGACCGATAGCCCAAGTGCTGTCAGATTGGTGAGGTTTGATAGCGAAGACATACCGTTCATCGAGTTGATCGTAACGTCAAGCTCTCTCAGGTTGGTGAGATTGGCCAGGGGCGAGAGGTCGCTTATCTCATTGTGCCAAAGGAAGAGCCCGGTCAGTCTTGTGAGGTTGGCTAGGGATGAGATATCGCTTATCTGGTTATCGTTGAGGCGGAGGTATGTCAGGCTAGAGAGGTTAGTCAAGGGCGAAATATCGCTTATCTGGTTAGAATCGAGATTGAGGTTGGTCAGGCTGGTGAGGTTGGAGATAGGAGAGATGTCGCTTATCTGGCTATACCAGAGGTGAAGCTCCGTCAGGTGGGTTAGGCCAGCCAAGGGTGATATATCCCCTATCTGGTTGTCTCCGAGGCTGAGCCATGTGAGTTTGGTGAAGTTAGCCACAAGGGAGACGTTTTCTATCTGGTTGACTCCCAGATCAAGACGGGTAAGTTCCGTGAGGTTGGCAAGGGGCGAAATGTCGGTTATCTGGTTATTCGAGAGGTAGAGCTCAGTCAGCCCCGTGAGGCCGGCCAAAGGCGAGAGATCGCTTATCTGGCTTTCCGTAAGTTGAAGGTATGTGAGCTTGGTGAGGTCAACGAGATTAGAAACATCATCTATCTCATAGCCGCTCAGCCCGATTCCAGTAAGGTAGTTGAAGTTGGCCAGAAATGAGATGTCGTCCACCTGATTGCGTGAAAGGTCAAGCCACCTGAGTGTGGTGAGATCAGCGATGGGCGACACATCGCTCAGATGATTCCCGGAGAGTCCAAGATCTCTCAGGGCGGTGAGGCTCGCCAGCGGCGAAATGTCATCTATCTTGTTATCCCAAAGATGGAGCCAACTCAAGCGTCTGAGGCTCGAGAGTGGCGAAATATCGCTTATCTGGTTGCCCCCAAGGTCGAGTCCTGACAGGTTGGTGAGGCTTGCGAGAGGAGAGACATCGGCTATCTGGTTGTTCCAGAGCCGGAGCTCCGTCAGCGTAGTGAGACCTGCGAGAGGGGATACATCGCTTATGTGGTTATCCCATAATCCTAACCGTGTTAGATGAGTTGCATATTCTAGGCCGGTGAGGTCGGAGATCCCACTCTGCTCAGCATTAAGGGAAGCAAGCTGTTCCATATCCTGAGCGTAGATGGGACTCTCGGATTTACGGATAGCCTCCCTTACCGCTGCCTCAAGGTTGGGGTCAAGGAAGGTCACTTCTTCGTCTTCTTCGAAGTTGGCGGTGACGGAGCAGTCTTGGTTCACTGTGATCATGATAATGGCATCGTCGACATCGCCAATGATGTCCGCATCACTGGTCCAGTTGACAAAGAGATAACCGTCATCTGCACGAGCCGTCAGGAGCTGCCTGTCCCCTTCGTCATAGGTGAAAGTCCCCTCACCAGGCATCGTTACCGACCCTCCTTCCGTGCTGGAGATGGTCAGGTTGCACTGCGTTAGCTCTGGAACCGCTTCACCTCCGCATCCAATGAGCCCCATGCTGACGGCCAGCATGACTGCTAAAGAGATAAAAACCACTCTAGTCTTCATTTTCTACTCTCCTTCCTTGCGGTTCCTGAATTGGAAGCCTTTCATCTCCGCATTTCGTAGTCACCTGATCCATCCGGCTTCACCCGATCAATTGGGCAACTGCATCTTCGGCAACCCCGGCGTCTTAAACGGGAGCGTCGATCCTACTGCGGCAGCAGAAAACAGCCGGATTTGCATCCCTGTATGTTCTTGACTGAGCCACGTGTACATTACTGCAACTCTCTGGCCCGTACATTTGCCTGCATATCCTGCTGGGGTACTATACCACCCAGTTCCATTGGTCAGTCATTGGGAACATGAAGTCTGCGGTGACCACGTAGTTGGGCAGGTCATCCGTAATCCCTTCGTATCCTACTGTCTCAAAGACCCCGGATTGCCACTGACCGATTTCACCGGTGTGGCAAAGGTAATCCATGTTTCCACCACCTTCACCAGAAGTTCCATACATACGGAACCAGCAGTCTCCCAGAATCGTATCTACCGGGTCATCCTCTAGAGCAGCAAGGGCATCTCTTAGCTTCTCTTGGTCAACGTATCCGACACGCTCTACAGCCTCCAGCCACATCTCCAAGCCTGCCCAGTAGAGAGGAGTTCCCCAATAATCCTGGGACTGAAGGCCAGACCAGCCCAGAAAACCTGATGATAGCGGATCGCTATCCATCCGTTCCGCGATCAGATCATATATAGCTTGAATTTTCGGGCTCGTATCGTAGGCGGCAACCGTGAAACCCATTATTCCGTCCACTAGAGATGGGTCTGGCGGGTCGCCAAACGAGTAAGCGTAGTACCCGAAGTTCGCGCCCGGTCCGAATACCATAGCAGGCGGATTGAAGTTGTTGTCTATGCTTGCTCGAGTAAGGATGTCCACAATCCAGGGATAGCAGAAACCACAGAAGATGTCATAATTGGGGTCCGCCGGGTCTCCTAGAGCTGTTATGGCATTTTGAATCAAGGTGTTTGCCTCTGATTGAGTTGGCCAATACGGAACTTCGGCATCACCAACGACGTCGAAGTTATCTTCGGCCACCGTGAGATACTCCTCGCCGTGCTGGGCCCCCAACCCTCCAATGTGGGCTACATACGCCTTCGGGGTTCTTCCTAGCTCAGCCTCGAGCATGTCAGACAGAATGGGCAACTGGTACCAGTCGGAGTAACTGAGGGTGATGAACACGTAAGGCCAACTGGCAAGTTTGTCTGGCTCGTTTGCCATGGGGGCAGAACCACCCTCGAGAGTCACTAGTACTACCCCGGCCTCATTGGCGACAGGGGCTTGAGTAATAATGGCATCACTGCTAGCGGCGCTCCACAGAAAGTGGACAGTTCCATCATTGATGTCGGCGCAAATCTCTGCTGTCACATCTCCTATGTCGGATGTCGCAAGACTGATATCACGCCTGTCTATCTCTAGAGGCACGTAACAAGCTCCCGACGGTGTGTCGTATGCGCTCAGGTGGACTCCCCCTGAGAGGTTGACTTGCTCAACGAATTCCCTTGCAACTGGTCCTCCAAGTGTCGTTTCAAAAATAGCCAGATCCTCGTCCGTATCTCTTGCCATGCCAATTACGAGTACGGTCGGCTGTTCCGGTATATTCGGCAGCTGCTCTCCTCCACAGCTGACAAGACCCAAGCTGAGAGCTAGCACGACCGCTATTGAAACGGAAAACAGTCTGTTCTTCACTTCCTATTCTCCTTCCCGCAAGTCCGCAGACTGCAGGCCTTGCACTCCCATGCCTTTACAGTTGCCTGATCCATCGACTTCTGCCCAGTGAATCAGGCGACGATATTGCTCTAGATAACCTGGAGTTCAGGGAGGGATGATCGATACCAATGCCGCGGCGAGAAGACCTCTTGACATTACTGTATATGCTGGGCTCACCGCTATGCAATCCGTCCCAAGTCTCTGACACACGCACTTGACCGCCGGCCCTTATGTTGGTACTTGAACTACTGTTTCCTACAGAGGCTATTCCAATCCTACACCGCTGTATGAGGGATTGTCAATAGTCTTTCTGTGCGGTGCCCAAGGTATACTATGGAGCCCAACAGTCACAAAACGTCAAATTGTGACGGGATGATGCTATCCTACGATGTTGTGGCACATATTGTAGCGCGAAAGGCATTTCGCGATACAGTATAATCTATAGAAATGAGATGTAAGACAGTTTGTACTGGTTTCCCGTTAAGAATCAATCTTTGTCTTTTGGCAGGAGCAATCGTATGTGCTGCGGTCTCCAGTCTCCGCAGTGAAGAGACTGCTAGGATTACTTCGGTTGTAGTCGGATGGGTATTAGTTCTGGTGGCGGTGGGGCCATCCCTATTCGGGTTCGTGTGGGGACGCGTGAGAAAGGGAAAGGGTAGATACATAGATCCCGATACCATCGTACCGGGGTGGAGGCAATTCTGCCAATCAATGGGTATTGAAAAGGATATTAGGGTCAAGGTTTTTCCCGGTTTGCGCAACGCGTACCCCGACCTCACCAACACAAGAATAAAAATAGGTCAGCCGGTGTTAGATAGCCTGGATAGTGCTTCAATAAAGGCAGTAGTCGCCCACGAACTTGCACATATTAGGGTAGGTTCTAAGGTGCATTATACGTTTAAGCAGAAGTGCTTGCTGTTCGGCGTATGGTTTGGCGCGCTCCTTGGCGCCGGCGTTCTACTCTGGCGACTCTCGTATGGTTTTGGCCTGCCAAGCGCTCCCCTCTTCTGGTTTTCAGTTCTCCTAGCCCCAAGCAGCTTTATGGGCATATCTGCTAGATTCATGTCATGGCCCAGTGAATATCAGGCCGACGTGATGGCTATGCAGTATGTCAACCGCGAAGCAGTTATTTCCTTTCTCAAGGCGTTGGCTGCATTACGAAAGATGGATGTCACACGTGATTTCTATACGCACCCAGGAATAAACAGGCGTATTGCGAATTTGGACTGGCCTCCAGACACAAGGTTTAGAAGATGGTGTTTTGAACTCTAGATAGCAACGACACCAACGATATCTAACTAGAGTCACACATAAAGCCAAACTGTGTCCTCCGAACTTGCTCCCCGGTTTCGTTATTCTCCCGCATGATCGATATTCATTCGTAGCTCCCCGAAACAACCGTCAAACGTTTCGGGGTAGTTTTGGGGTGAGTTTCAGGGTGTTTCGAGGTGAGTTTCGGGGTTGCAGCGAGCCTCGAGTCCCTAGCTTAGGCCACCATTGGACCACAAAACGATGGTTTGTCTAATCAGTTAACAAAACGGGCTTTTGTGCAACTCTGCGGCCGGGTACTCTGCATTATTGCGCAGCTGGCTACGCTTCAGTAATCCACAGTCACTCCCCTCGCCTCAAGTTCTGGAATGTATATGTTGATGGAATCTGAGCTCAGAGGATTTTGCCACAGGTCAATGTAATCCCCTGTGCCCAATCCCTCATTCTGCACCAAAGGGCTGATATCGCTTATCTGGTTATCCCAAAGCACGAGCTCTGTCAGGCTGGTGAGGTTGGCCAGAGGCGAGATATCGCTTATCGAGTTACACGGAAGTTTTAGTTGCGTCAGGCTGGTGAGGTTGGCCAGAGGCGAGATATCGCTTATCTGGTTACCCCCAAGGCAGAGATATGTCAGACTGGTGAGGTTGGCCAGAGGAGAGATGCCGCTTATCTGGTTATCCCCAAGGTATAGCTCTGTCAGGTCCGTGCAGTGCTCCAGCCCGGTGATATCCGTGATGTTGCTTTCAGAAGCATCAAGCTTCTTGATTACCTCCATGTCTGAAGGGTAGATGGGCCTCTCGGGTATTCCGGTGATTTCTCTGATTATCGACTCAAGGAAGGGGTCGATGAAACTCGCCGCAGGTTCAACGCACTCAATCATGAAGCCAGCCACCCAGCCTTTATCGAAGTCTCCAGACGCGTCCGCGGCGATTACATGCTCTATGTTCTCTGCGATTCCGTCTCCCTGGTGGTCATCCTCATAATGGATGGTAGCCGAGCCGCCTGCGTGGCGCGTGACGGTGGTAACCATTGCCACGTGGCCGCCCCCTCCGCTCCAGCGGACCAAGATCTCGACATCACAGTCGGCATCAAGAGCGTCCTGAACCTCCTCTATGAGGTCGCCCCAGCTCCATCCATCTTTGGGATCATAGGTGTCTGTCCAAACGATGTCGGAGTCGATGAAGAGTTCATTGGCCTCAGAATAGGAATTCTTTCCATCAAGTATATCGTCGCCATCCGTCCCAGAGCCGCCGATGTCCGTGTCCATCTCATCCACGAGATCATCGTAGATATCCTGAGGGTCGTCTGTGGCAAGGCCGTGAACTTGCCCGAGATAGTCAATAGAGCGGGCTGCTGCGCCGGGGGCACAGCCCTTGTCGCCTTCGTCAATTGCCGCTATGTCAACCCAGCCGACCGATGCTGTCCGGTCCGGAAGGGGAATGGGACCAATCCAGGGCCCGATGATCCAGGGAATGTCTGAAAGGGCGCTTCCCCCACCATCAAAGCCACCCACCAGGTAAGGCTCGAGGCTAACCGGGTACGTGAAAAGTACATCTGTCACTTCTATGCTCGTACGCGGCTCGGAACTCAGGAACACGGCCGCCTCGAGACTCTCAATGGGAGTCTCGCCATCAAGCCCAAGGGAGAACTGCACAGACGGCGTCGAACCAAGGAGGTCATCCACATCGTCGTACGTCAAGTAGAGATTCTGGACCGCCCACTGGAGGTCGCCGGCGGCGGCAGTCGTGTCAATCACCACATTGAGCCAGCCGCCGCCATGCTGGTCAAGGAGCCAGTCGCCTGCCTCCTCTAGAAAGGTGAACTCAACAGCGCCGACATTGGAATACGGATAGAGAGCCTCCCCTGGCGACGCCATCCACTCTAGCTGCATGAAGCTGACTTCCCCATGAACATCAGGGATCCACTGGATCAAGTCCTCTACAGGAGGTGGGACTCCAAGAACGCACTCAATCATGAAGCCAGCCACCCAGCCTCTATCGAAGTCTCCAAACGCGTCCGGGGCGATTACATGATGTTTGTTCTCTGCGACTCCGTCTCCCTGTGTGGGGTCATCCTCATAATGGATGGTAGCCGAGCCGTCTGCGTGGCTCGTGACGGAGGTAACCATTGCCACGTGGCCGCCTCTACTCCACCAGCGCATAAAGATCTCGACATCACACTCCGCATCTAGCGCGTCCTGAACCTCCTCTATGAGGTCGCTCCAGCTCCATCCATCTACGGGATCATAGGCGTCTATCCAAACGATCTCGGAGTCGATGAAGAGTTCATTGGCCTCACAATAGGAATCCTTTCCAGCAAGCATATCGTCGTCAGCCGTCCCGCCGTCGATGCCGATGTCCGTGTCCATCGCGTCCACGAGATCATCGTAGATATCCTGAGGGTCGTCTGTTAAAAAACCGTGAACCTGCCCGAGATAGTCAATAGAGCGGGCTGCTGAGGCAGGGGCACAGCCACTGTGGCCTTCGTCAATTGCCGCTACGGCGACCCGACCGACCGTGGCTGTCCGCTCCGGAAGGGGAATGGGACCAATCCAGGCCCCGATGATCAAGGGAATGTCTGAAAGGGCGCTTCCCCCACCGTCAAAGCCACCCACCAGGTAAGGCTCGAGGCTAACCGGGTACGTGAAAAGTACATCTGTCACTTCTATGCTCGTACACCGCTCGGAGCTCAGGAACACGGCCGCCTCGAGCTCCTCAATGGGAGTCTCGCCATCAAGCCCAAGGGAGAACTGAACAGACGGTGTCGAACCAAGGAGGTCATCCAGAGTGTTGTACGTCAAGTAGAGATTCTGGACCGCCCACTGGAGGTCGCCGCCGGCGGCAGTCGTGTCAATCACAGCATGGAGCCAGCCGCCGCCATGCTGGTCAAGGAGCCAGTCGCCCGCCCCCTCTAGAAAGGTAAACTCAACAGCGCCGACATTGGAATAAGGATAGAGAGCCTCCTCTGGCGACGCCATCCATTCTAGCTGCATGAAGCTGACTTGCCCATGAACATCAGGGATCCACTCCTGTACCGTAGGTTCGCCTCCGTTGCCGTCCGGTGCACATGCCCCAAACGTCAGCAGCACCGCCAGTACCAGGGCAAACAGGATACTAAGTATATTCTTCACTTTTTTCTCCTTTCGTATTGTTTTGTTGTCTCATTGCCCCGCCGACGAGGGGGCATGGCGGACTGTCTATAGCACAACATTTTTGAACAACCCTGGGTTTCGAAAGGGAGGGTTGATTTCACTGTGGCAGAGAAAAAGAGCCCAATTAACATGTCCAGATGGGCTGAGCTGAGCATCAGGGGAAGTGCCACAACCTTCTGCCGCACACACTCAATCACCTATCTTTTGCAGTACTACGTCTTGTAACAGTTCTTCCTGTGAAAACTGCTCTTAAAGACCATTATACCGTTATCTAAGGAATTGTCAATCGTTCTTGTCCGGTGTTTACAACATGCTATGGAGTTAAGAAGTCACAATTCGTCAAAACGTGCCATTGAGCGCACGGCGGGATGTCAACATGTGCTCATATGTGGCAGGATCATTATCCCAATTACAGTGCTGCGCAAAACAGCGTTTCGTGACTCCTTGTGTTGGAATCACTCTCAGGCGAGGTACTTGACATTCGCGTCTGGTGGCCATAGACTGTAGCTCAAGGGG
>Ga0114922_10004107_pt1 | contig 13523 bp, 11 predicted proteins | sample AartaG_FD_100975 | JGI IMG/M metagenome (GOLD analysis project Ga0114922, IMG submission 100975) | Deep subsurface microbial communities from Aarhus Bay to uncover new lineages of life (NeLLi) - Aarhus_00045 metaG | ecosystem: Environmental > Aquatic > Marine > Oceanic > Sediment | place...
CGACCCGCTGTTTGTGGATGCGAACGGTCCGGATGGCATTGCCGGGACGGAAGATGACAACGTACATCTTCGGGGCTATTCGCCGTGCATCAATGCCGGCGACCCGGGTGGTGACTACAGCGGCCAGGTTGACGTTGACGGCCAGCCGCGTGTTGCCTACGGCCGGGTGGATATGGGTGCAGACGAGGTATTTCCGGCTGCCGGTGATTTTGAGCCGGATGGTGACGTGGACTTCGCGGACTTTGCCATATTTGCCGGAAACTGGCTGTTAGGCGTTTCCAATTGACTATTTTCTATTGAATATTGATTATTTTTTGAGATTGCCACGTCGGCCGTTAACGGCCTCCTCGCAATGACAGAGGTGGGCTTTCTTAATAGATTCTTCGCTGCGCTCAGAATGACAAATTTGGATTAGGGCTGTGAGTCCCGATAACGTCAGGACTTATGGCCTTTTTCTTAGCTTTAACCGGAAACGGGTGGGTTCATATCTATCTAATAGTTTTGTCAAGGTGCCATTTAGACGGTATAATTTCCTTGATTCGCGGGTGCTGATTTGGTACAATGATTATATCTTAATAGGGGTCAACTTCTTTATTGAGGATGGGCGATGAATCCCTGGCTTGAAACTATCGGTGTTATCTTAGTAGCCCTTTTGGGGCTTCTTTTGGGCAAGCTGTTCTCAGGTTTTCGCAAACCCTATTGGACATGGGGCTATTTTCTGCCCTGCATACTCATCGGGATGTTAGTGCTGGCCAGGTTGAATAATACGCTGGCCTTTGTGCCGCCGTTTTCCTGGCTCACAATGGGGCGGACAAGGTTCATCCTTTTAGCTTTGGGCGTTACAATGGGCTTGAGTACGCCGCTCTCACGTCTGCCCCGCAGATGTGAGAAGGTCATAATTTGTATCTTGATGGGTGTCGTCGTAGCCTGGTTTTCAGTTTCGCCTTTTCTTGTTCCCGCTCTGATAAAAGAGCGACTCTTGAATCTTAGCACAAGGCTTGATTCGGATGGCATCTGCTTTCAGAGCACCAATTATACCTGTGGCCCGGCAGCAGCGGTAACGGCCCTTGGAAGATTAGGCTTATCCGCCGACGAGGGCCAAATAGCTGTACTTTCTTATAGCAGTCCGGTCGCTGGTACTCTTCCAACCTGCCTTAGCTCAGCTCTTCGCCAGCTCTACGGTACTGACGGGCTAAAATGTCAGTACCGTTACTTCGACTCGATTAGTCAGCTCAGGAATGCAGGCATCACGTTAGCTGTGGTCAGGGTCGGATTTCTGTCCAACCACTGTGTTACTGTTCTTGATGTCTCGGACCGTATTGTCACGATTGCAGACCCCGTTGTGGGCAGGCAGTTGATGACACACGAGCAGTTCGAGAAAATCTGGCGATTTGCCGGTATTGTGCTGAAGCGGGACTCTACTCAGAATATGTCCAGTTCGTGCCTCGTGAATCCCGTTAGAAATTTTGTGAACGGCGCCTGTCTACGAAACGGGCGTATTTCCAACGAGGTGAAGCCCTTCGACTCGGCCCAGGTAAACTGTGAAGCGTATCTCGTGAATTGAGCGTTGAGCACAGGATGTGAGAGACGAGCCACGAAAATACGTGACATTCCTACCTGATTTACGGATTTTTTCACGAACTGTGACATACAGTTGTCACACCCTCAATAAAACTATAGCTGATTCATTTGGAATAGTCGATATTTGTGTACAGAAGAAAAACGCAAATTGCGACGAGCCAGGAATAACTGAGCCAGGAATAACTGACCGAGACCCAGCCGGGCTTACTCTTTTTGGGGGGAGCTCGGCTGGGCTGATTTTACTGCTTTACCGACGGCAGGTAAATAAGCATCTTGCCTGAGTAGCTTTTACAGCAGCCGCGGATTTATCCTGGCATCAGCAGCGATTGGTTGGCCTCTCTGTTCGCCCAAATAAGGCCACACTAAAATAACAATTCAGTCGTTTTTTAAGAGAACGAAGACTGCAAACTCACCTTTTACGGGTACCTCGATGGTTTCAGCATAACACTTGCCTTTGGCTATGGGACTACCGAATAAGTTCTGCGGACCCATCAGGCGGAAGGAATCGCCATTTTTCAAAAAGGGTTTTGCTCGAACCTTTACAATTTCCGCCTTGTCCCAGTTGTAAACTACAAGGTGCGCACGCTTTCTGTCGAATCGATTGGGTAGAAGAACACTCTTTATTCCCTCTGGCCGGTTTTGGCCCTTTTTGATGATAAGGTTACCTTTCTGCACGGTCTTTCTGTATCGGATAATGTTAAGGTCGCCGTTGACTATTATGTTATCGCGGACCTGGCAGTTTTCGTTGTACGGTGCACTGTAACCGATTCTCATACTGATACCATACAAGTAGTTTCTGAATACTCGGATGTTGTTACTTGGTCTTCCACCGCCGATTAGGAATGGGCCTTTATTGCAGCAGATATTTTCTTCGACAAGGAAATTATCGACGTACGCGCGCTGCGAGCCGTAGGCGTGCAAAGTGTAAGTGCCATCGTAGCGGCAGCTCATTACGCAATTTGAAATCACTTTAACGCCCTGGTCATTTTGCGTGTAGATACAATGCCCGTGACCACGGTCGGTGCCCAGCCAGCCGTTATTGTAAATTATGCACCCGTAAATCTCCGGTTCTATTTCACCTTTCCAACAACTAATGCCCTGGCAGCAATCGTGGATAATCAGGTTTATGTACTTGCAGTTTTTTCCGCCGTGCATGTGAACTCCACCCCAGGGTCGGTTCAGGTCTTTGGGGTGTGAGCCTGGACTGACCGCCTTTTTTGGCACCGGTTCTGACACGAATACCTCCAGGTCCCGGACCCATACATGCGCGGACGGACTTTGCATCGACAGGCCTCCGTCTATCCTAACTCTCTTACCCGGTAAGGGGCGGATATGAATTGGCTTTTCCTCAGTACCTACGAGACGGATTTCGAAAAGCTCTTTGGGACGCCGTTTGTAGGTGCCTTCAAGCAAATAGATTGTGTCACCCGCTGTAATGTTCTGCTTGCCATCGAGAGCCGAGGCGATATCCCAGGGAGCATCTTGCGTGCCTGGATTTGTGGGTTTACCATCAGGCCCTACATACAACTGCGCTGCTGAACCAATCTGTACCGCCAGCAACAACACAAAAAAACCAATGCGATGTTTCATTATCAACACTCCATTTTATCCGATACGTTTTGTATAAAGCCGGGTTTGGAGAGCGTTTTTCCAGGCGGTCCAGTTTGAATTGCCGGTATGTTTTTTCATTAAGGCTCATTGAATCGTTAGCTTTGATAGTTCCTGTTTGATTTGCTCATAGAGAACATCTGTCCATTCGGGTAATGGATGCTTTTCTTTAGGGCAGAGCCTCTTTCGAAAGTCGACAGGACTCAGGACCACGGAAATCTTGTCAATACCAGTTTCAGCGGCGAGTATAAACAGGTCTTCAGCAGCCCCATCTCCCATAGCAAGGCACCCAATAGAAGCATTACTTCCATGAATCATGATGTCGCCGCCGAGGTTTGTCCGGCTCTCCCGGTTTGCCTGCCTGCGGTCGAACTCATTTGGATAGTTTACTCTGAGTGAAAGATGGAACATGCTATTAGGATTGAGGGACTCAATTCTATAAAGGCCCTCCGGAACCTGACGGTCCCCTTCCTTGAGCTTTGGTCCAAGTCGACCGCTGGCAGCGAGAATGGGATACGTTCGAATCAATTTGAATCTGTTCTCTCCACCACAAGCCCAAACTTCAAGCTGTTTCTCGTATTTAAGGCCAACAAAAACAACTTCCTGGGGAGGATAAGGTATCTTTGCCGCCTCGAAATATGGAAGTAATCTACTCCGAACTGTTTGACCATACTGCTCAAGACACTGCTGTACTGTTTTTCTTCCCTTTGCAGCTTGGAGACCTGCAACAAGATACCGCTGCAGGTGTGAACGAAAGGCAAAAGCCAATATCACGATACTGAGCAGGAATAGAATAATACGTAGTCGTTTCATGATAGACCAAATTAAGACAAAACTCTCCCTCCCGAACGTCCCTCTTGGCCAGATGGCTTAGGTACCGGTTTTCCAATACTTTTGCACAGCGCTATTAATTCGCGACCTTGCTTTATTCGATACGTTTTCTGTAAAGCCGGGTCTGGAGAGCGTTTTTCCAGGCGGTCCAGTTTGAATCGCCCGGCTCGTTGTCAATGGCCATTGTTACCTGGTTCACCTTTGCGTCCAAATCGTCAATGTAATAGACCATAAAGGCCTCAGGTGTGGCCGGCAGCTTCGGCGAGCCGAAGTCATATTGACCGTGGTGAGAGAGGATAATATGCCCGAGGGCATCCAGAACTGTTTGCTCAATCTGCGTTCCCTTTGCCCTCAGCGCATCTGCCTTTTGATTTATCATAAGAAGACTTTTTACAACGTGGCCGATTAGCTGGCCTGAATCGGTATATGAAAAGGCCATATCGTACGAAAGCTCTTCGGTTTTGCCGATGTCGTGAAGGAAAATCCCGGCAAGAACTAAATCGGCTTGTACTTTTGGATACAACGGCAGTATCGCAACAGCCACTCGCATCATATTGTGGGTGTGCTCCAGCAGACCGCCGAGATAATTGTGATGCAGTTTCATCCCACCGGGCGCATTGCAGAAGTTCTCCATCAGTTCGGCATCGGCCAAGAATTCTTCGACCAGCGTTTTTAAGTGTGGATTTTTTATCCGGCCTACAATCTTTTTTACCTCCTCGAACATTTTGTCTGTATCTTTGTCCGTTCTCGCCAGAAAATCCTCAAGAAGAACCTGACCTGCATCGACGATGCTGATGTTATTTACGACAATCTGGAGCTTGTTTTGATAAAGCTCGCTTCTTCCGTGTATGTGGACGAATCCGGGTTTTGGCAGCGCTTTATAAGCTGCTTCGGTTGCCTGCCACATTCGTCCATTCATTTGGCCGGTACGGTCCGAAAGGAACATCGCTATATATAAGTCGCCTCGCGTTGTGCTTCGCAGGATTGGCTCTCTGACCATATAAATATCGTCGATTGTCTCACCCGGCTCGATTTCATTGATAAATTTATGCGCCATCGTTATCTCCGTTAATTGATGATTCGAAATAGTGGCTAATCGTTAATTATCAATCATATTACCTGGCCGGCCTTTATGCAAGAGCGGTTAGAAATTCTTTGTTGATAATACAAATCCCGTTAGATATTCGAAGGGAGATGTCTTCAAAGGAGTAAAACGGAAAAATTTCTAACTGTGCTTGCAACCCTTCGTATTTTGGACTATAAACGTGCTTCATATAGTATGATTGAACTCAATATGAGGCATAGAACATGAGATACAGCCGGATGTTTATACCAACGGTAAAAGAGGTGCCCTCCGATGCGGAGACGGTAGGCCATAGACTGATGATTCGGGCGGCCTTGATACGCAAGGTCGCCAGCGGAACGTACACGTATCTGCCGTTAGGCTGGCGGAGCCTGCTTAAAATCATTGCAATCGTCCGTGAGGAGATAAACAAAGCCGGGGCACAGGAGATTCTTGTGCCGTCGATGCAGCCCCTTGAGCTGTGGGACAAGACCGGGCGGAGTACCGACTACGGCCCCACGATATTTCGTTTCAACGACCGTCACGGCAGAGGAAATGTGCTCGGCCCTACCGCTGAGGAGGTCTTTACCTCCTTGGCCGCCGGTGAGATAAAGTCTTACAAGCAAATGCCCATCAATCTTTATCAGATAAGTCCTAAGTTCCGCGATGAGTTCCGGCCGCGGTTCGGGCCGGTAAGGTCGCGAGAATTCATAATGAAAGATGCGTACAGCTTTGACGCTACCCCGGAAGGTCTCGATGAGTCATACAAGGCTATGTACGATGCCTACTGCCGAATTTTCAAACGCTGCGGACTCGACTATGTCATCGTCGAGGCTGAATCCGGCGAGATGGGCGGCTCCGGCTCACACCAGTTCACCATCCCCTGTGAATCCGGCGAGGATACAATCGTTTATACCGAAGACGGTTTTTATGCGGCAAACCTCGAAAGGGCGGCAGTGGACCCATTGCCGAAGGAAAAATCCAGCGCCGAAATACCAGCTATGCAGGAAGTCCACACTCCGAATATCGGCACTATCGAAGCGGTCTGTGCCTTCCTGAAAACCGAACCGAAAGATATGGTAAAGACCCTCATATATGCCGCAGGCGATGAAGTAATCGCGGCGGTAGTGCGCGGCGACCACGACTTGAATCCGGAGAAACTTACCCAGGCCGTTGGCGGTAAACACAGCGAACTTGCGGATGAGCCGACTATCCAAAAAGTTACCGGAGCGAAAGTTGGTTTCGCCGGGCCGATGGGAATAGCTGGTAAAATCTCGAAGATGATTATCGACCACGCTGTTGCGGCGATGGCGGTTGGTGTTACCGGTGCAAACAAGACCGACTATCACGTCAGGAACGTTGTGCCGGGTAGGGATTTTCCGTTGGACGGGGAAAACATTACTATTGCCGATATCCGATATGCTGTCGAAGGCGATATGTATAACGGCAAAAAGCTGCTGTTTAAGAAGGGTATCGAGGTCGGACAGGTCTTCAAACTCGGAACAAAATACAGCGAAAAACTCGGTGCAAAATTCCTTGACGAAGAAGGCGTCGAAAAGCCGTGCATTATGGGCTGCTACGGTATAGGTATAAACCGGATACTTGCGTCTGCCACTGAAACCCGTAATGACAAAAACGGTATTATCTGGCCGATTAGTATTGCCCCGTTTGAGGTCCTGGTTACCTGCGTTAATCAGGATGATGAAGAAGTTGCAAAGACCGCTGAACACATTTACCAGCAGTTACTGGCCAAGGGTGTTGACGTATTGTTAGACGACCGCATTTTGCGCGGTGGGGTGAAATTCAAGGACGCCGACCTTATCGGCATACCGGTCAGAGTTACCATCGGCAGAAAGTCCGTCGCCGAGGGCAATGTCGAGTTGAAACTGCGGTCCGAATCAGAAAGCCAAAAAGTGCCTGTTGAAAAAGCGACAGGTAAGGTAATTGAGCTGGTCAACTCACTAAAAGAACAACTGATGGTGTAAGTGGCGTACGACTAACCTCGAAACTAAGGATGGTAAACTATCCATGTGGGAGCTAAAGAAGCCTAAGCCGGCCAAGCTGATAATTGCGATTTTGGCAGCGGACAGGCAATGCTTGCACGCGGCCATCGAGGCACTGACCGACAAGTTTGGCCACGCCGATTTTACAAGTGACGTCTGGGCGTTCGAAAAAACCGATTATTACAAAGAGCAGACAGGCCCACATATCATAAGACAATTTGTCAGTATTGAAAAGCTGATTGACCCGGGCAGATTGGCGCAAATCAAACATAAGACAAACAAGTTAGAGCAAAAGCTGGCGGCGAGGTTGGGCCTTCCTCTGCCCAGGCCGGTGAATCTGGACCCAGGCATTATTGAACCTTCGAAATTGATTCTGGCCACAACAAAAAACTATTCGCATCGTATATATATAGGCAAAAAGATGTACGCCGAGGTAACGCTTGTATTTGACAAAGGTAATTGGCGGGCATTGAAGCATACGTATCCCGATTACAGACAGAAGTGCTATTTCGATTTTTTCATTAAAGTCAGGACCCGGTTACTGGAGCAGCTAAAATCACGACGTTGAACACATTAGCAATAATTTTGCCTGCGAGTTCATTTGTGCTGTCAGTTTTCTTAACAGCCGTCGTAAGAAAGCTCTCTGCTCGCGCCGGCTTCGCAGCACGTCCGGCCGAGGACAGGTATCACCAAACGACCATTCCCCTCGGCGGTGGTATCGCAATATTTATTACACTGATGGTTTTCATCCTCGGTGCAACGGTTGCAATAAAATGTCTTCCGGGCCGCCTTAATTCACTTGTCCAAACGGCAAATATTGACATTGCTGACTTTTTGGCCAAAGTCAACCAGCTCGTAGTTATATTACTGAGCATTCTCATCTTGTTCGCGCTTGGCCTCTGGGACGACAAAAAACATCTCGGGCCTTTTTTCAAACTTGCTGTTCAGTTCGCGGTTGCAATAACCGCCGCCTTCTTTGCTGATGTCAGAGTAGAGTTTTTTATTGAAAACAGGATAATTACCTCTGCACTCTCAGCCATCTGGATAGTTTTGATTATCAACTCCTTTAATTTTCTGGACAATATGGACGGCCTGTCTGCCGGTATTGCACTCATAACAAGCAGTATTTTATTTGCCGCAGCGGCTATAAGCGGACAGGTTTTCGTCGGCGGCCTGGCGCTTATTTTTATAGGGACATTGTTAGGATTTTTGGTATTTAATTTCCCACCGGCTAAAATCTTTATGGGAGACGCCGGCTCGCTTGTGGTGGGCTTTTTCGTTGCACTGCTGACCCTGCGTACCACGTATTATCACGAAGCAGAGAGCCGGCGTGCGTATGCGGTCCTTATGCCGCTTCTCGTTATGGCGGTCCCGCTCTATGATTTCATCAGCGTGACGCTGCTGCGTATAAGTCAGGGCAAAAGCCCATTTGTCGGTGACACCCAGCACTTTTCCCATCGATTAAAAAGGCACGGATTGACCGATACCCAGACAGTCCTGACGCTATACCTGGCTACGCTCTGCACCGGCCTTGGCGCAATTTTCCTCTATCAAGTCAATCTGGCCGGGGCGATACTAATCTTTACTCAAACGTTTATGATATTGGCCATTATTGCAATCCTGGAAACGACGGCCAAAAATGACAAAAGCGGCAATTAGCTCCAGTTCATCCAAGAGCAAAGGACAAGTGGTTTTAGAATATGTTCTGCTTGCCCTTTGCCTCTGTGTAATTGCACTTCGAGCAATGTTTACGGAAGGCCCAGCCGCGCGGTCGGCGGCCCTGCCGGCCAATCTAAATGACAGCGTCTATAGCTTGTCGATGTCGGCTGTTCTGTTCTTGTCGTTTGTTGTTTGGCTTATAATGGGCTTGTATAGTAAGAGGTTCGTATATCGCTTCAGCGGTATAGAAGTCGGTCTGTGTATCTTCTGCATAGCGGCTATTGCTGCCGGCTTTGCTGCGGCAAACAAACGGGCTGCAATCACGAATTTTGTAACATTGCTTGGTCCCATCCTCCTGGCTATTTTGTTAGTGCAGATACTGGACTCGCACGCAAGAATAAAACTGCTAATGGCGGTCATTGCTGCTTTGGGTGTGGTCTCGGCCTATCAGTGTACCGAGCAATTCTCCGTCAGCAACCAAATGATGATTGAGCAGTACGAACAGGGCCGGGATGCTGTACTTGAGCCGCTCGGCATACAGCCCGGCACATTTGCCCAGTTTCTTTTCGAGCATCGTCTTTATACAAAGGGAGTGCGCGGCTTTTTCACAACCAGTAATTCCGCCGGTTCATTTGCACTGCTGGCTTCTTTTGCGGCGGTCGGTCTGTTTATCGGCAAACTCAAGAGTCTAAAAAATGATGCGTCCGTCTCTCTCCGGTTGGTTATCACCGGTATTGGGGCTGCGATAGTTATTTTGTGCCTTGTTATTACGCGGAGCAGAGGCGCAATCGCAGCATCGCTTACCGCGGCGGCAATGTTTATTGCGTACCTTTTGTTCGGAAATTGGTTAAAGAAGTACAGGAAAATCATATTCATTATTTGCTTGCTATTGTTTGTAGTCGTCGGCTGCGCGGTTGTTCGGTATGGGATTGCGCACGGCAGGCTGCCGGGCGGAAATTCAATGCTGGTCAGATGGCAATACTGGACCGGCGCTGCAAAAATGTATGCCGACTGTCCTTTGACCGGCGTTGGCGGCGGCAATTTCGGCAGCTTCTATCCCCACTACAAAAGCCCTTCAGCACTGGAAACTGTTGCTGACCCGCACAATTTTGTGCTCAGTATCCTGACTCAATATGGGCCGCTTGGGCTTATAGGATTTTTAGCAGTTGTTTTAGTGCCATTATGGCGAGCAGTGTCTCCCAGACCTGTTTCACCGTCGGCAGAGACTCGTCAGCATGGGCCGGCTTTTTTCAAGCTCGCCGTACCGATGGTAATTGTTGTATCGGCTGCCTTGCTGTTCATCAGGCCGATTCTTTCTCCGCTGCCGTCTGTCGGTTCGCTGCAAGAGAAGAACGCTGCGATAATTGTGTTGTATGTAGTGCCGATGGTTGTATTTATTATTGGTTTTTTGCTTTTGACAGCGGGCGAAGTGTCGAACAAAACAGGCCCGGTGAATATTATCGCTGCCGGACTTTTTTGTGCCTGCTTAGGCGTGCTGATTCATAATCTGATAGACTTTGCGGTTTTTGAGCCGGGCGTCTTCACCACTTTTTGGGCGATAATGGCCTGTCTGATTGCATTGGGTTTCGGCCACAAGTCTCGGCGGCAGTTTGTTGTTAAACCGGCGCTTTTTACGAGGGTTCTGGTGACGGCGGGGGGGCTTGTTATAGTTTGGGCCTATCTTAATTACGCCTTTGTCCCTGTGGCCAAAGCCGGCGCAAATATTAAACTGGCGATACAGGGGCCTGGATACACGCATGAACTTTTAGACGAAGCCGCCAAAGATGACCCGCTGGACCCATCGGCGTTGAATTTGAACGGCAGGTTATATTTGCAGGACTATAACGATACAGGCAAAAAGCAACCCGTTTTGCTCGAGAAAGCGGCAAAGTGTTTTCTTGGCGCGATTGAACGCAACGAAGCGAGCTTCAAGAACTATGACAAACTAAGCACGGTGTATAGGCTACTTGGTGACACTCAAAAAGCCTAGGACTTTGGCCTTGAGGCGGCAAAACGTTATCCCGGCAATGGGCGGCTACAATTCAAATTAGCTGAAATCGCTGAGCAGTTGGGCGAAACGACTGTGGCTCTCGAGCATTACAAAAAAGCTGTTATGATTGAAGATAAGTATCGCCGCCAGTTCCAGAGAATGTATCCCGAAAGAGATAAAATAGTCAGCCGGCTCGGTGAAGAAAAATACAGGAAAGCAAAACAGCAAATAGAAAATCTATCCCAATAACCAGCCCTTTAATCCTCTACATTAGTTGTTGCCTGTTTCGCTCAGTATCTCGTCAGGTATGTCAAAGTTGGCATAAGTGTTTTGTACGTCATCGTGGTCTTCAAAGCCATCCATCAGAGAAATTATTTTCTTAGCGGCTGCCGCATCGTCGACCGGCACGGTATTCTGCGGAACCATCGAGATTTCGGCTATATAAGTTTGTATCTCCTATTCTACTTACCGGCTATTTGGCTCAATATCTCGTCAGGTATGTCAAAGTTGGCATAAGTGTTTTGTACGTCATCGTGGTCTTCAAAGCCATCCATCAGAGAAATTATTTTCTTAGCGGCTGCCGCATCGTCGACCGGCACGGTACTCTGCGGCACCATCGAGATTTCGGCTACATAAGTTTGTATCTCCTATTTTACTTAACGGCTATTTGGCTCAATATCTCGTCAGGTATGTCAAAGTTGGCATAAGTATTTTGTACGTCATCGTGGTCTTCAAAGCCATCCATCAGAGAAATTATTTTCTTAGCGGCCGCCGCATCGTTGACCGGCACGGTATTCTGCGGAACCATCGAGATTTCGGCTACCTGAGTGGGAATCTCTTTTTCTTGCAGTCGCTCTTTCAACTTCTCGTAAGCAGCCGGGTCGCACGTTATTTCGTAAACATCCCCAGTATTTTGCATATCATCTGCGCCCGCGTTAAGGGCGATTTCAAAAAGCTGCTCCTCATCCGTGTCCCCTGTACTAACCGTGATAAGTCCCTTCTTAGTGAACATCCAGTTAACGCATCCTGTTGTCCCTAATGAGCCGCTGTGCTTTTCGAATAGTCTCTTGATTTCCGGCGTTGTGCGATTGCGGTTGTCGGTTAGCGCTTCGACCATTATAGCCACGCCGGCGGGTCCGTAACCTTCATAGAGGACCTCCTCATAGCTGGCGCCTTCTATCTCTCCGGTCCCTTTTTTAATGGCCTTTTCAATGGTGTCCTTGGGCATATTTGCGGCTTTTGCCTTGTCGATTGCATATCGCAAAGATAGATTCGCAGACGGGTCGCCGCCGCCGGTCCTGGCGGCAACGATTATCATTCTGGCCACTTTGCTCCATACCTTTCCGCGCTTGGCGTCAACGGCTGCCTTTTTGTATTTTATTCCCGCCCAGTGTGAATGACCTGACATAGCTGCTCCTGAACAATTACGAAAGAATCACTCGTTCAAAAATAAAAACGATAAGTCATTATAGCGTTTCCTCAGAAAAAAGCAATAATCCCATATCCTATTCTGTTACCTGCCTTTTCTGCCAGACCTCGGCCATTATAGAGGCTGTAATAATACAAATAAAGACGAAAATGGCAGCCGGCATTGCCGCCTTCCGGCCAAAATGCTTCAAAGCCAAAACCGTGCCCAACCCGGCGTTCTGCATCCCAATCTCAATCGCCAAAGTCCGTTTTCTGATGTTGGCCATCCGAAAAGCCGAGGCCACCCCATAGCCGGCCAACATTCCATAGATGTTTAGTATCAGGCCTGCGGCTAAAATCGGGCCTGTTATCATAATCAAATAATTCCTGTTCAAAGCTATCACCAGGGAGCAGATGAATATTATAAAAGTAACCGATATGGCGGGGAATATCGGCAGGACGTTCTCGATTTTTTTTCTGAAGTAATGCCTTACCCCGAAACCTATAAATAACGGGATTATCACCATCTGTAAAACACTTATCACCATCGCCAGGAAATCGACCTTCAAAACCGACCCGGCCAGCAGAAAAGTCAATCCCGGCGTCAATAGTGGACAGAGCAAAGTTGAGACGGTTGTCAGGGAGACCGAATAAGCGGTGTCGGCTTTGGCGATATAACTCATTACGTTACTTGCCATTGCCCCCGGGGCCGAGCCGGTCAGTATCAATCCAATTGCTATTTCAGGCGGCAAGCCGAATAGCTTCGATAAGACAAACGCCCCCAACGGCATAATGCTGAACTGCGCACAACAGCCTATCAAAACGATAGTGGGCTTCTGCGCAATACGTTTGAAATCATTTATTTCCAATACCGCCCCGATGCCGAACATTGTCAGGGCAAAGAACCATTCGTTGTAGGGCTTCAGGGCAACAAAAGGGGCGGGGAAAAAATAGGCCACTATCCCGAGCAGAACCACCCATAGGGCAAAGTACTTCGTATAAAAGCTCAAGAGCCTGGTAAACATAATGTTTGAGAGTATAAGCCTGAGCCGGGAAAGTGCCAATATATTTGGTTGGGCTTTTGGTCGCATTTTTTTTGCCTTTGAAATTGGCTTTGTTTTGGGTTTGTTTTGGCTTTGTTTTGGCATTTTATTGGCTTTAATTGGGTTTGATTGGGTTTGAATTGGGTTTGAATTGGGTTTGTTTTTCCCACGTTCACCAAGTGTCTTTTTTTCATAATCCACTGTTAATACCATATTTGACGCCTGCGTCAAAAGTTTGCCCAGGCAGCATTGTTGAGCTTTGAAAATCCTTCAAACTGTTGAACATACACCAAAATTTGCTTGCTCCGGCTTACATAAACACTTTCGGCCAGCATTGA
>Ga0114922_10004108_pt1 | contig 13522 bp, 11 predicted proteins | sample AartaG_FD_100975 | JGI IMG/M metagenome (GOLD analysis project Ga0114922, IMG submission 100975) | Deep subsurface microbial communities from Aarhus Bay to uncover new lineages of life (NeLLi) - Aarhus_00045 metaG | ecosystem: Environmental > Aquatic > Marine > Oceanic > Sediment | place...
AGCTTGCCGAGAAGGCGCGGGGAAGAACCAGCCCAAACCCGATGGTCGGCGCTGTTGTTGTCAAAGACGGCAGTGTCGCGGGTGAAGGGTTTCATGGTCGGGCCGGCACAGACCATGCCGAGGTTGTTGCGTTGCGTGCTGCGGGAGAGGACGCTCGCGGCGCCACCCTCTATGTGAACCTCGAACCATGCTGCGTCCAAGGACGCACGCCACCCTGTACGGAAGCCGTCATGGCTGCAGGAATTGCCCGTGTGGTCTCTGCGATGGAAGACCCGAACCCGGCGGTACGTGGTCGCGGCCACGAGATACTCCGCCGGGCCGGTATCGAAGTGGTGACGGGCGTTCTGGAACCGGCAGCGAAACGGTTGAACGAGGTGTTCGCGAAATACATCATCACGCGCCGACCGTTTGTCTATTTGAAGTGCGCGATGACCCTTGACGGGAAGATAACGACCTCGAACGGCGACTCGAAGTGGGTGACGGGAGAGCAAGCGCGGTTGCGGGTACACAAGCTCCGCGATGCTGTTGACGCGGTGATGGTTGGCCGCCGCACGATCGACCGTGACGATCCCAGCCTGACCACCCGGCTTCCTCAAGAAGACGGACGCGACGCGATCCGAATCGTACTCGATGGGAAAGCTCTGACGAACCCGGACGCGCGCGTGTTGACAATCGAGTCGGCCGCACCGACGTGGATAGTCGTCAGCGACGATGCCGACGCCGGGAAAGTGGACGCTCTACGTGCTGCCGGTGCCGAGATAATCGAGGTGCCGGGACAGGACGGCGTCATTGATATAAGCCAGCTTATGGTGAGACTGGGCAAACTTGGTGTAACCAGCTTGCTCATCGAAGGCGGCGCAGAGGTGAACGCAGCTGCTTTCGAGAGCCGGATTGTGGACAAGTACGTCTTTTTCGTCGCTCCGAAGATAGTCGGTGGCGAAGATGCACTCCCGCCGATCTCAGGAACAGGCGTTACGGACATGGCCGACGCGTTGCGGTTGTCCGAGTGCGAGGTTGAACGTGTCGGCGACGACGTGCTCATTCAAGGATATGCAAGAGATGTTTACCGGGATAATTGAAGCGATTGGCACCGTCAAGTGGCTCCGGCGATCGGGTACCGGGGCGGAGCTCGTCATTGAGGCCCCGATTGTTGTCGGGGGAAGCAGCATCGGGGATTCGATAGCAGTTGATGGCGCCTGTCTCACGGTGCGCACCATTGAGAGAGACGTCTTCGGCGCCGACCTTAGCCCTGAAACGCTTGCAAAGACAACGCTTGGCGCGCTGACCACAGGCTCGAGGGTTAACCTCGAGCGGGCTCTTGCTGTAGGCGACAGGCTCGGCGGACACTTCGTTCTTGGTCACGTCGATTGTGTCGGAACGCTTGTCGAGACGCAGTCACAGGCCGAGTTCGCTGTGATCGGTGTTCGAATACCTGAGGCGTTCCCGAGATATCTCGTTCCGAAAGGCTCGGTCGCCGTTGACGGGATCAGCCTTACCGTCGTCGAGATTGCGGCGAACACATTCACGGTCTGGATCATCCCGGAAACGTTGCGGGCCACAACAATGGGTGCGAAACCAGTTGGGTCACAGGTCAACCTCGAATTCGACTTACTCGCAAAACAGGTGGTGCGCTACCTCGAGCAGACGCAGAAGAAAGAGGGGTTGACTGAAGAGGATCTGAAACGGGCCGGATTTACCTGATACAATCAAACGAGCCGAGGAGGTGAGTAGTATGAGACAGTTCAACACAATACCGGAAGCCATCGAGGAAATACGCGCGGGCAGGATGATCATCCTGGTCGACGACGTAGACCGTGAGAACGAGGGCGATTTGACGATGGCAGCGGATAAGGTAACGCCCGAAGCCATAAACTTCATGGCGAAGTATGGGCGGGGGCTCATTTGCCTGCCGATGGATGAATCGATGATCGCGAAGCTGAACCTCGCGTCGATGGTCGAGGACAACAAGTCGCGGTTTGGGACCGCGTTCACGGTGTCGATAGAGGCCGCGTGTGGAGTCTCGACGGGGATTTCGGCGGCAGACCGGGCGCGCACCATCCAGGTTGCCGTGGCGGAGGATACAAAGCCGGCGGACATCGTGAGTCCGGGCCACGTCTTTCCTCTCAGAGCGAAGACGGGTGGCGTGCTCGTCAGGGCCGGTCAGACCGAAGGTGCGGTGGATTTGGCGCAGCTCGCAGGGCTTACTCCTGCGGGCGTGATCTGCGAAATCATGGACGAGGACGGGACCATGGCGCGCGTGCCCAGGCTTCTGGAATTCGCGAAGGAACACAACCTCGTGATCGCTACCATAGCGGATTTGATCCAGTACAGACGGCGTACGGAGAAGCTGGTCGGCTGCACAGTCACGACAGGTCTGCCGACGGAATACGGTGACTTTGTGCTCCATGTTTACGAGACTGATATCGACGATCACCATCACCTCGCCCTCGTAAAAGGAGACGTGGCGGGCAAGGACAACGTGCTGGTGCGCGTTCACTCCGAGTGTTTGACCGGCGACGTATTCGGATCGCGCCGCTGTGATTGCGGGTTCCAGCTTGACGCGGCGCTCAGAATGATCGCAGACGAGGGCGAAGGAGTTCTGCTCTACATGCGACAGGAAGGTCGCGGCATAGGGTTGGTGAACAAGATTAGAGCGTACGAGCTTCAAGACCACGGTCTCGACACGGTCGAGGCGAACGAACATCTGGGGTTCAAGCCTGACCAGCGCGACTATGGCATTGGCGCCCAGATACTGACGGATCTGGGATTGACCAGCATACGCATGCTGACCAACAACCCACAGAAACGTGCCGGATTGGAAGGGTACGGGCTCCATATTGTCGAGCGTATACCGCTCGAGATAGAACCGACCGAGATGAATGAACGGTACCTACGAACCAAACGCGAGAAGTTGGGACATCTCTTGACACGTGGGTAACAGGTGTGAGGCGGAGAAAGGAGAAAGTGTGATGCCGAAGGTTATTCAAGGCCGGCTTGTGGCGGAGGGCAAGCGATTCGGGTTGGTCGTGTCGCGGTTCAATGAGTTCATAACGAACAAGTTGTTGGGCGGCGCAGTCGACGCACTGACCAGGCACGGCGTAAAAGACGACGAGATAGAAGTCGTGTGGGTGCCGGGCTCGTTCGAGATACCGTACATGGCCAGCAGAATGGCCAAGACAGGAAAGTACGACGCCGTCGTGTGCCTGGGCGCGGTGATACGCGGCTCGACACCTCATTTCGACTATATTGCCGCCGAGGTGTCGAAAGGCATAGCTCAAACGGGGCTCACAACCGGCGTGCCCGTTCTGTTTGGTGTCATAACCTGCGATACCATCGAGCAGGCTATCGAGCGTGCGGGCACGAAGGCCGGCAACAAGGGTGCCGATGCGGCTCTCAGCGCGATCGAGATGGTAAACTTGTACGACCAGATCACGTGACCGATGGGACGAACGGACGGCACACGCAGACATGCTCGGGAACGGGCGCTTCAGTTTCTGTTCCAGATCGAGCAGACCCATGAGGACTGGCACGACGCGATCTCGTTTTTCTGGGAGCATCATGCTGCAAGACCTGGCACGCGCCGTTACGCGGAACTGCTGATTGCAGAGACGACCGCGCACCGCGACGAGATAGACCGGGTATTGAGCGACGCGCTCGAACATTGGACGCTGAACCGGCTCGGTATCGTCGAGCGGAGTGTGCTGCGGTTGGCAGCGTGCGAGTTGCTGTATTGTCCTGATGTGCCGCCCAAGGTCGCGATCGACGAAGCTGTCGACGTGACAAAGAAGTTCGCAACCGAGAAGGCAGGCAGTTTCGTCAATGGCGTCCTCGACAGGATCAAGACGTCACTCGAGAACGGAGCGATTTCACCAACCATCGGGTGAGTCCGCCAAAACCGCCCGGACCGACAACAGAATGGCAGATAGATACAATTCGACTTTGGCAGTCGCGATTGGCTATTCAGCGGTTATCCAGCTTGCTGTCTTGACGGTCATGCCGACGTATCGAACGACTCCCGAGCGTCTGGAACTCGTGCGGATCGAGCCGGGGCGCGCACAGGTCGAGCAGCAATCCCAACCCCTCGAGCTTGAGTTCGTGGAAAGCAATCCGGCTGCAACCGGCGAGGTTCCTCGAGAGACGTCGCTTCTGGGAGAGCACAACAGTGTCGCGCAAGACTTGACTGAGGACGCTGGTTCGGAAGAGGATCTGCCGGAAACGGAAGGTGAGCTTGACACAAAGCGGCTGGGCGCGGACGAATCTGAGAACGACTTGTGGGATGATGCCGCCGACGAGGAGAAGACAGTCATAGCCGCAGTCGAGGAGCAACAGGTCGCAGCTACCTCGGCGGTTCGCGAAGTAAGCGAAGAGGAACAACTGCAGGAGGAACCGGCCGAGGAAGAGCCCACAGCCATTGAGGCGCAGGAAGACAGCCCCCCATTGAGCCAGCCGGAGATAGCGGACGAAGAAATCATTCTCGCTCAAGCGGAACAGGAACCACAACGCGCAGTTGAGCCCGTCTCAGGGACGTTGCGCAGCGAGGACGCCGGGGCTGAGCGAGAAGGCAAGATATCGTTTGCGACGAATCAAAGCGAATGGGTTCCCTATTTCGAGACGGTCAAGCGGCGGATAGGTCAGAAGTGGTTGCCTGCGATTACGCTCGACTACAAGGGGTCGCGCAGAGTGAAAGCCGTTATCGAGTTTAAGATAGCGCCCGATGGCTCGCTCGCGGACGCAAAGATAGCGGACCCGGGAGATGACAAGTATTTCGCAATGGTGTGCCTGTACTCGGTGCGTGGTGCGGCACCGTTTCCGGAACTGCCCGCGGATGTTCCGGACTATCTGCGGGAGAACGTCTTGGATATACACTTCACGTTTGAATACAAGTAGGAGGGTGCCGTGCAAACAGCAATAAACCTGGTGCGTGAAGGCGGCATGACAATGGTACCGCTCTTCGCGTGTTCTCTGCTGGCGTTGGCGATTGTGCTCGAACGGTTCTACAGTCTGCGGCGCAGCAGAATCATCCCCGCCGAGGTCGTCGAGAAGCTTCGCGAGATCCGGTCGGATTCCGATTGCGAGAAGCTCGCGTCGTTCTGCGACGCCAAAGGCGGCCCTTTGGCCCGTGTCATTGTTGGGGTATTGGCTAACCGCCATCTGCCCCGTGCCGAGAACCTCGAACTTATGCGCGTCGAGGGTCGCCGGAAGCTGGCCCCGTTGGAACACGGACTGACCGGCCTTGCGATAATCGCCGGCATATCCCCGCTGCTCGGCCTCCTGGGAACAGTTATAGGCATGGTCAACGTATTTGACGTTATCGCCGCCCAGGGAATAGGCGATGCGGCGGCGTTGTCAGCCGGCATCTCGAAAGCGCTCGTTACGACGATAGCCGGGCTGTCCATAGCTATCCCGTCGCTTGTCGCACACGGATACTTCTCAAAACGGGTTGACGATCTGGTTGGCGAGATAGAATCGCACGCTGTCGAGGCTATCATATCGATATATGACGGATGTGGAAAGGGCTCGAAGCTCGATGAGAGAATCGTTACTGGGTAAGCACCGGCGTGTGCAGCCTGTTATCAACATCACGTCCCTTATAGATGTGATGTTTCTCCTACTTATTTTTTTCATGGTGACGTCGACGTTTCTGGAACGGCCCGGGCTGAAACTCGATCTGCCACAGGCAGAGAGCGCCGAAACGGTTCAGCGCGAAAAGATAGAGATCTCCGTTACGCGAGAGGGCGACGTGTTTCTTGACGGTATGATTGTCACATTTGCCGAGCTCGAGGAGCGGCTGGGTGATGCGGTGCAAAAGGATAACCAGACCTCCGTGGTTCTTCGGGCGGACGAGAACGCGAAATACGGCCGCATCATCGCGGTAATGGACATCACCAGACGGTGCGGGTTCAAGAAGGTCGTGGCGTTTACCAAGACGCCCGAGCAGAGACGTCGCGATGATTGACTCGTTCGAGGCAGCCAAAAGGAGGGTTGAAAAATGAGAGCTTCATTGATGCTTGGCATTGCTGTGCTCAGCGTTTCTGCCGCTCTGGGAATCAGCAGAGCCCATGCTGCCGAGTCCGTTGGCCCGAAGGTGATGGCGTTTTACTATACCTGGTACGGCGCGCCGCCGGTCTCGGGCACATGGCTGCACTGGCCTGAAGGCGGGCATAACCCGGATCATCTCGACGCGAAAGGGTTGCCCGATATCGGTGCAACGAATCATCCGCGGTTCTGGCCCTACGACGCCGGCGACCCGAAGTTGATCGACCACCAGCTCGAGCTTGCAAACCGTGCCGGTGTCGACGTCTTGATCTCCACGTGGTGGTTTCGCGACGATAACCACGACCGCAACCTGCACAAGGTGCTCGACCGTATCGACGCAACGGGCAGCAAGGTGCGGATGTCGGCCTACTACGAGACGATCGACGGAGAAAGTGCGGAGCGCGCAATTGAAGGGTTGCGCTATATTGCACGCGAGCACGGTAAGCGAGAAGGATTCTTCAAACTCGATGGTCTCCCGGTGATCTTCGTATACGGCCGCGCGATGGGGCAGATAGCCATGAAGGAGTGGGACGAGGTGTGTCGCGCTCTGAAAGACGAAGCGGTGCTTGTCGCCGACCGGTACTCGAAATCTGCTGCGCGCACGTTCGCGGGCGTACACACGTACAATCCCTTTGGACTGATCGTCAACAACGCGGATATGGCCAAGGCGTATAACTCTGCCGTTAAGCTTGCACGCACGCACGGCAAGATATCTTGCCTGACGGTTATCCCCGGATACGACGACTCGAACATAGGACGGTCACGCGTCACCGTTGCAGAAAGAAAAGCTGGCAAGCTGTACGAGGATCTGTGGAAGAAGACCATAGCCGCACAACCGGATTGGATACTCATTACTTCGTGGAACGAATGGCACGAAGGCAGCGAGATTGAGCCCAGCGTCGAGAACGGCGACATGTACATCGAGATGACCGCTCGGTTCTCCCGCCTGTTTCGATCTCGATACTCGCCGCCGGACTGATCTGGGCGGGAAACCGGTTCTCAGCAGTAACTCTCTACCGTTCCTTCGCGGCAGTCCCGGTTTTGCCGGCGACCCGGGGTGGACGAGAACGCGAAATACAGCCGTATCATCGCGGTAATGGACATTACCAGGCGGTGGGGGTTGACGAAGGTCGTGGCGTTCACCAAGACGCCCGACCAGGAACACTCCTGCGCGCAAGGATGAGTGCGCACACGAACGCGCAAACGTAGGCAGCGCTTCCTGTGATCAAAACCGCTTTGAATCCGCTGGAAATGGCTATCGGAATCGCCGCGGCAGAGCCGATGACTGACGAAAAACCGTTGGCCCCGACTGCCCACGCGACGGCGCTCTTACGCTGTCCACAGAAAAGCCTCAAACCGCTGGGAAACGGAACACCCATCAGAATGCCCAGCAGTCCAACTCCAAGGACGACCAAACCACCGCGAGCAGCCAGCGGAAGCCAGACTAGATGTGACAGTACAGGTGCGAGGAACGGGGCGCAAAGCGCCGTGCACACGGCAACAACACCGGAGGCGAAAAGAATCCGCCGTAGTGATGGCGGCCTCATCTGCGCGAAAAGAAGCGCCCCCAGCCCGGAGCCTGCCAGAAGAGCGCACAATGTGAAAGATACGGAGTAGGCCGGATGGCCAAGGAATATCGTCGTCTTTTGCATCAGGCCGATTTCGACCACCATATAACCTAGCCCCAACGATAAGAAGTACAGAAGAGTCAGGGCAGTACCGCCACCCTTCTCGCGTTGCTTTCGCGGCAAGATTGCAGGCAAGAGTATCAGAGCGGCGGCCCACACAATCGAGCAGGCACAGACCAACAGAAAGGCTTGGGCGCCGCGCATGGGGGAAGCTTCCCAAATGAACGCGAGCTTTTCCGGCTTATCGGCAATCAAGAAGACGTCGCGTAACCGCCGATACATGAAGAAGAAAAACGGTTTGTCATCCCGGCAGGGCTTCAAATTCATCTCGTATGTGCGACTAAGGTATTCTTCCCCTCTGCCCGCGGCCTCCTCGTTGAGATATCTCGAAAACAAGGTGTCGACAGCACAACCTGGCGAATAATCGAGTTGAAGGGGGTCACTGAGTCGAAACCCCACCTGATCATAAATGGGTACTCTTATATCCCGACATTTCTCTGACATTACCGACAACTTGGTTTGTAGAAGCTTGATGTCGTGCTCCGTAAAAGGTTGTGCCTTCATAAGAACGTTTGTCCAGGGTCCCTGCCGTACAACTGCAAGGTGGGATGTAGGGTTGCTGATGCCGAGCTCTCGCATTGCCGCCACGGCAGTCGTGATTGTCCTGAGGGCCGCGTGAGGAAGGCGTACCACCGAAAACACGCCACCGGGCGATAGCTTCTGCAGGAAATCGCGAAAAGCCTCAACCGTGTAAAGATACCCTTCGGAGAAGACCAGCGAACCCGACATCGAGGCCGTCCAACCATCGGTAAACATCATCTGTACAACGTCGTAACGGTCTCGTGTCCGTTTGACAAAACTCCGTGCGTCTGCATGGACGGTTACCACTCCGGGCCGCTCGTACGGTCTTCCCAGGAATTCGGCATAGACATCGCGCCCGATCTCAATGATCGACCTGTTGATTTCGACCGCGGTAACACTGCGCGCCCCAGCATGGAGTGCCACTGGAATATCAGGTGTACCGCCAAGCCCGACTATCATGACCGACGGCCTGCCACCCTGGAAGTAGGCGGCTCCATAGATGGTTCCTTCGAAGAAATCGATTCCGCCGTTTGAATCCTTCGCAAAATCAATGAGAATCGAGCCGTTCCCACTGTCAATTGCCATGTACCGGAACGGCACCTCATCTGGAACACGTGCGACTATTCCAGGGTACTCATACACCTCGATACGACCGAGGGGGTCCCAAACCGCATATTCTTTTACTGCGCGCCTCTGATCCGATCTGTCGGAGACCTGTTCGCCTTTTCCATACACAGCTTCAAAGGCCGTAACGTCGTCATGAGGGTCTCGTTGAAAGCTTAGCAGCCTTTCACGCACGGGAAACAGGGCCACCAGGATTGCTACCGTAAGTATCGCCACTGGTCTTTGACGGTTTCGGAAACCGCGCTCGCCGACAAGATAGGCGCTGATTGCTCCAATGAGGGCAATGAGGACAACGCACCTTTCGGCTCCAAGCGGCTTGAGCGTGGCGAAAAGAGCGAAGCACCCTACGGCAGAACCAACCATGTTCAAGAAGTATATTCGACCTGCGCGTTCTGGTCTGGCTGCAAACACTGCTGCAATGAACCCGCCTGCGAACACGTATGGCATTGCGAGCACCAGGAGAAGCGGCATCGTACTAAGCGAGGTCAGAAGCTCTTTGGAGAGGGCGATCGTATGGGAGAACCTGGCTAGGGCGGCGTTGGCCGTGACCACACTCAGGGCAAACCCTATGCAGCAAGCGTACGGTACCCATTTGACGCGGCCGCCATTGGCTTGGTGCAACAATGCCACCACAACACCCCCAGTGCCGAACCCCAGCAACGCAATGGTGATGACACCGTAAACGAGAGCCGGTGCGATTGAGTACGAGAAGATGCGGCACTGAACCGTCTCGAGAAACAGCGCAGCAACCGACATGAGAAACAGAGCAAGAGCCGTCATATCAATCTCTCCGGTGTTTCCGATAAGAAGCTGCCCATAACCACCGCAAACCAGCGTGCACGCATTATAACCGCAGTTGCGCATGTTGTCAATTCTTGCTTTGCTGGTTTACCCAACCTGTATCCTGATACCCACCGCCTCGGGACACACCTGCTCCCTTTGTTTTCCGGTCGATCACGGTAGCGTCATGTCTACTGCACTATTTGGGTTAATCGCAACCGGACGCACGAGCTCGGGCTGCAAACGGGGGGGAGTTGCTCAACAGGAAGGCGGCCAGCTCTCTAACGCTTCTTTGCGGCCGTCCGGGGCTTGCCGGCGACCCGGGCACGACGTGGTTTCGCGGGTACCTTCCGTCCAGCGTCGTCTTTCAGTGCAGTCCTAAGCACGGTGTCAATCGTGTTGACGAACCTGAACCGGATGTCGGCGCGAACGTTTGCCGGGACGTCGACAAGATCCTTGCGGTTCTTCTCCGGCAGGATAACCGTCTTGATACCGGCCCGGTGAGCGGCAAGCACCTTTTCCTTGATGCCGCCGACCGGCAACACCTTTCCGCGAAGCGTCACCTCACCGGTCATCGCGAGATCGGGGCGCACCGGGCGCTTCGTAAGGAGGGACGAGAGCGAAACGACCATCGTCACCCCGGCAGACGGACCGTCTTTCGGGATGGCGCCGGCAGGTACATGGACGTGGATATCGGATTGCTCAAAGAACCGCTCGTCTATGCCAAGCTTCTTTGCACGCCCGCGCACGAGCGTGAGCGCAGCCTGGACGGACTCCTTCATGACATCGCCGAGCTGTCCCGTAAGTGTCAAAGACTTCTTGCCGGGAACGCACGCGGACTCGACGAACAGTATTTCGCCCCCGTCCTGCGTCCAGGCCAGACCGGTCACCACACCGGGCTCTGCCGTTCGTTCGGCCACTTCCGCAAAGAACTTCGCCGGGCCCAGCAGCTTTGACAAGTTGCGCGGCGTTATCCGCCGTTTCCTCTTGTTCCCGCCGGCTACGCTTCTCGCAACCTTGCGGCACACGGTAGCTATCTCTCGTTCGAGGTTGCGCACGCCCGCTTCCCGAGTGTAGCGCCGGATGATTGTTTGTATGGCAGCCTTGTCGAACGCGAGCAGTTTACCTGACAACCCGTTCTCCGACAGCTGTCTTGGTATCAGATACTTCCTGGCAATATGTACCTTCTCCTCTGCAACATAGCCCGGCAACTCGAGAAACTCCATTCTGTCCCTTAAAGCGGGCGGAATCGGCAACGAGATGTTCGCAGTAGCGATAAACATCACCTTGGACAGGTCGAACGGGACGTCAACGTAATGGTCCGAGAACGAGTTGTTCTGTTCCGGGTCGAGCACCTCGAGCAGTGCCGAGGACGGGTCGCCTCGGAAATCCGTACCGACCTTGTCGATCTCGTCGAGCATGAAGACAGGATTGTTGGTACCGGCCTTCTTGAGTCCCTGAAGGATCCTTCCGGGCAAGGCACCGATATAGGTGCGTCTATGCCCACGGATTTCGGCTTCGTCGCGTATGCCGCCGAGTGATATGCGCACAAACTGTCTGCCAAGCGATTCGGCAATCGATCGGCCTAGAGACGTCTTGCCTACTCCAGGCGGACCAACGAAACACAAGATGGGTCCTTTTGTATCGGACTTCAGCTTGCGGACAGCGAGGAACTCGATGATCCTGTCCTTGACCTTGTCGAGATCGTAGTGATCGTTGTCAAGCTGTCTCTTGGCGGCGTCGATATCCAGGTTATCTTCGGTGCTCACGGACCATGGCAAGGAAACAAGCCACTCGAGGTATGTCCGGGATACGGTGTATTCGGGCGCGCCAGGGTGCATCTTCTCGAGCCTGTCAAGCTCGTATAGAGCTGCCTTTTCGGCCGCCTCCGACATCTTCGCTTCGTCGATCCGCTTTTTTAGTTCGGCGATCTCGATAGTCCTGGCGTCGGCTTCTCCAAGCTCTTCTTGAATAGCCTTCATTTGCTGCCGGAGGACCATCTCGCGCTGCGCCCTGCCGAACTCGTCATGCACCTGCTGCTGTATCTTCGACTCTATCTCCGCCACTTCATTCAGGCGGCCAAGCATCTTCACGACCTTCCTGAGCCTGTCCTGGACGTTAAGAGTCTCGACAATATCCTGTTTCTCGGGAACATCGATCCCGAGGTTAGCGGCCACGAAATCCGCCAGCCTGCCCGGATCTTCAACATTGACGAGCGTGACAACGAGTTCGTCGGGCAGTGATGGGGACTGGCTTATCAGTTTGTGAAACTGGTTTATGACGTTTTTTGAGAGCGCCTCGGTCTCTTTCGATTCCTCGTACACGTCTTCGCACCGTTCTGTCTCGAACTTGAGAAACGGATCGTGTGAGTGAAGATTCACTGCTCGGATTCTCTCGGATATCTGCACGAGCGCGCTCACGTTGCCGTCTGGTAACTTCAGCATCTTAAGTATCTTGCCGGCGGACCCGACATGGTAGATGTCGTCGAACCCCGGGTCTTCGTTCTCGGGGTCCTTCTGCGTGAATAGCCCGATGGTCTTGTCCGAGAGCAGCGCATTGTCAACAGCCGCGAGTGAGCGCTCCCGTCCTATGGTGAGAGGGGCAAGCATACCGGGAAACACCACGACATTGCGCAGCGGCACAATGCCGAGGATTGTCGGAGATTGTCCTCCTTCTACGACTGGAAGCGTCTCGTCGCTCTGGTTCGCTTGGTCTTCGGCCATTTGAGGTTATCTTTCTCCGGCTGGGCAGCCTACTCTTCGGTTACGGGAACGCTTCGAGTTTCTTTGGTTTCCTGACTGCGCTTCGGTACGACAACCATCAGGAACCCATCGTCATATCTCGCCTCGATATTCTTCTCGTCACAGTAGCTCGGCAGGTACACGAGTTGTTCGAAGTCGCCGTATTCTATCTCCATCCGGGATACGCGGACCTTGCGCAACGGGGGATGTTCCGGTCGCCGGCCGCGTATGACGAGCATGCCGGCTTCAACAGTGATCGAAATATCGTCTTTGCAGGTGCCTGCAATTTCCATCTTGATGACGATCGCTTCAGGCGTTTCAACGACATCGGTCGGCGGCCGCCAGACTCCTTTGTGAAAATACACGGGTTTGGTAAGATACTCGAACGCTTCCCTAAAGGATCGGTCCAACTTGCGGCGGACACGTTCGTGTTCGTCCCTGAACGTTCTCATCTTCTCCAAGCTTTCCACAACTGTCGCCTCGCCGCCATATCCCGGGCGACACATCTCTAGATGTTCAAGAACTTCCGCGCCACAAACAGCAATACAACAGCTGCGGCAACTGCGACGGCTATAGTGACCAATCGCGAATTTGATGAGGAGGCCTCTGGCGCTGCCCCCTGCTCTCTTGCAGCTAATTCCGCTGCGGGAGCCTGCTGCTGAACGGTACCGTCAGGACTTCGTACCAGCGCGCTCGGAGCGGGCGACGGCACTCTCCCGCCATCTTTGCCGACCTCTTGCGTTGTAGATCCGGTGGCCGGCTTGCGCCCGGACTCTTCGCCGGTCCCAGGTGTCGCTGCCGCTCCGGTCTTCGACGCCTGGGCTTCTCGTTCGCGTTCGAGCCTGCCTATGCGCAACCTGCCAGGTTCACGGTCGGCCGACGCCCGTTCTGCTCTTGACGGAAGTCCTCTTCCCGCATTTCGCTGCGCAGTTTCCGCCGCTGCTTGCACCCCGGGAGGAAGCGCCACAACCGGGGGGACAAGCACCGGTTCATCCGAGTCTAGGGTGCGTGACTGGCTCGCCGTCGCGTCTTCCGGTTCCGTCGACTCCCGCTCCTGTTCCGTGTCGTCTCCGGCAGGCTCGTCAGTTGTATCCGTTCCCAACGTGATTCTGCCATCCACACCGTTCGACG
>Ga0114922_10004110_pt1 | contig 13520 bp, 8 predicted proteins | sample AartaG_FD_100975 | JGI IMG/M metagenome (GOLD analysis project Ga0114922, IMG submission 100975) | Deep subsurface microbial communities from Aarhus Bay to uncover new lineages of life (NeLLi) - Aarhus_00045 metaG | ecosystem: Environmental > Aquatic > Marine > Oceanic > Sediment | place: Aarhus...
ACATCAACAACCACAAGCACGCTATCTTCTCTTTTAATCAATCGGCCGTTTAATTTTTTACTTTTTTCTTTTATTTTTTTCATCTCTTATTATTAAGCTTTCTATTGAATTTTTTTATCCTATCATTAACAAATATAGGTTTCAATATATCTAAATTATAATAAATAATCTCCTGCATGCCAGTTAAATGAGAATTAGTTTGACACTAAATAATAACAGCTCCCAGTTACTTCCCTGGCAGATCTATAAAATGATAAATTCATATCCTCTCTGCTTTTATATAGACTTAGTGATCAGCAGTCATGCCATTTTTATATTATATACTACTATCATCTTATTATTTATCATAGGTCATGTGATGAATAAAACCAGTTCTTTATTTTGAAATATGATAAAATTATAAGAACAACATTTAATATATAATTAAAACTTAAATGATTCTATATAAAATTATAAACAATAAAGTTAAAAAAATTGGTAGTAAAAAGTTTGTGTCAGAAAAAGAGCTTCAGAATTTTGTCGAAAATAATCTTGAAGAAATATTTGAACTTAAATTAATTGCTTCAGAATTTGGAACTAGATTTAGTATAGACACAATAGGTTTTGATAATACTATAAAATCACCAGTAATAATAGAATTTAAGGAAAATCAAAGCTACAGTGTAATTGATCAGGGATTTACTTATTTAAATTATATATTAACTCATAAAGGTGACTTACAATTAAAAATAAATGAAGTCTTAAAAAATAATGTCAAAGTTGATTGGTCACAAACTAAAATATATTTTATTGCCAGAAATTTTAATAAATTTCAAATTGAATCCACTAAGTTCAAAGGATTACCTATTCAATTAATCGAATATAATTTATATGAAGATAATGTAATAGGATTTAATTTTATTGAAACTTATCAAGAAGTAAATTTAAAAGCAGTCGCTGAAGGAACTAAAATCTTAAAAAAGATAGAAAAGGAAATAAAACCTTATTCACTTGAAGAAATCTTAAAAGATATCCCAGATAATATTAAAAACATTTTTAATTCTCTTAGAGAAAAGATAATGCAGATAGACAGTTCTTCTAAAGAAGAAATTGGAAAAAATGGAACTATATATAAAAACAATGGTTTAACATTTTTATACTTAGATCCTAAAAAAACCCAAATAACCGGAATATTAAGACTCGACCATCAAAAAAGTTTAAAAAATATCTTAATAAACAGTAATGTAAGAAAAGATACAGTTTTTAGAACTAAGTTTAAAATTAACAGTGAAGACGAAATAGAAGATGCTATTTTCTTTATAAAAAAAGCTTTAGAAAATACTCAGTAAGCAATTATACTTTATGTTCTTAATAAATTTTGCTTTTCCTACTTTATAATATTGTATGATTTATTAATAAAAATAATACATATAATGTCTTCAATAATATCAAATACTGAAACTGAAAATTGCATCAGATATCTGTTAAAAAAAGAAGGATATGCTTTGAGTGATACTAAATTACTTGGCCAAACTGGAACCGATATTATTGCTATAAGAAACAATAAAAAATTTTATATAGAAGTTATAGGATATAAAAAATCAGGTCCATCAAGAGCAAAAGACTTTTTTGAAGCATTTTTTAGAACTGTTTCAAGACTTAACAATAAAAAATGTAAAAACTGTATAATTGCTCTACCTAACAATTTTAAAATAGGACTCCCCAAACGTGCTAATCAATATAAAGTAGCCTTGAAAAGAATTGCTAAGACCTTTCCTGAACTTGAAATATGGTTAGTTGATACAATTAATAATAAATATAAAAAAACTCTTTTGGGAGATTGGCTAAAAAAAAGTATAAGAAAATATACTTAAATCTTTAATTATCATATATAAATTATCAGATTTTTATAAACTGGTTTGGATTACCAGCCTTAAAAGTAATTTGTTTTCATTTTTATTCCCCATTAACAATCAGTATCTTAGGTGTTAAAATATTTAAAAATTGTATATTTTCATTATTAATCGTCATTTCATGGAAAAAGAAGCGAAGGCAAGAATCAAGATCAATAAGCTCCTTGAAGAATCAGGCTGGAGATTAATAGATACCAGTAAAGGCAGAGCAAATGTAATATTAGAACCCAACATCGATATTAAAGACCTTGATGATAATTTTGAAAAAATAAAAAAAGGATATGTAGATTACCTCTTACTCGATAATGAAAACTTCCCTATATGTATACTCGAAGCAAAATCTGAAGATAAAGATCCATTGGTAGGAAAAGAGCAGGCTAGAAGATATGCAAATGCAGAAAATGTCCGATTTATAATATTATCTAATGGCAATACTCATTACTTCTGGGATAAAAAATTAGGCAATCCTACAAAAATATTAAGATTCCCCTCTTTGGAAAATTTTAGATCCCGAAAAGAATTTATCCCTGATGTTGAAAAACTGATAAACCTTGAAATCAAAGATGATTTTATAGTCCAGACTCAATACCCTGTTTACAGTAGTGATCCTAGCTATATCGACCCTTCAACAAGAACGGATTTTATTAGGGACAGAGGCTTAAAGTTTCTAAGACCATACCAGCTCGATGCAGTAAGATCTATTCAAAGCTCATGTAGAAAAGGAAAGAACAGGTTCCTCCTTGAGATGGCTACAGGGACAGGAAAGACTCTTATTTCTGCTGCTGTAATCAAACTTTATTTAAAGTCTAAAAATGCAAATAGGATCCTATTTTTAGTCGATAGGTTAGAGCTTGAAGACCAGGCAAAAAAAAATTTTAAACAATACCTTTACCCCGATTATATATCAGTTATTTATAAAGAAAAAAGAGATGACTGGAGAAAAGCTCATATTGTTGTAACCACCATACAGAGTATTTCTCATGATAATAAATATCTAAAACTTTTCTCTCCGAATGATTTTGACTTAATAATATCAGATGAAGCTCACCGTTCTATTTCTGGAAACAGCAGACAGATATTTGAATACTTTATAGGTGCAAAATTAGGACTTACTGCTACACCAAAAGATTATTTAAAAAATATTGATGAAAAAAAGTTAGAGCTTTCTGATCCTAGAGAATTTGAAAGAAGAAACCTTTTTTCAACATATAAGACCTTCGGCTGTGAATCAGGTGACCCTACTTTTAGATATACTTTGGCCGATGGAGTAAAAGACTGTTATCTGGTTAATCCTATTGCGATAGACTGCAGAACTGATATAACAACCGAGCTCTTATCTGAGGAAGGTTATGCTGTAATGGTACAAAATGAAGAAGGAGATGAAGAAGAGGTAATATTTAACCAAAGGGATTTTGAGAAAAAGTTCTTTTCTGAAAAAACCAACTTTGAATTTGTCAAAACATTTATGGAAAATGCTTCCAAAGATCCTATAACTAATGAAATTGGAAAATCAATTATTTTCTGTGTATCCCAAAAGCATGCAGGAAAAATAACCCAAATACTAAATGAATTTGCACATAAAGTGTATCCGGGGAAATATAATTCAGATTTTGCAGTTCAGGTTACATCATATATTCAAGGTGCACAGCAAATGACTATTAACTTTTCTAATAATAATCTAAAAGGTCATACTAACTTTTTAAAAGGTTATAAATCATCAAAAACTAGAGTATGCGTAACTGTGGGAATGATGACTACTGGTTATGACTGTACTGATTTGCTTAATTTATGCCTACTTAGACCAATATTCTCCCCTACCGATTTTATCCAGATAAAAGGACGGGGTACTAGAACATTTTCCTTCAAGCATATAAACAGAAAAGATGGAAAAGAAAATATAATTGTTATAGATAAAAAAAACTATAAACTGTTTGATTTTTTTGCTAACTGTGAATATTTTGAAGAAAAATATCCTTATGATGAAATTCTAGAGCTACCATCAATTAAAGGTAAGATACCGGGACCCGAAGAATTCCCGCCCCCTTTAAAAGATACAACAGTCTATATTCAAGATCCACTAGCTACATTTAAAATTCTGAAGTTTAAAGGTGGGACAATGCGTATAGATAGAGAGATGTATATAAATAGATTTGAAAATAAAATAAAAGAACACTATAAGGAGACTGAAGATTTCAAACAAGCCATGGATAACGGAGATACCAGCGCAATTAAAAAGTTTATAAAAGAGCATGTATTTGAAAAACCTGAAGAATATTTCACTCTTGATAAAATAAGGAGAGCTTATCGGGCCGATAGAAGAATTAATATACTAGAGATACTTGATAAAATATTTGGAAAAATAGCCCACTTTAAAACAAGAGAAGAGCTTGCAGAAGATGAGTTTAACAGGTTTATAATTGATTATAATATCGATGGAGATAAATATTATGAGGTAAAAGAATTTTTTAAAAATTATCTTATGAATGAAGAATTCAGAACCAAAATCAATCAAAAAGAATACAGGTATTATACTTCTAATCCTGAAATCTTTGGAATATTTAAAAAATTAGGTAAAGAAAAATTAGAAGATATCCCCGAATACATTAAAGATAATATTAGCTTAAATCAATTTGCTTAGATATAACAGAAAGATAAAGCATGATAAATGGAGAAACTAAAAGAAAAATACAATCATTAAGAGATACCCTTGTAGGAAAGCTATCTGCTCCAACAGATCAAGTAAAACAAATAACTATAGGACTTATTTATAAATTCATGAGCGATATTGACAAGGAAAATGTTTATGAACTTGGTGGAAAATCATTCTTTGCTGGTGAATTTGAAAAATATTCTTGGGAAAATATTTTAGATCCTTCATTATCAAGCTATGACCGGGTAATAAGATATTCTGAAGGCTTAGATAAAATGAATTTAAATCCAAATATTCCACAACTATTTAGAAATATATTTAAAGGAGCATACCTACCCTATAAAGATCCAGCAATACTTTCAAGTTTTTTAAAAGAGATAAATGATGGATTTAGATATGAACATAGTGAAGATTTAGGAGATGCTTTTGAATTTTTACTTTCAATTATGAGTACTCAAGGTGCAGCAGGACAATTTAGAACTCCAAGACATATAATAGATTTTATGGTAAAAGTGGTTGAACCTAATAAAAACGATAGAACATTAGATCCTGCTTGTGGTACTGCTGGATTTTTAATTTCAGCTTATAAATACATACTTGAAAATAATAAAGCTAATAATTCTGACAAACCTGGGTCAGATCTTACATTAACAGAGAAAAACAAGCTTACCGAAAATTTTACTGGTTATGATATTTCTCCTGATATGGTGAGTCTTTCACTTGTTAATATGTATCTACATAATTTTGCCAATCCAAATATAAAAGAATATGACACGCTAACGAGTGAAGACTTGTGGGATGATGATTTTGATTGCATTATGGCAAATCCTCCATTTATGACACCAAAAGGAGGTATTAAGCCTCACAAGAGATTTGCTATTAGAGCAAAGAGGTCAGAGGTACTTTTTCTTGACTATATTGTAGAACATTTGACACCAAATGGAAAAGCTGGGGTAATTGTTCCAGAAGGAATTATATTTCAATCTTCTAATATTTATAAAGCTCTTAGGAAAATGCTTTTAGAAAATGGTTTATATTCTGTTGTTTCACTACCTAGTGGACTTTTTCAACCTTACAGTGGAGTGAAAACGAGTATCCTGTTTATCGATAAAACAATCACAAATATAGAGAGTGTTTTATTTGTTAATATTGAAAATACTGGAATCAGTTTGGGAGCAACAAATATGCCAATTGATGAAAACGATTTACCGGAAGCGATAACTGTCCTAAAAAGTTTTAAAAGTGGTGAAGATATTGAATCATATATGTGTTGGAAAGCAACAAAAGAAATTATCAAAGAAAATGAATATATCTTAACAGGTTCAATATATAAACCTGTTTCTTCAAATATTAATGGGGTTAAGACATATAAACTCAAGGATTTTTCTGAAATTAAAAAAGGTAAATCATCTAGTACAAAAACAATCCCTGGAGTATATCCATTATATTTAACTGCTGCTACACAAAAAACAGCAGATCATTTTGATTTCGATGGAGACGGAATTGCAATTCCATTAATTTCAGCTTTAGGTCATGGAAAAGCAGCTATAAAGAGAGTTCATAGAGTCACAGGTAAATTTGCATTAGCGGATTTATTAGCATTTGTAAATCCACACCTTGATATGGCTAATCCAGAATTTGTTTATTACTTATTGGATTATGCAAAAAATGATATTGCTAAACTAATGAAAGGTTCTGCAAATGTCTCTATGAAAATTGACGATTTAAAATCTTTTATTGTCCCTCTTCCTCCAATAAATGTTCAAAGAGAAATAATTAAAGAGATCAATGAATACAAAAATATTGTTGATGGAGCAAAACAAGTTTTTAATAATTATAAGCCAAGAATAGAAATTAATTCTAACTGGAAGAAGGTAAAAATTGGTGACCTATGTGATCTTTATAATGGCAAAGCATTCAAACCAAGTGATTGGAAAAATAAGGAATCTGGTGGACTTCCAATAATAAGAATTCAAAACTTAAATAACAGTAATTTGGAATATAATTATTATACTGGCAAAATTGATAATCAAGTTATTATAAATAATGGAGATTTATTATTTTCATGGTCTGGATCCCGAGGAACTTCTTTTGGTCCACATATTTGGAATGGTGAAAAAGCAATTCTTAACCAACATATTTTCAAAGTAATACACAAAGATGATATTCTTAGAAAATTTTTCTACTTTATGTTGAAAGATGCCGTAAAAGAAGTTGAGGAAAACTTACATGGCGGAGTTGGTTTAGTTCATATCACAAAAAGAAATTTTGAAATAATTGAAATCTCTCTCCCACCTCTCGAAATCCAAAAGCAAATTGTAGAAAAAATCGAAGCTGAAACTACATTGGTTGAAAGCTCTAGAAAATTAATTGAAATCTTTGAACAAAAAATAAAGAAAAAAATTAAAAAAATATGGTAAGACTGAGTTATAAACTTTTTTAATCCTATATAACAAGATATAATCCATCCTTACAATTTCCTTGATTTCCCTACGGAACACTACTAGACTATCGATAATTGAAAACACTGTTTTTGCGCTTATTTAAAGTGTTTTCAATACTACATTTTGTTCTTTTACAACACATTTTTTAAGTATTTTTAAATAGAAATAGAAAGGGTCTTAGTCTATAAGCCGAGCACTATACTAAATAGGAGATAATTCCCTGGTTTGCCATGAAAAGGACAAAATTATGGCAGACATAAGGGATTATCTAGATAGCTTTTTCTCCTACCTTAGCACAGAAAAGAACGCTTCTAAGATCACTATTTATCAATACAAAAGTGAACTCTTAAAACTTTTTGCTTTTTTAAATTCCCAAAATATTCCTGAGATTAATCTAATTAGTACAAGAATTTTAAGGGAGTATTTTAGTTATACCAAACAGGAAAGGAATCTTGCTTACTCTTCGATTTCAAGAATAATAGCAATCACAAAGAGCTTTTTCAATTATCTAGAAGAGGATGAAATTATATTAAAAAATCCTTCAAGGAAAATAAGAGTACCTAAAAAGATAAATAAAATCCCTTTGGTTATGTCTAAGTATGAAGTAGACTTAATCATTAGATCCGTAGACTTTGCACCCTTAAGATGTCGTAAAAATGCTATAAGAGACAGGCTGGTTCTATCCCTACTTTACTATACCGGTATAAGGAGAACTGAGTTACTAAACTTAAACTGGACTGATATTAACCTTTCAAAGAGTACTATTATTATACGTTCCGGTAAGGGAAATAAGGATAGGTTAATTCTTCTCCATCAAGCTGTTACCAAGTTATTGGATAAGTATCTTGAACAGAGGCTTCCCCTTAAAACAGATGCCCTTATAATCGGCGAGCAGGGTAGAAGGATGTGTAAGTGCAGCTTTATAAATCTTCTTAAAATGTATCTTGCTTTATCAGGACTTAAAAGAAAAGGTTACACAGCACACAGCTTCAGGCATAGTTTTGCTACCCATTTAGTTGAATCCTGGGTTGACCTTTTTAAGGTTTAAAAGCTACTAGGTCATGCTAGTTTGGATACTACAATGGTTTATATAAATTTTAACAGTATGCAGATGGCAAAGGCGGTTGGGAGATTGTAGGTTGTAAATAAATTTTTACTAGCTAAATAGATATTAACAACAAATTCTGCTAATGGTAAAATAATATTTTAAATAAATATTTATAATATCTTTATTTTAAACAGGTGTTTATATGCAATGGCAAATCGAAATTAAACATGATGGCTTAAATAAATTTAAAGTCATTAGAGGAGATAATAAATTCCAAGTTGAAAGAGCAGCTAAAATACAGATGCAAGACTGGGATGAAGAATGGTTGCATAGCAATAAAAGAAGAATGCTAATTAAATCTGAAGAAGCAGAGGAAAAGACTAATAATGCAAAAGAAGAATTAAAAAATATTGAAAAATTCTTAATAAATTCACTGAATTTTCCAAATATAGAGTGGGAAGACGGAATAGACCATTCTGATTATTCTGTACCAGAGCCAAAACCTTTTGAGATGAAATTTAATAAGAAAAAACCAGTAGAAAGTGATTTTCCACCGAGAATAGGTTTATTTGAAAAGAGAGATTTAAAGAAAGTTGAAGCTAAAAAGAAAATAGCTCAAGAAGAATACGAGAAAGCCCTTGAAGAATATAATAAAGAATTATCAGAATATGAAGCTGAAAAACAAAAATATGAAACGAACCTTAATGATTGGAAAAAAAATAAAGAGAAATTTCAGCAGGATCAAGAAAAAAAGAACCAAATGATTCCTAAAAATAAGATAGAGTATGAAAAAAAGAACATTTCAACAGTAAAAAGTCTATCAGATATTATATTAGATAAATCCAAATATCATGAAGATTTTCCTAAGAACTTCTCTACTGAGTTCAATTCAGAGAATGGAATATTAATAGTAGATTTCAAGTTGCCATCTATAGAAATAATTCCAAGACTCAAGGAAGTTAAATATAATAAATCAAAAGATGAATTTATTAATGAATATATATCGGATTCTACACTTAATGCCTTATATGATAATCTACTTTATCAAATAGTTTTAGCAAAAATTCACGAGTTGTATAGAAATGATTACAAAGAATTAATTAATTCAGTAGTTTTTAATGGATGGGTTGATACTATAAACCGAGGGACTGGAAAAGATGTCACATTATGTATTTTATCAATTCAAACATCAAGAGAAGAGTTTATGTCATTTGACCTAAAAAAAGTAGATCCAAAAGAATGCTTCAAGAAATTAAAAGGAGTTGGTAGTACAAAACTTCACACGATAACACCAATAGCTCCAATAATAAAAATGGATAAAACGGATAAACGCTTTGTTCCATCCTATGATGTTATTGAAAAATTAGATGACTCTGAAAACTTAGCCTTGATGGATTGGGAAGATTTTGAACACCTTATTAGAGAAATTTTTGAAAAAGAATTCAGTGAAAATGGTGGAGAAGTTAAAGTTACTCAATCTAGTAGGGATGGTGGAGTTGATGCAATAGCGTTTGATCCTGATCCAATTAGAGGTGGAAAAATTGTAATACAAGCAAAAAGATACACAAATATTGTGGGAGTGGCAGCAATAAGAGATTTGTATGGAACTGTTGTAAATGAGGGTGCAATTAAAGGGATTATTGTTACAACTTCAAACTATGGTGCTGATGCTTATGATTTTGCAAAAAATAAACCCATAACATTACTTAATGGCTCTAACTTACTTCATTTACTAGAAAAACATGGTCAAAAGGCTAAAATTGATTTAAAAGAAGCAAGAAAAATCCTTGACCAAAAAAAATAAAATTTATCAGTTTTATAATGTAGCCTTTTTTAAATCTTCATTATTTGAATGCAAATATATAGCAGTTGTTTCAATGCTTGAATGACCCATTAGTTTGCTAATAGTGTTAATATCTGTTCCATTTCTTCTTAATCTATCTGCATATGTATGCCTTAAGCTATGAAATGTTAGATTTTTTTTATAAACTCCGGATTCTTTATATATTCGTGATAGTTGACCTTCTCCTCAAAACTGATCCAAACATAATGTTAGTCTTTGACATATTGAGGGTCCCCTCAATAAGCCGGATAATAACATTTTAAATGGACTAGTTTTTGGGGGAAAGGTCATGTTCAATTTTCAAGAGAAATGCCTCCAGTTTCAAGGCACTTGTCAGATAAAAAATCTGAATATAATAATACAATATCATTCTTTATTGCCCCACAAATCCATCAAGATACTCTTAAGTGGTGCGAGTTTATAAAGTTTAAAGATGATTTAGATATTTTAACTTTTTCATTTAACGAATTTTTAGAAAAATTAGAAACGTGTAAATCTCAAATGTACATAGATTGCAATTGATAAAATATATTTCTAATTATTTTGGGTTAGAATAATAAAATCATTTTCAGTAATCTTTCTTGTAGCTTGAACAAACCAAGCCCAATTTTTATTAAAATCTTTATCTTTAAATGCGTCCAATATTGCACGTAGTTTTGGATTAATAACTATCGGGTCATTTAAATATAATCTTGGTTTATCAAGCTTCACGATCCAGGGATATTTTTCTGAATTTCTAACTTTTTGATTTTTAATCCGATCATCTGGTTTTGAAACTATAACTGCATCTGCTACAACACCTTTGGTTGTTGCATAGAAACATATTTTATCTCCAGGTTTAAACCTTTTTCTATTTGGTGTAGATGATGAGAATGCATATATTCTCTCTTCGCCAACAAGTTCTTTGATACATTCTACTGCAGTTTGGACATTATCATCTTTCACAGGAGTTATCCAATAAGTTATGTCTGTATTTTTTTTAATAGTTGTCTTCTCTTCTACAGCTCCCCTGTCTACTTTTAATTCTACCACAGCTATTTCTTCACTAAGAAGAGCCCCTACTGCCTCTTCAGGATGACGCACTAATGACCTTTTATATATTCTGAAAATCTCTCTTAATAAATGTATCACTTCTTCAGAATTCCTTAATAAATTCTTGTAATCCACATAACCAGTATTATCATCACTTGCATCTTCTATTACAGCATTAAATTCAATCATTAAAATCTTTATTAATTTTGTAAAAGAGTTTTTAATCCTATCTTTATAATTATTATAGAAATTTTTCGGTGAATAAAAAAAGGTGTTTCCTAATCTATCTTCCTTCATAACTTTTTTTATAAGATTTAAAAAGAAAAATCTTGTTAGTTTGTAACTTCTGATGGTGGTATTGTCAATATTACTAATATTATCTTCTATTAAATTATATATCTTATATAAAAAATAAATTAAGTACTCATTTGTATTTCTATCAAATATATCATTATGATAAGTTGAGAATATTTTTGTTTTTAAATGTGCTTCATAAGGTTTTTCCAAGATAAAAGAGTAAATTAGTTGTGCAGCAAAAGTATTTGGAATTATTTCATCATAACCTTCTGTATCTTCACCAGGTTTAATTTTATAAAAGACCGTATCATTAAAAGTTTCTTTAAAATTTTCTTGTAAATCCTGTTGAAATTTATCTTGTGACCAAAGATCTACGATACTTATAGGATTTTGGTTATTGGTATAATAAGTGATTTTTCTACCTAATTGTGGGTTATCTCCAGTTTTTATTACTTTTAAAATCAACTTTAAATCATCTGATATATGATTTCTATTCTCGTATAAAGCCAATGTAGTTTGACAGCCATTTACTATTGAATAGTTTTTCACTCTTAATTCTTTTCTATTTTCATTGTAACTAAGATCTTTGGCAATTAAAGTTATGCCATTATTATATAGAAGGAATTTTTTATGCTCGTTTTCATTTTCTATTGTTTCTTTTATATCCTTATTAACCCTTGTGCGGCCAAGACCGTATCTTACATTCTTTGCAAATAATGTTTTATCAATAATTCCTTCCAATTCAATAATATCTGAAGCTTTTACACTAAATATATAAGTCGGGAAATTTTCTCCTCCGCTGTAATCAATAATATCTTCATCTATATTAAAAATGTATTCAGCCATTACATAATTATCACTACCTATATATGTATAATTATCATATAATGAATTGCAATCCCAATACTCAACACTATTTTCAGTTATTCTTATATAATCCTTTGCACTCCTATTAAAGTATCCTGTTGTAATGAAAACCAGATTTAATTTATATCCTTCTACTATCCTTTCAAATACTTCTAATCTTCGTACTAAATCTTTTAGCTCTCTACTTGCACGACTATCATCTAATGCACCAACATTTTCTGGAGTAAACCATTCTCTTGCACCAATAAAATTTCTTAGATCAACATCACCTTGTCCGTTTGAGAAATCTTGGCGAAATTTACTTTGAAATAAGAATATTTCTTCAGTATTAGTATCTAAAAAAATACCATCTATTCCCTTGTCATTAGTAGTATCACATATATAGTCAACAGCTTCGTCTTCATCTAACCTATAATAATTCACCAAAAACCAAAGTAAAAAATTAGAATTTTCTGCTCTACCTGTAACTTCATAAAATCCAACTTCTTTATATAATAGCTCTTCAAATTTTACTTTTGTAATACTCATTTTCATTCCCCTAAATTCTTAATACAAATATATTATAATATCAATATATTCAATTATAATACTAAACAAGTTAAATAAAAATATTAGGGATTTTTAATAAAAATATTAAAGAATAATAAGATATAAAATGGTATAATATAAATATAAATGTAGGTTAATTTGGAGGGTTATAGTTTTCACCTCAACTGTCTTGCCCGGTATATAAGAGCCGAGTTATATACTAATTACAAATTCCATTACGACAAAATTATACCTATCATATATAATATCTCTCACATCTTAGCTAAATTCTACAATAACTTACCCTATAATTCCCTCCCCCCACTTCCTTCTTGACAATCAAACCCAAAATCATTAAAATTTCTTCTTAGTCTATATATGATAGAATATTATATTTTTATAAGATTTGACTGAAATTTAGAAAAGGAGAGACACAGTGGATACCATAAAAAGAAGACTTCCCGCATTTTTAATCACATTGATTTTTGTACTTTCAATAACCCTTATGATACCCGGTGTTCTTCTGGCCCAGGATGATACTGAGGCCGAAGAAGAAGTAGTCGAGGTAAAGCCGGAAGAGCTGTACTTTGAGATCACCCTTCCCAAAATACAGGCAGAAGAAGGAGAGAATTTTATCTTTGACTTTAACGTTATTTATAAGATGGGAGACGAACCTTTCGGCCTGGACCCGGAAGAAGATAACCAGAAAACATTTGATATCACTGTTGACTACCCCGATGGATGGTATGCTGTAGTTATAAGTGGCAGCACAGACATAAGCGCTGTTAATCTTACCAGTGGTAAACAGCAGAGCCTGAAACTGGGTGCAGCCCCTAGGGTAAGCCAGGAACCAGGTGAATATACCTTTACCGCGACCCTTAAATCTGCCGTTGAAGGTGACCCCCTGGAAGAATCGATA
>Ga0114922_10004111_pt1 | contig 13519 bp, 10 predicted proteins | sample AartaG_FD_100975 | JGI IMG/M metagenome (GOLD analysis project Ga0114922, IMG submission 100975) | Deep subsurface microbial communities from Aarhus Bay to uncover new lineages of life (NeLLi) - Aarhus_00045 metaG | ecosystem: Environmental > Aquatic > Marine > Oceanic > Sediment | place...
CAAATATTCAACCTTATTGGTGGCCTTACTTCTTATGACTTTGCGGTATGGAGTAAGCAAAAATCCATACTCGTCAACCGCAGCAAATATCGCCAGCGAAGCAATCAGTCCGATATTTGTCCCTTCGGGCGTCTCAATGGGACAGATTCTGCCGTAATGGCTTATATGAACATCACGCACTTCAAAACCGGCCCGTCTTCTGTTCAAACCGCCAGGACCAAGAGCAGACAGACGCCTTTCATGAGTCAACTGGCTCAAAGCATTGGTCTGGTCAACAACCTGGCTCAATTCACCTCGACCAAAGAAATAGTTGATACTGCTCGAAACGCTCTTGGAATTTACCAAATCTGCAATGCGAAGCGGCTCTTCGGAGTCTCTCTTCATGCTCATCCGTTCCTGAACGGTCCTGCGCAGCTTAAGCAGCCCCTTTCTGATTTCATCCGCCGCCAGCTCATCGATTGTTCGCAGCCTCCGGTTGCCCAGATGATCGATATCATCAACCTCGCCTTCGTTATTCCGCAAAGCCATTATATACTTCATCGTGTTGAGGAAATCTTCAGGCCGAAGTATCATCTCATCCTCACCTATCGCCTGATTGAACTTACGATTTAATCTGAACCTGCCGACCTTGCCGAGACGATAACGGTTGGAATCAAAAAATTTCTCCGCAAAGAAAGTTTTTGCTTTTTCCTGATTGGGTGGATTGCCGGGTCGCAATCTCATATAAAACTTGAGCAATGCCTGCTCGTGGCTCTTGACATCATCCTCGGCTAAGGTGTTCAAGATAAGCAGATCCCGGACTTCGTCGATAACCTCAATCTGTACAGCCGATTTTTTTGTTTTTTTAGCTTTTGTCTGCTTCTTGGTGCTTTTAGCTTTGGGCTTTGCATATGCACCTTGTACCAAAGAGACTTTATCGCTGATTTGCGCACCTGCTTTGACTATGATTTCACCGGACTCTTCATCCACGAGCGGCTTCACTGTCCACATAGAAGGAGTTAATTTATTGAGAGGCACCTTTTTCGTCGGATAAAACAACCGAAGAATGTCTTCTGTTGTACTGTATGCAGGATCCATCGCCCGAAGCAAAATAGTTGCCGGTATCTTGCTGGACTGATCGATTCTGACAACCAGAATATCTTTATTAGTTACTCCTATCTCTATCCAGCTACCCCTCTCGGGTATAACTCTGCCGCCGTGCAGCACCCGGTCGCCTTCTTTACTCTCGATAAGAAAATCAACACCAGGACTTCGGTGCAGTTGGCTTACGATGACTCGCACAGCCCCGTTGATAATGAACTCACCGCCGCCTATCATAACCGGCATTTCGCCAAGATACATCGCCTGCTCGGCCAAATCCTCACCCTCCTTGGTATGTAGTCTGCACCATATTTTCAACGGGTAGCCATATGTCAGACGTAATTGTCGGCACTGAATAGGGGTATAATGCGGCTTTTCCAGTTCGTAACAGAGATATTCCAGAACCTTCTTCTTGTCGTAGCTTTCGATAGGAAACGTCTCGCGGAAAATAGCTTCGAGCCCGCTGCATTTTCTCTTCGTTGGTGCGACGTCTTGTTGCAAAAACCTTTCGTAACTTGTCCTTTGTACTGCTACCAGGTCCGGAATCTCAACAGCATCTTGTACTCTTCCAAAATTTCGAACGCTTTGCCCAGTACTAATTTCACGCATTGCCTTTTCTCCAGCATTAAATGCCCAAATCGCCTTATAAATACAACCCTCTGTGCCTTCCCGCCTTTTTCCCAAAGGAGCAGGCCAGGACTACCCTCAGACCTATGCCAATTCGACCACGGCCCCTACAGCTTCAAGTTGCTTTTGTGCCGCTTCGGCATCATCTTTACTGAGGCCCTCTTTGACCGGCTTGGGAACATTGTCAACAAGCTCCTTGGCCTCTTTCAATCCCAATCCCGTTAAAGCTCTAACCTCCTTGATAACCTGGATCTTTTTATCCCCGAATTCTTTGAGGATTACATCAAAGCTTGTCTTTTCTTCCTTCTCTTCAGCCGGACCCTGTGCCGCGGGACCGGCAACCATAACGGCTCCGCCTGCAGCCGGCTCAATCCCATATTCGTCCTTGAGATAGTCGCCCAGCTCTTTGGCCTCCATTAACGTAAGAACAACTATCTCGTCACCGAGCTTCTTGATCTTGCTGATTACCTTGCCTGTCTCCTTAGCTGCCTTTGTTGTCTTGGTTTCCTTAATCTCCTTCTCTGCCTTGGTCTCTTTCGTCGCCTTGGCTTCTTTTGTTTTCTTGGCTTCTTTTGCTTCTTCTGCCATTTCTATTAACTCCTGTTATATAGCGCCTCGTGGTAGCCGAAACTCCGCCGTCTCGTTTAACCCCGTTACTAAAACCGGGGACAGCCACGCAGGCTGTTCTCTATTTCCTATTTAGTTTTACGCTGCTTGTTTTTCACCTTTCTCTGTGATAGTCTCGATACAGCCGGCGATAATTCCCGCAGGTGCACCAACAGTCGATACTAACTTGCCCGCCGGCGACTGTATCAAACCGGCAATTCTGCTTAGCAGCTCTGCCCGTGTAGGCATCTTCGAAAGACCGGACGCCTCTTGAGCGCTTAAAGCTGAGCCATCGAGAAATGCACCTTTAATCTCCACCAGAGGAATCTTCTTAGTCCATTCAGTCATTGTTTTTGCAACGTCAACAATACTGTCACCACCATAAACAATAGCGCAGGGACCACTAAACAATTCCGCGGCCGGCTCCATTTGCTGGTTGCGCAATGCTTTTTTGAACAGCAAGTTCCTGACCACTGATAATCGGATGTCTTTCTCTTTAAGGTCACCGCGCAGTAGATTATTGTCAACGCCGTTAATGCCTTTTGTGCTGACAACAAGAAAATCCTTGATGTCCTCGCTGACGATTTTCTTTTCCAGCTCCGACTGTAGTAACTCTTTTACGTACTTGCTCATTTTTCGTATCTCGTATTGTGTATCTTGTTATCAAAAATCAATTGTCACACCGGGGCTCATGGTCGCAGATATACTGATTTTTTTAATATACGTCCCTTTTGATGCGGCCGGTTTTATCTTCTTGATATGCGAGATGAACGCATCGATATTATCTACCAGCTTTTCTTTCTCGAAGCTTTGCTTGCCGACTACTACGTGAACATTACCCCCGGCATCGTTCCTGAACTCAACCTTGCCTGCTGCAAATTCACCCACTGCCTTGGCCACATCGGCTGTTACCGTGCCGTTTTTCGGCGAAGGCATCTTTCCCTGCGGCCCAAGAACCCGTCCGAGCTTACCCACCTTGCTCATAACTTTCGGGGATGCGATAGCCACATCGAAATCCATCCACCCGTCAGAAACTTTCTTTACCAGCTCATCACAGCCCGCCTCAACGGCACCGGCAATCCTGGCAGCCTCAACATCAGAGTCTTCGCAGAAAGCGACCACTTTCTTCTGCTTGCCAATCCCGTGAGGCAAAGATATCGAGCCTCTAACCAGCTGGTCGGCCTGTTTAGGATCAATGCCTAAATGAAGCACGCATTCGATGCTCTGGTCGAATTTCACAGACTGGAACGACTTGATTTTTTCGACCGCATCAGCCAGGCTAAGATTACCCTTGCTGAACTGTTCTGATTCTTTTTTGTATCTTTTGCTTTTAACTCGCATTGCTCATCCCGTATTATGTGCCGATTATCACTAATCAATTACCTCCACGCCCATACTTCGGGCGGTACCTCTGATAATTTTCTCTGCCTGTTCCAGATCGTATGCGTTCAAATCCTTGAACTTCGTCTCAGCGATTTTCCGAACCTGCTCGGTACTGACTTTTCCGACCTTCTCTTTATTCGGGATGCCGCTGCCTTTTGCGATTTCGGCCGCCTGTTTCAGCAGAACCGCCGCCGGCGGACTTTTAACCTCAAAAGTGAAACTTTTGTCCTTAAAAACCATTATCACGACCGGTACTATTGTTCCGTTAAGGTCTTTGGTTCGCTCATTGAACTGCGAAACGAACTGACCTATGTTAACACCGTTCTGACCTAAAGCAGGCCCTATCGGCGGCGCTGGTGTCGCCTTGCCGCCCGGCGCCTGCAATTTAATCTTTACTACTACCTCTTTGGCCATTCTTCACCTTTATTTAAGTGTTTGTCCGTCGACTCTAAGCTCTCTTCCTGAGGTCTATCAATTACAATTTTTCTATCTGCCAATACTCGATATCCAGAGGTGTGCTTCGACCGAATATCGTAACAATCACCTTTACAATACCACGCTCGGAATCAATAGAATCTACAATGCCTTCGAAGTTTTCAAATGCACCTTCACGAATCTTAATCATATCACCTTTTTTGAACTCCACTTTGATGCTCGGTGCTTCCTCGGGCTTCTCAGCCTCTAAAAGCATCTTGGCCACATCCGTATCGCGCATCGGGCTCGGAACTCCTTCCGAACCGATAAAATCTCCAACCCCGGACGTCCCTTTAATCATGAACCAGGCCTTTTCAGGAACACGTCCGTCATCGGTCGATTCCATTTCCATAAAAACGTAGCCCGGGTACAGCTTTCGTTTATGCACGGTCTGCTTATTGCCGCGGATACGCTTTATCCGCTCTACAGGAACCTCTATCCTGCCAATAATGCCGTTCAGACCTTCTCTGTCGATCTTCTGTACAAGAGCGTCTTTGACCTGCACTTCCTTATTTGCCGCAACTCGTAAAACATACCACTGCATATTAATACCCTGTCTTATATCCCCTTTGAGATACAATTATTAGACCAAGAGCCATGTAAAGAACGTTTGGAATGTAAGATCCGTCGCTCCGAGAAGCACAGCCATAATAACCACAACCACAATAACGATAAATGTCGAAACAGCTATTTCCTGTCTGCTTGACCAGCTAACCTTCTTCATTTCGCCCTCAGCGGCAATCATAAAGTCCGCAACTGAATGTTTGTTCATCAGCCAGGAAATCAAAAAGGCCAATACAACAAATAAGCCGGCCGGAACCATAGTTTCAACCCACAATCCAAGGTCCGTCGCCTGTAGCCTTTTATAAAGCTGTAAGCAGCCTAATCCGGCAATTATTGCTCCGGCAAAAGCACTACAAAGCCTTGTATATTTGCCCTGGCCGCGCTTATAAATAGTAAAAATCATATTCGACCTCATATCAACCGGGTTTCAGCAGGTTCACTTCTGTCGTATCTCACCAAAAACCTGGCGTTTCAAAACAGGCCAGGAGGGAATCGAACCCCCAACCTTCGGTTTTGGAGACCGACGCTCTGCCAATTGAGCTACTGGCCTATTAAATTGATTATCTCTCATCTATTATTTGAAATCTTTCTGAACCGCCGAAATACATCTTTCAATAACCAATTACTTGCGCCGTATCTTATGGACAGTATGCTTTCGTTCCTTCTTGCAGTATTTCTTCAAATTCAATTTCGGCGTACCCTCAGCTACACTAATGCTTGTACGATAGTTTCTATCTTTACACTGGCTGCATTCAAGCCAGACATACTCTCTTTTACTCTTCTTTTTAGCCATAAGGTTCATCCCCACCAGACAGGCTCACTTACGTAAGAAACATCCGATTCTCCCGCAGATGCCCGCCCGGATACACTTTACACCGGCCTGAACGCCCTGGTTTTCGATACCGGCAGCTCCCAGAGAAGTTACCCAGAGATCTTCTATTCAAGAATTTTAATTACCACACCGGCACCGACTGTCCGGCCTCCTTCGCGAATAGCAAAACGAAGGCCGTCCTCCATAGCAATTGGTGAAATAATCTCCACCAACATCGCTATATTGTCTCCCGGCATACACATCTCCGCGCTCTTTCCTTCTCTGCTCATTAATCCAAGAACAGAACCGGTTACATCCGTTGTCCTGAAATAAAATTGTGGTTTGTAGCCTGCGAAGAATGGTGTACTACGTCCGCCTTCATCCTCCGCATCTGGTTTTCCGCGTTTTTTTCGGCCCTTTAGTACATAGACTTCAGCTTGAAACTTAGTATGTGGAGTAATGCTCCCGGGTGCTGCGACGACCTGCCCCCGTTCCAAATCCTTCTTTTCCACTCCGCGCAGAAGCACGCCGATGTTATCGCCGGCGTGACCTTCATTGAGGGTCTTGTTAAACATCTCCACCCCGGTAACAACGGTCTTGCGTATCTCTTTTGTAAGGCCGATGATTTCGACCTCCTCGCCGGTATGGATTTTACCACGTTCAACCCTGCCGGTACCGACCGTGCCGCGCCCTTTAATGCTGAAAACATCCTCAACCGGCATAAGAAATGGCTTGTCAACATCACGCTTAGGTTGCGGAATGTAATTGTCGACTGCCTCCATCAGCTCGTCAATGCATTTGCAGGCTTCATCGTCCTTACCTTCGCTTTCCATTGCCTTCAGCGCGCTGCCGCAAATCATGGGAATCTTGTCGCCAGGGAACTTGTACTTACTCAACAGTTTTCGAAGTTCATCAATCACCACCTCCAGCAGTATCTCACATTCTTCGTCTGATTCGCACTGGCTCCGTAGAATATCACATTTGTTCAGAAAGACCACAATACTCGGTACATTAACCTGACGGGCAAGAAGAATGTGCTCGCGAGTCTGGGGCATAGGCCCATCATCGGCGCCTACAACCAATACAGCCCCGTCCATTTGTGCTGCTCCGGTAATCATATTCTTGATATAGTCGGCATGTCCCGGGCAGTCAACGTGAGCATAATGGCGATTATCCGTCTCATACTCAACGTGCGCAGTATTGATTGTAACGCCGCGCTCTCTTTCTTCAGGGGCATTATCGATGTCTTCGAACTTCTTGACATTGCCTTTGCCGGCCTTCTGTGCCAGACGCATTGTGATTGCAGCAGTCAATGTCGTTTTGCCGTGGTCAATATGGCCGATTGTTCCAATATTGATATGTGGTTTTGTTCGTTCAAATACAGCCTTAGCCATCTTAAAATAAACCTCCAATGTACAGGGTTAGTATTTATTTGTCCCTATCTGGTTTCCCAATCACTGTTTTTCGTAATTTATTATAATCAATTCACAGCCGGGTGTTCTTCTCGCCCCAGCTTGACCAGCTTGCATTTAGCTGCTGATGGGGCTTGAACCCATGACCTCGTCCTTACCAAGGACGCGCTCTACCACTGAGCTACAGCAGCAATATCCAACCCGCCAGGCCATTATTGCCCCGGCCAATCGAATAAGAAACTACGCTTTCGCCCGGCTACAAGCCGAAAAATATAAACAATATCCCTTTGTTCCTGTCGTTTTTATATATACTGATAGCGCAGGAATCCATTCCTATATAAATAGTATGCTAATGTAAACTACGTAATTTATCGAAATGAACGAAGAACTGCAAACATAAAAAATGAAAAATTTCAAAAAAAATTGAAAAATTTTTCATTTTTCCTAAAAATTTACATCCAAACGCCATCGCTGAACCGCCGCAATCCCAAAATACGCACCTTCAACTGTTGCCATTCCTACAGGCTAAAAGTATAATAAAAGTATATTGATAAGCGAGTGTACGAAGCGAAAGGAGTAGCGATGAACAAACCTGTTACTTTATTTCTGGCCTTAAGTTTAATTTTAGCACTGACCGTATGTACTTCATTGGTGAGGTACCAGGAAGCTATATATGCTCAGGATGGGGATGTTTTACCTGACCAGAACGACGTGGAGCCGGTTATGATAGCCCTTACCCGGCTGGACGTAAATGACCTAATCCCTGATGTGAAAAATCAAATCCCAGATATCAATGACCAGACTCTTGAATTACGCTACAAGATCATGAACAACTCCAAACAGGATATATGGGTTTGTAATGGTGTTGGTTGGGTTGAAGCCGACGATGCCTCGCGGCTTGACTATGAAGCTTATTTAGAAGAGAACAATACCCTTGTAATAAGGAAAAGGCTTGACGTCCCAACGTACATTATATACTATATATGGCCCCAGGGCCGATATGTTCGTCTGCGAGTGGGCGAGGAGCGGTCCGAATCGTTATCACTTAGACTTCCCGTTCGTCACAATCGGCTGTTCATACCAGCATTAGAAAAGCCTGGTATCATATACTCTAGGCACTTGGTCATCGAGATCGGCTATCTCACCAAAAACCTGCTTGCAATAGAAGGAGTATGTATGAAATGGCCTAATGAGATTATAATATCTGCTCTCGACGCTGATATTTATAGGGGAGAACATGTTTTAAAGATAACGGTGGATGGAGTCCTTATCCCCTATGAAGAAATGTGGGTGGGATATTCTCATACTAAAAGCGACGAATAGAAACTCAATAATTCTGATCGTGGCGGCACTGAAAAAGCCTCGGGCCTGAAATGCGGCCAGCAAGTGCTGTTAATTCCCCCAAAGACTAACTGAATCAGAATAAATACTGAACCGTTATTATGCCTTGTTGGCCTTAGCTGCTTATTTTGGCTTTTCCGCCTCTTTGCTTTTACCAAGACGGCTGGTCCAGCTTTTAAGCCATTGCTGCCATTGTGGTCTGGCCCCGGAATACTTCACTCTGCTTAGGGCCTTCAAAACTGTATCGGGATCGGCCCCTGAAGGCTTGTTCATAAAGTTGTTAATTGCGTCAATGACAGCATTATCGGCACTCAAATCTCCTTTTGCTAAGCATTCTCCAGCCAATTTAGTTGCAAGATCTAACTTTGAACCTCTCAAAGAGGCATCCAGCAATTTCGGAAGGATTGTATCTTTCTCACCGGCAGTACTGGCTGCTTTGTAATGTCTGTCTAAATACTCAGCCGCTCTTTCAAACTGGCCTATTGTATAATAAAGCCCTGAAAGATTCTCTATAACGCTTGCGAGCATTTTCGGTTCGGCCGCCGCCTTTGCCTCCGCTTTCCTAAGAAATGCAATTTTCTGCTCATCGGTTAGCTTGGTTTTGCTGTTTTCTGAGATTAATTTGCCCATCCACTCGTTCAGTGTGGCCGAATCTGAACCATCGAATATCTTAAGCATAGCCTGCCAGGAGTCCCCGCTTTCGGAGTTGGAGCCGATTTTTTCCGCCAGCTTTGCCAAATCATCTTTGCCGCCGACCTCCCCGGCAAGCTCTATCACTTTTTTTCTTAGTATCTCGCTGGCGTCATCGAAAAAATTCGTCCTCAATCTTTTAAATGCGCGTGCTTTGTCGATATAGATAAGACCATCAACTGCCGTTTCACGCACAAAATCTTCCTTGTCACCAAGAGCTTCAATAAATAAAGGCTCAAAAAGCTTAGCGGCCATGACCCTGCCGGCACTGCCATGCGTACATAAGGCAGCCATCGCACTGAGCAGCTCCCCGCGTAACGCACTATCGGGCTTTTCATTTTGTTGGTTATATCTCGCGACAAGCAAACCAAGATATCCCTCAAGCTCTTCCTGCTTTAAACCGTTCGGTCCAAGCAGCTTTCGTAAAACTTCCGCCCCTTTTCGTGCTTTCCCTGTATCCTCTTTAGAAAGAAATTCCACGGCAAATTCCAGTGCCTGTTTTCTTATTTCCGGTGTAATCTTGGCGGGTGTAACCAAAAGAGCATTGGAACACGCTCCTCCGAGGGCATCCAATAATGCTATTTTCACCTGGTCATCAGACTCGGATCCAAGCTGGGTCAAAAGCGGTTGAACAGAATTCAATCTTCTTAAAATCGATAAACCAAGGGTCTTGAGCTTAACTTCTTTATCCGGATCTGAAATCAAATTCAGCAAAATTGGTTCCAGCTCAGCCGGCAATTTAGGCCTCCCGGAAGCAAATTGCCATTTGTAAACCTTATCCAGAGCCCATAATTTGATTCTGGCTTCCGAATTACCTAAATGTTCTTTCAAAAAATTACCTCTGGACCCATCATCACTCATGACGTCGTAAATCTTGTCCAGCGCCGATAAATACCAGTCTTGCCACAACTTCACTTCTATTCTCAACTGGCGCATCTGAGTTTCCTGTCGAATAAGCCAGTCTCGTAGGAATTCGTCTCGTCCTTTGCCCTGTAGTTCACTGATATTTATCTGACGTGTCCAGTAGCTTTCGCCGACTGGGATACCAAGAGAACGCAGGGCCTTTTCCGCTTCGCCTGATACTGATACTTCAGGGTCGTCAACCAGCCTTATTAGTCTGATAGTTGCTTCCATATTCGGCCAAAGCTTCAAAGCATGTATGGCATTTACTCTCGTTTTGACTGGCTTTGAGGCATCTGTCGTTATATGCTCGAGGGATTGACCAATTTTATCATATTCGAAACTAAGTGTTGCATCTGCCGCCAATTGAGCCTCAGTGGCAATCTCAGTTGCAAAAACACCAAGCAATGGTTGAATAAAATCTTCTTTGTTCTTTATTTCTCCCTCCGTTGATCTGCTCTGACTCAATGCCTTACAGACCGCCATACGTGCAGCACTATTCTTGGCATCCTTCAGTGCATCAAGAAGAATCTTTCTATCCAGAGGATTTTCACTACCCAACATCACTGTTGCCGCTTTTATGCGTATCTCTTCGCTTGGTCCTTGGAGAAGGGCATTCTTATTGATTTCCAATTGCTCGTCAGGCTTGGCCTTTGCAGATGCCCCATTTGTTGCATTTGCAGCAAGGATTGGTGTGTTTACACTAATGCTGGCCTGCTGGCATCCTATCGCCAACATCAATATTAATAGATAAAACCTCTTCTTGCTCATCCGGATGACCTTGAGGAATCCACTACCCATCAACTTAACTATCATATAATAACCTATAAGTTTCATATAAGTCAATTAATATTTGAAAATTCAAAAATCATTTATGGTCTCGGATGAAATTTTCGGTGAATTGTTCTTAATCTTTCCTGGTCAACGTGTGTATAAATCTGAGTAGTAGCTATATCCACATGTCCCAGCATCTCCTGTATGCTTCGCAAATCGGCCCCGCCGGCTAACATGTGAGTTGCGAAGCAATGTCTTAAAGTATGGACTGTTAAATTTCTGGGCATACCCGCCCGAACCGCGTATTTTTTAACCAGTCTCCAAATCTCAATACGACTCATGGGCCTGCCTGTTCGAGACAGCAGCAGAAAATCACCGCTGAAAGGCTTGACCAGGCTCGGACGCAGATTAGTCAGATATTCATTTATTGCTGCGATGGCTATTTTGCCGATTGGGACCACGCGTTCCCGGTTGCCTTTGCCAAGACAGCGCAGATAGCCGATATTAAGGTTAAAGTCTGAAATTTTAAGCCCTGCTATCTCGCTTGCGCGTACACCGGTGGCATAGAGCAGCTCAAGCATGGCCTTATCACGAAAATAAAAAGGCTCTTCCGGGCACGGAGTATTCATCAGCTCAATAACCTGCTGTTTGCTGCAAATACTCGGCAGCTTCTGCCAGACCTTCGGGCTTTCAAGGACCGAAGTCAAATCATCCTCGATAAGACCCATAAGCTTGCCGAACCGCAGGAACATCCTTATAGCGACCAGAGAACGCTTAATAGAGCTTTCACTTTTCTGTTCCTCACTGAGTTTTCGCAGGTACTTTTGGATAAACACCGGCTCTATCCGCCGCAGCTCGCTGACATTACTGGCTTTGCAGTATTTCAGAAAGCTTCTCAGGTCACGTCCATACCCTAAAACAGTATTATCGGACAAACCCGCTTCAACAGTCAGATAATTCAGAAAGCTTCTGACATCCTTGTGCAAAACGAAGGTCTTGGTATCCGCCAAAGGCAGGTCTTGTTCGCAAGCCTGCTGTACCGGCTCGAATTTCGAATCTCGAATCTTGAATTTACTTACAGCTTGTCTCTGCATTAAGGGTCTATCTCTCTGCTCGATGCTCGTACCTCATGGCACAGGCCTTGAACGTTGGTTAAACACTTGATAATCGCGATTTTCTGCAAATCAGGGACAGTCCGCAAACAGCTTTACACTTTACGAGCCATCCGCCTTAATATCATCGGCATTAAAACAAGACGACCTTTAGAGCCAAAGCCAAAAGCAAAAAGCCCGGGAAAGCGAATACGACGTACCATATCTGAAAAATGGCAAATTAAATCCTCTTTGACTTGAATTCGTACCGTTTTTTTGGTAAAATATAAACTATATAATAGTTTCACAGGAGGACTTTTCAAATGAAAAAGCCGGCCACTATTTTATACATTATACTTACAGCGGTTACCCTGACGTCCCCTAATGACGCCGTACCAAACCAATTAGCCATGACACTAAGCTCAACTAATCCGGGACTGATACCGGCTGCAACGCCCCAGAAAGATAGACACATAGATATTCAGCCTTTGACTAACGGCCTTGTCGATGCACCCTCCGCCTATTTCGACGACTGCGGCGTGCTCGTACAGGCCGTTGAATGTGTACTTTTTCAAGCTGATAAAGGCGGTTTGTATCTATTGAACAACCTCGATAAATTCACGGTCGGCGACCACGTCCGTGTCCGCGGCATACTCAATCCTTCCTGCGCCTCCATCTGCATGCAGGGCAATGGATGTATTGAATACAATACCATCTCGGCCTGCCTCCATGGCGACCTTAACGGCGATAACAATGTTGATATCGATGATTTTACCATATTACTCTCCCAATGGCTCGAGACCGGCTGCACCGAGCCGGACTTCTGCGGTGGTGCCGACCTGAACAGAAATGGAATCGTGGATACAAACGACTTCAGCCTGTTCGCAGACAGTTGGCTAACATCCGCCGACGACGAGCCCAACAAGCCCGGATTAAACAAATACTACACCCCATTCGATAATCCTATAGAGCCGAATGCTCCCGGCTATACCCTCCCCCTCAATTTAGGAACTATTGTAAACTATGCCGCTCTGGATTCCATGTTTGGCTTAAAAAACGCCGACCCGCTGCTCGAACAAAATGGTTTCGCAATCATCGAACACGACTTTGGATGGTTCGACCCCAACCGCGATGACATCGTTAAACCATACGAGTATCTGCGAGATAAGGAAGTACCTTTGTTTGTTACGGCTGATACGCTGCTGCACCTTTATCATATACAGTTCGATGAAACACTCAAGGACATAGAAGAACGCGAGTTTTACGCAGACATCAACGACCTGACAACTGCCCTGCTTGATGATGCGCTGAGCCTGCATGAACAATATACCGGCGACCTCAAAGAAGCAGCTAAACGCAACATTGCCTACCTGGCCGTGGCCAAAAAGCTAATCAACCCAAATGCCCGGATACCGCAACTTGTAAACGACCTCGTCGCCGCCGAATTGGCTAAAATCGACGCCCATGCAGGTTTCACCGAAAGCGATATCTTTATATATAAGGAAGACTACTCACAGTACGTACCGAGAGGCCATTACACCCGAAGCGAGCAGCTTAAACGCTACTTTAAAACACTAATGTGGTATGGCCGAATGGCTTTCCTCTTAAAAGGCGCCGAAAATTGGGGGCCGATGGGTGAAGCGCTTATCAGTATTGAAGATGCTAAGATTCAGACCATTCAGGCCGTACTGCTGGCAAAGTCAATCGAGAATATCCAGGTTGCCCAGCGCTCCGGCCTCGAAGTCTGGGACAGATTATACACGGTA
>Ga0114922_10004112_pt1 | contig 13519 bp, 15 predicted proteins | sample AartaG_FD_100975 | JGI IMG/M metagenome (GOLD analysis project Ga0114922, IMG submission 100975) | Deep subsurface microbial communities from Aarhus Bay to uncover new lineages of life (NeLLi) - Aarhus_00045 metaG | ecosystem: Environmental > Aquatic > Marine > Oceanic > Sediment | place...
ACCCTTTAATATATCCCTCAATAAATAGGAATTATGACCACAATACTCCCCTCTTACTTTGTTATAAGCCGACATAACAGTAGCACATCCTTCCTCAATACAACGCTTAAAATGAGGTAAATACACCTCTCTTAAAGTTCTTTCACTAATCTGCACATCAACTTTAAATCGTGAATATTCTATGCTGTTAGCGGCATAATGTTTTGCTGTTGCCATTACATTATGTTTTTGAACTCCCCGAACTAACGCAGCTCCAAATTCACCAATGTGAAATGATTCCTCCCCGTAAGTTTCTTGAGCTCTTCCCCAACCAGGATGACGTAAAAGATTAATACAAACACCTCCAAAAAGATTGGCACCGTGAGCACGACATTCCTTCCCAATGACATCGCCCACCCGTTCTTCAAGGGATACGTCCCAGGAGGCCCCTCGAGCCATCGATACGGGGAAACATGTAGATCCTGTTATAATAACTCCCCTGGGACCGTCTGTGAATAAAAACGGAGGTAATCCTAATCGTTCGACACCGCCACCAGGATAAGGACGAATACCAAATTTTCGATCTTTTATCAAAAGCAAGTAAAAATAGTGTCCTGTCATAGTTGCAACTTTCTCTTTTAGTGTCATCATGTTTAAAGCTTTGTTAACAACTTCATCAATTTCCTCTTCTGTCATACCTTTTTTAATATCTAAACTATCCAAAAAACACACCTTAAATTTCAAGTGATTATAATTTTATTATTTAATATAAAGAACTATTATTTTTAACTCAATAGAAGAATTTCCATTCGTTTCTGTCCAAACTATCGATTAAGTTTAAGACTATTTTAGCTAAAGCAGTATCCTTCTTCATTAGCTCCTTCAATTCTAACATGAGATTTTCTTCTCCGAACTTAAGAATAGAAAAAGCCGCAAGTTTTATTAAATTTTTATCTTCTAAAATCTGGAGATTTTCTAAGCATATTTTTATGAGTTCTTCGACTTGTAAATCTATAATTACCTTGAGGACCATCTCTTTCTTTTTCAAAAGATTATTTTTTTTATCAGAGGTTGTAGCGAGAGTAGGTTTTAGTATTTTTATGAAATCCTCTTTAACATCTTGCCATTCTTCAATCTTTTCGGGGTTATCAATGAGAAACTCTCGAACAAACTCCAATGACCACTTATCCCCCTCATTTAACAAACTTACGATCATTTCTTGGTTAATGAGGTTCGATTCCTGCATGTCGTTAATTAGGCTCCCATCAACGATTTGAAATTTTTTTACTTTCTTAATGATCAAATCTTCCCAATTTTCAATCTTCTCTTTTAGTACCAAAATAGCCTTTAAAATTTCTGATATGAAATTTGGGTTATCAGTTTCCTCCAATTTTTTTAAAATTATTGATAGGAGCTTATTGTTATTATAATATCTCTTCGCGATAAGATATAGTGAACTATAGGGGTATCTTAAAGAATTCACAAATTCGAGAGTTTCCTCCTCTAGTGATAATTCTAATATTGCACCAACTTTGAAAATGTTTTCTTGAAATGATTTTACGCTTTTTAAGAATTCTTCGTCGGTAATCTTGTCTTCTTTTATTTGAGTTAGATAAGACTTAATGAGACTTGTGACTTCATTCAATTTGGTAACTTCTCCTTCTTGAGAAAAATTTTCGATTGATTTAACCATTTGATTTTTGAGATGATAGTCTCTCACACTCGTATTGTTAGCGAGTCTTAAAATTAAGGGCTCTACATTTGGAGCCGCAGTCTTGGAAACCACATTTTCAATCAAATCAGATACCACACTATCTGTTACTTTATCAAAGGATAAACAATACTCAAAAGCAGGTTTGAAACTTAATGTTTTATTTAGTTCGCATATTCTCCTGATGTGGTGTTCACGAAGAGAAGTGCGAAGTTCACCTGAATCACCAAAATAGCTAATTTCTCTGTAATCTTTTAAAACTTCTAATATTTGCGCTTGGATTCTTTTAATTCTCTCCTCTTCATATACAGAAGTTTCCTCCAAAATGTGGTGCAAACCTAGAAAACTCCACGCTCTCAATACGACTTCATTAGTATCAAATAGCTCAAATAAGAGATCAAAATCTTTTCTATTAACTAAAGGCTTGAATATGCTTTTATAGGTCGAGGTTAAATTAGCTTTTGGACTCAATTCTACGGGTGCATATCCCTTTCTCAACTTTTCAATAATTTTTTGGTTGAATGAACTACTCATATAGCTTCAATATTTAGTATTCACATTTATTTTTCAATCTTTCAATTAAATTCCCTCCAAAAGAAAATAGCGAATTTTTATTTTACATTGTAATTTTTGTATTGCATTACTAAATTGTTGATAAAAATGTTTGATAATAACTACATGCATAAATTTATTGAAGATATATGCAACGATATAGGTCCTCGGGAGTCAGGGACTGAACAAGAAATCTTAACGGGCAACAGAGTGGAATCAGAATTGAAAAAGTTTTGCGATGAAACACATCAAGAACCATACACCAGCAGCCCACATGCTTTTTTAGGCGGAATAAGGTACGGGGCCTTACTGGTATTTATTGCAGGGATTTTCTTTTGGCTATCGTTATTAATCGATTTCAATATCATAAATTTGAATCCTATTTTTGATGTCCTCTTTTTAATTATAGCGATTGTCCTGATCGTAGTTACGATTAGCTACTTCATTTTAGAGGTAATGAAATACCACGAAACATTTGATTTTCTCTTTCCTAAACGCGAATCAAAAAATATCATTGGTACTATAAATCCAAAAAAAGAAGTGAAAAACACCGTAATTTTTTCTGCCCATCACGATTCTGCTTTTGAATTTAATACATTTTACTATTTGAAACGATTTGGGCAAATTATAATCAATGTAGGATATTTAGGGGTCGGTATTATGTTCATTGCTATAATATTAAAGTTGATTTTTTTCATAATGTCGATCGAAAATACAATTCTATTCTCGGTCTTTGGAATTATCTTTATAGGATTTATCCCCATCATATTAGTATACGTCTTCTTCCATAGTTATAAACCCGTTCTTGGTGCGTTCGACAACTTATCTGGAGTTTCTGTACTATTAGGAATCGCGAAATTCTTATCAGAAAATAAAAATAATGAAGAAATCTTCCCAAATTACACTAGAGTTCACCTTATTTCGTTCGCAGGTGAGGAAGCTGGTTTAAGAGGCGCTAAGCGATATGTAAAAGAGCACTATGAGGAATTGGTGTCAAATCAGACTAGGGTTGTTAATATGGATAGTATTGCTAAAAAAGATTTTATCGTAATCCATAATAAAGAATCTGGGATAGGTGCCAAACACGATCCACTAGTCTTTGAACCCCTTTTTGATATAGCCAAGAACTTGAACCTTAACGCGAAATTATTACCTCTCCCTTTTGGTGCTACTGATGGAGCTGTTTTTAGTAAAAAAAATATTCCTACTGCCGCTATAGGTGGTTTGAATTTGAAAGAAGAACTTGCGCCATATTATCACACACGAAATGATACCCCGGCTGTAGTAGAAAAAGAAGCTTTAGGACAATTTGCCCAAGTATGTGTAGAATATTTAAAACTAATAGATAATTAAAATTAAATCCATATTTTTTTTTTTGGTTGTGTTAGTTTATTATTTTTAATAGAGGAAAATTAGTTTTCGAATGTAATCCTCCAATTTTTCTAAAATCGCATTAAAATTAGATTCATACGTTATATCGAAGACTAGGAATGTTTTCTCGTCGCATTCCATGACAACAATAGTTTGTTTTCCTAACTCTGCGATTATTTTTGTTGCTTTTCTATCCCCCATTGTATGGCTTAAACCTATAGCACTTTCTAAGACCGATGCACACATAGATGTGAAGTTATCAAAATTAATCCTCTCTTTAAAATTTTCTGCAATAAGACCTCCGTCGCGGTATGCAAATAAAACACCTAATAAGTTTCCATTCTCTTTAATAGCTTCCATAACTTGAGTTAATCTTTTAAATTTTTCAGCTTTTGGAAGTTCGAGTTCATCCATTCTTAATTTCATACTCCATTTTCAATAGATAATTTAATTAATGAGACCTTAAATTTTTAATATATATGAATGAAGAAAGCTTTTCTGGTGGCGAAAACCATTTAAAGAAATTAATCCGTAGTACAAATGAACGGTTTATAAAAGAAGATTTAACTAATTTTTTAAAAATTCCAAGCTATACTTCAAATAGGAAAGGAATTTTAGACGCTAAAAGTTATATTATCTCGTACATTTCAAACTTTTGCGAAGAAGTAATCGAAATCAAAGGGAAAATGAATCCATTACTGTTAGCTAAAGTTAACGGAGAAGTCAAAGAGCAATTATTAATCTACATGATGTACGATACACAACCTGTTAATAAAGAGAAAAAATGGGCAAAGAAACCTTTTGGAGCAAATATCGCAGAATTACCAAAGCCATTGGATAAAATAGGTAAAGTGATTATCGCTAGGGGCGCATATAATTCAAAAACCCCTTTGATATGCTTTTTAAATGTTGTAAAACTTTTGAAAGAACAAGAAAAACTTCCTATGTCGCTACTATTTTTAATTGATGGGGAGGAAGAACAAGGTTCGCCTACATTATTAGATACCCTTAAGACAAAAAGGAATATTTTTAATGCGTGCATTGATGCTTATTACCCTTCCTTAAAGCAAGATTTAAACGGAATTTCAGTTTTAAAACTTGGTTACAAAGGGATTTTATCTTTAACTATTAAAGTAACATCATCAAATGCAGAAACTCACTCTGCATTTAGTTCGATGATGCCGAATCCTGCTCAAGATTTGATATTCGTACTGAATGGTCTTTATTCTGAAAATGAGTTTAAAATTAAATCATTAAGCGCCCCTTACGAAATGACAAAAAAAGAGAAAGATCTAATTGAGGAATTGTTAGAGACCATTGAATTTGAAATTATAAAAGAAAAAGCTGGAATTAAACAAACCCGTATAGAAGATCCTAAACGGAATTTTGTTAATTACTTATTTAATCCAACTTTTAATATCTCTACGTTAAAATCGGGTTATTTGGAAGATGGTGTAAAACATATGGTAGCCAACAAAGCCGAGTGCAATATTGACATTAGGTTTGCTCATGAAGTATCAGCAAATTTGTTATTGGACGAGATTAAAGAAAAAATTAGAGAATTAAAGAAAAATATAAAATCCAAAATTGAAATTATACATAGCTTAGGTTATGACCGATCAAAAGTAAGGGAAGATACAATTTTAGTAAAGAGTCTTACAGATAGTTTTAAAAAGTTGGGTTTTTCTACTCAAATTTGGCCAATCAGTGCAGCAGCAGCACCATTAAGTCAGATACAAAGACATTTGGGGTTTAACTTTATAGTCGGCGGTTTAGGGATTGGAGGTTACGCCCATGCACCTAACGAATTCGTTCAATTAAATTCGATTCTAAATACAAGACTATCTAATTATTTATTTCTAAATAATTATAGAAATAATTTAGTAGGAATGAAAGAGCCCACCGAATCCTCGTAGCTTTGGTTTGATTGCTTCTTGAGGACACATTTCCATACAACAGAGACAAGAAATACAATCTCTTCTAAGAAATTCGGGATACGACCCACTTGAAAAGTTGATAGCGTTTGCAGGACAAACCTCAGAACATTGGCCACATTTGACACACAATTTTTTCTTAAGGATTGGAATCTTTTTAGTAACTTTATATACAATGCTTCTAGTAATAAAACTAGCAAATCTGGTCATCGTTCTTCCTGGAACCTTAAATTTTGGAGTTATTTTTTTAGCTTCTTCTAAAGATAATCCCAAAATCTCTATATTTTCAAGATTATATACCCCTAAACCTCTTTCAGAAGCATTCTTCAAATGAGGGACGTATTTAGAGCCTTTAAACTTACCAATCTCCAACGCTACAACATCTAACGCTAATTCGTCTGTCCCAACTAATATTAAATCCCATTGTTTCATGTTACCAGACACAGGTCCCATTGGGCCCTCCATGACCCTAACACAATCATATACCGTGAGTCGATTTGGTTTATTATTAACAATCCACGAAAAGTTGTCCGCTAACGCTTCCCCAAATTTATCTGGTGTATTTCCAACCATATGAAATTTTGCTTTTAAACCTCCTGGAATAATCCCCCAGTAGTTTTTAATTGCTCCTGTAATAGTTGCTTCTCCGTGAGTTTTTAATTTTGGTAAATTTATTAATAAATCACAATCTTTTACAGATTTAGATACATAGTAATCTTCCAGTCTTAATGAGCCTTCAATCTTTTCGTGAACAGGAATATCCTGCTCAAAATTGAGAAATCTAATTCCTGCTTTTTCACAAACTTCGTATAAACCTATTTTTTTAGCTATTTGAGTTGCCGAAGTTTTTATCTGTCCTGGAGAATCGCCTATACTTACATGTTCCATTTGGACTCCAGATTCTTTTAGGTATTTTAATACGCCCTCAACAAAAACAGGTTGAGTGCATGCTTCTTTAGTAGCTCTTAATAAGTTAGGTTTTAGCAAAATATCTTTGCATTCAAGGATTTTAAAGTTTACATCATTTTCAATCAGTTTTATAGCAACAACTATAGCATCTGGGATGTTTTCATAATCTTTAACATTTACAATACCGATTTTCGTTGGCATAATAACCCCTAAATAAAAAGTATATTACTTAATTAAAAAATAGTTTTAATTGAAAAATTCATTTTGTTTGATGTTTTTTACACTTTTGGAAGAAAGTATAATATATTTTTTGGAAACCATTAATATTTTAAAAAGCTACTTTTATTATTATTATAATTATTATCAATACTTTAATTAGAAAATCAAACGGTAATTGAATTTAAAATACTAACAAATGACGCTTAATAACGACCAGAATCAAAAAAATGAGACAGAACCCGACGTACTGTTTAAAGTCTGTTTCTTTGGGGATGGAGGCGTAGGAAAAACAACTTTAATTGGTAGATACCTAACTGGAATATTTAAAACTAATCAAACGCTAACCATTGGAGTAGATTTCCATGTCAAAAAAATCAAGATTGGTAACTTATTAGTATCGCTCCAAATTTGGGATTTTGCTGGCGAAAGTCGTTTCAGATTTCTATTACCGAGTTATGTTCTTGGTGCGTCTGGAGGAATTTTTTTGTATGATATAACCAGGTTTTCTAGCTTGAAAAATTTCAATGAATGGATTGAAATTTTTAAAAAAGGATTCGTTGGAGCTCAAGATACTCAGTTACCGGTATTAATGGTTGGAAGCAAGCTGGATTTAAGCTATAAAAGAGCCGTTTCAAGCAAAGAAGCATACGATCTTGCAAAAGAACAGAATTTATATGGTTATATCGAATGCTCATCTAAAGATGGGAGAAACATAGAAGAAATATTCACAGAAATAGCAAAATTAATGCTAAAAAGAGCTGGATATTAAAAACTTATTTTACAAATATATCTTCTAATGAATCAATAACTAAGTCTGGATTTAAATCTTTATCAATTTTTTGTGATTTAGCAAGATCTTGTCGAAGCTTCTTAACATCCGATTCTTTTGTGACTCCTGTTAATACAAGAACCGTATTAACTTCTGCCCGGTTCCCTGCTAGAATGTCCGTATTTAATCGATCTCCGAACATTACAGATTTTTTAGGGTGTGTATCAGTATTTTTTAGGATTGTACTAATCCCAAATGGATTTGGTTTACCAAAAATTTTTATCGGTTTCTGATTAGTACATGTTTGAAGGGCGTTGACCATTACTCCTGCTCCAGGCAATAACCTATTGGCAACGGGGAAGGTACTATCTGCATTAGTAGCGTAAAATTGTGCACTTCCTTGTAAAATGCAGTTCTGGGCGAAAGCTAGTTTTTTATAGGTAAAGTTCCGGTCCATACCAACTATTACGTAATCAACCTCATTACTATCAGAGTTAAAACTGACAACAGTGTGTCCCTTCATTTCCAATTCTTCCCTTAGCCCGACTTCACCAATGATAAAGATAGTTGCATTCTGTTTTAAATTAGTAATTTCTCCTGCGGTGATTGATGCGCTTGTAAAAAAATCATCTATTTCGCTTATAATGTTAAAACCTCTAAGCCGATCAACATACATTTGTCTAGTTGCTGTAGAATTGTTAGTATTGTATACAATTTTGATGGAATTATCTTTTAAATCCTTAATCACCTTATCGCTATTAGGAATTAAGGAACTTCCTCGGTATATGACGCCGTCTAAGTCAAAAATTGCTAATTTAATGCCTTTAAGATCTTCAATCAATTCTCGCATAATAATTTGGGCGTCTCAGATGTAAGGTGTTGTTATCCCTTTTTAATTCCAACCTACTGGCAGTCCTACTAGAACTACCATCAGTTGGATACCAATGGGTATAAAAATTGGATTTAAGATATTATCTGCTGTCAAAGATGGTAAATAATCGGTAAGAAAGAATACGATAGCTCCCATAATAGCATAAACTGGGCCTACAAGCACAAGACCAATAATGTAGGCGACTGTTACACCCGCAACAAATCCTTCGATCGATTTAACATCGTTATTTCTCATCGTTATTTTATGTTTTCCAAATCTCCTCCCAATTAATGCAGCAGATGCGTCTGAGAGACATGCTATGAGGATTCCCGCAAAATAAACGCGAATGTCAGGGATAATTTTTGCCATATAGAGCATGTAAGAAAAAATAAATCCTGTCATAATGTAAATTTGAGGCCCGGCAGCGTTTTTTTCTTTATTTCTTAACATAGATTTTGTTAAAAAATTAAAAACAGAATATTCAGGACCCCACACTATACGAATTATGTCGGATATAATTGCAAATGCTAAAGCCGCAATTAAAGCAAACATAATAATTTCCACAACAGCACGAAATTCTCCAATTGAAAAAGGATAAGTAGATAGATCACCCCATAAAAAGTTATATGCAGGTTCAATTTGGTGGATCATTCCGATAATCCCATCATTTACCAGAGAAGCGACGCCATAGTAAGCGACTAATAACAAGAACCCTGATAAGTGAAAACTTTTCCTAATTATTTCCATTCTAAATGGAATTTCGTCCCTATAGGGATTTTCCCTAGTCATTCGTCTAATATACCTTCTTAAAACGGATTTTTCTCGTATAATTTCTTCTATTCCTCCTCCATTTTTCTCTTCTTGCCTCATCTTCTTTATGTCTTTTCTAATAATCGTTGTAAAAATGAGATTAATAAGAAGAATCAAACCGATCCACCACACTATAAATCCAGTCCATGGAAATGTGATAAATCCAATAACAGAGTTATAATATCCAAAAATTAAAAAGCATATTCCACACAAAATTGAAGAGATGCCACCATACCTATTTTTTGCTCTATACCCCTTAACACCAATATAATACATTAAGCTCATTAGAACAAAAAAGAACAAAGATAATGTTGTATTGTAAAGACTTTCAATAAAAACCCAATCTACCATGATAAGCACTTTAACTCGGATAGTTATGTAATTTTATAATTAATCATCAATTAATTATTCTTTTATTTGTTCTTATGATTAATATGAATTTCTAATAATCTTGTAGTCAGATTTAAAGCTTTATCCACATATTATAAACTTTAATAAACATATAATAAACAAGATTTTTATATAGATAATTAATAAAAAAAAATAAATAAATAGTACCAATCTATTTAAATTATAAGTGAAAATATATCTTAATTGTCTTCTATTAAATTATATTTATCTAATAAAAATAGTTAATTACTGCGAAGGAGAAAGTATCCGTAATGGAATCTGTCGAAACCTTAGATGACCTATTGAAAAAATTACTCGGGGCAATTCCTGAAGTAAAATCTGCTGCTATCGTAAGTGCTGAAGGTCTTCCCATCGCTTCTGCGCTTCCGCAAGGTGTCGATGAAACGAGAATCGCAGCAATGACTGCAGCTTTACTCTCCTTATCCGAAAGGGCTATAATTGAGATGGGAAAGGGAGACTTTGATCAACTTTATATAAAAGGAAGCGAAGGCTATCTTTTGGTTATGCAAGCAGGTCAGAACGCGGTCTTAACAGTATCTACTACGAAAGATGTTAGACTTGGATTAATTTTGTTAGACTGTAGAAGAACGTGCGAAAAGATAGCTAAATTGATTTAATTCTCTAATTACCTCTAAAATCCTCTAAGTTTAATACGTTATTAAGTAAAAACCACAAATTATTAATTTTATGCTTAATTTTAGTTTATCAATACTAATTTTTATTAACAATCGTATTAACTAAATTAACCAACTAAATTAACTGGTGGATTAAAATCTTCAAAGTGTATCAGCTCACAAGTAAGGTCGAGATTCCCCCTTTTCTCTTCGATCAACCTAAGACGATCAGTGCTAGAATTATTCTTAGCGAAGAATACGAGGGAATAATTACGCGGGATTATGGGTTCATTGTTGCTATTGTTGAAATACTTAGTGTAGGTCCAGGGATTATTATTCCCGGAAATGCTAATACATTTCATCAAGTTGAGTTTTCCGTTCTATCCTTCAAGCCAAATCTTGGAGAGGTAGTGGAAGGAGATATAGTTGAGTTAGTAGATTTTGGAGCTTTTTGCCGGTTAGGACCGTTGGACGGTTTAGTTCATGTCTCCCAAATTTGCGATGATTATATATCATATGAACAAGTAGGTAATCGATTTATTGGTAAAGAAACCGGAAAAATACTTGAAGTGAATAATGAGGTAAGAGCTAAAGTAATCGCAGTTTCACTAGGCACTGGACGAAGCGGTAAGCTAGGTTTAACAATGCGCCAAAAATATTTAGGAAAATACGATTGGATTGAAACTGATGTTGAAGAAGAGTACGCTAGTAAAGATGACAAAAAGTCTACTGAAACAGATGAAGAAGGAGAAATTGAGGAATAAAAATTAATTAAAGAAACTTTTGTGAAAACTATCAATGAAAAAACTTGAAAAGGCCTGCAAAAATTGTCACTTAATAACAAAAAGTCAAACCGTTTGTCCTAAATGTAAAACTCATAGTCTTAGTGATGATTATACTGGCGAAGTTATAATAATTGATCCAAGGAACTCAGAAATGGCAAATTATTTAAAAATTCATTTTCCTGGTAAGTACGCTCTAAGAGTGCGCTAATCTGAAGAAAAACAAGAAGATATAGCACTATTATCATTTCATCATTTCAATAAACTTTTTTACTGCTTTTTGTATCTTTTTTTCGACATTCACCATAACGATACCCTCAGGAATGGTTTTCTTTGAGTCGGTTATCGGTGGTTGACCATAAAACACTAAACTATGTGTTCTTTCACTTAGAGGGATGCTAAGGACTAACGGTAATACAAGTAAATCCTCTTCACCCTTGGTTATTTTGAGAAGAGTTATTTTATCGGAATTAACGATACCATTTAAAAGGTTAAAACTCTCGCTCTTAATTCCTCCTTGAGGGTTTTCAAATTCTATGATCTCTTCGAAAAAATCTTCAGCTTCGATTTTAATCTGATTTCTTTGAGTCTTTTCATCAATTATGCAGAGTTTGATAAACTTTTTTAGAAAATCTTTTGCTAGAAAATCTTGAGTAACAATGTCTCCTACTAAATAAATCTTGATATTAAGATCTGCTTTCATAAAGGCTTTTACTGCATTTTCCACCTCAAGAATTGTCTTTTTTCGTGTTCCTGCAAACAGTTTTCCCAAGGGTTGAGAAAACTTATGTCTCTCAGCCTCGGGAACTTTTAAATTTTCACTCATTCAATCTCAACCCTTTGTTGTTTTTTTTCCTTATAGTAAATATTAACCGTTAAAATGAAAAGCGGTATCCATAAAAATAAACTTACAAAATACAAAGTAAAGTAGATACCTACTACAATATTCTGTAGTAGATGAAAGATAATTAATGTAAAAATAAGTAATATTATTTCAATAACCATCATGATTCTTGCTATCATAAGATAATTTTTGAAATCGGACATTTTTTTTACGCTAAAAAACCAAAATTTTATTTTTTACTATTCTTTAATCTTTTATAACTCAGAATTATCTTTAAATTAACTGATTAACTGAGAAAAATCGTTGTAAAAAGGTTCGAAATGTCGTTCACTATTGAAATATTAGAAGAAAAGAAAAATCCGTTAATAGATCGAAACGAAATAAAATTTAGAATCGATCATTTTAACGAAAGCACGCCAAATAGGTTAGAAATAAAGAAGAAAATTGCAGCACTAAAGAATTCTAACGAAAAATTTACTATCATCCGCAAAATTCAAACTCATTTTGGGGGCGCTTACGATATAGGTATTGTAAATATTTACGAGGAGGCTAAAGAACTTCAATTCTACGAGCCTTTCCACATTCAAGTAAGGAATTTGCCAAAAGATACGCGTTCAGAAATTTACAAACTAAAAAAAAGAAAAGAATCCTTCTCGCACTTATTTGAATACGAAAAATAAAGCACAATAATTAATAATAAAAATGAAAACTTATGACAGACGCATCCAAATATTATAAAGTTGAAGATGGAAAACTAGAACGGACTCATAGAGCATGTCCAAAGTGCGGACCTTCGTTTTTTCTCGCGGACCATTATGATCGATCATCTTGCGGGAAATGTGGTTATACTGTATTTAAGAGAAAGACCAAGAAGGGAGCTGCCACCGTTGCCCGAAGTAGAAGATCACCTCGAAAGCGTACGAAATCAACATAGAATTATTAAACCATATCTCACTTTTTCACTATTTTCTTTTAACTCAACAAATTAACAATGCTAAATGCATTTTAGGTGAAATTTATGAGTTTAAAAAACAAACTTGCCCTTGGTATAGAATCAACGGCTCATACTTGGAGTGTAGGAATTCTCGATTTTAGTGGGAAAGTAATTAGTCTTGTAAACGATATGTTCATCCCAGAAAAGGGAGGACTCCATCCTGTATTAGTGAGAGAGCAACACCTCAATAATTTTGCGAGTATATTAAGCAGAGCTTTATCAGAAGCTGCAATTTCAATTAGAGATATTGATTTAATTGCATTCAGTAAAAGTCCCGGTTTAGGCCCAATATTAAAAATTGGTGCTCAAGTTTCGAGATTGTTGAGTCAACTGTTAAAAATACCCATAATAGCTGTTAATCACTGTATTGCTCATATAGAAATCGGGAGACTAATGTGTGAAATTGAAGACCCACTCACCTTATATGTGTCGGGGGGAAATACGATAATTAGTGCGTATGAATCTGGACGATATCAAATTTTCGGAGAAACTCTAGACATCCCAATTGGTAATTTAATTGATTCATTTGCGAGAGACATTGGATTACCTCATCCCGGTGGGCCAAAAATCGAAAAACTGGCCAAAGACTCGTCGAAATATTTATCGTTACCATATATTGTGAAAGGTATGGACTTATCATTTTCAGGGCTCTATACTGCGGCAAAAAGACTATAAAAATCTGAAGATTATCAAAAAGAATATGATTTGAATGATGTGGCTAATTCACTACAAGAAACTGCATTTGCTAT
>Ga0114922_10004113_pt1 | contig 13517 bp, 10 predicted proteins | sample AartaG_FD_100975 | JGI IMG/M metagenome (GOLD analysis project Ga0114922, IMG submission 100975) | Deep subsurface microbial communities from Aarhus Bay to uncover new lineages of life (NeLLi) - Aarhus_00045 metaG | ecosystem: Environmental > Aquatic > Marine > Oceanic > Sediment | place...
ATAATCGTTTTTATTTAATTCTACTATGATTGTGGTATGGATTAAAGTTTATTTAATTTTTCGATTATATTTATTATTTTTTTCGATAAGTAATAATGCAAACGATTTTAATTCGAATTGTAATATTCTTGTGCTATATCACTTTATAAAGAGGGTTTGGATTTGAGTTTAACTAAGCAAAACCTACTCAGTCTTGTTTCATGTTTGTTTTCCGAGAAAAACAGAAAAAATTAGAGGATTTCCACAATAAAAAAAAAAACTCTTTAGGAGTTACAAATACCTTTTTCAATTGGTACTTAAAAGAATGGAAACGAAAAAATTTATATAAAACAGAAAATACAAATTAAAATTAAATGAAAAATAAGATTTCAATCTTCGATGCCGTCGTGCAACGGAGCTTTCAATGGCCATTCGCTTACAGCGTTTTAGCCTATATCATTAACATCGTTATAATTCGGTAATTTCAACATATTCAACATCTTTTGAGACGCGAACATGTTTAGGTTTATTTATGTTATCGATTTCTCCTATTATCCAATTAGACACATGAAACTCTTTGTCAAGTCGTTGTGAAAATTCTTCAGCAAACTCGTTATCCACAGAAAGTAGCATTCCGCCGGCAGTTTCAGGCATTTTTAATTCGTCAAACTTGTATCCAAATTCATACGCTAATTCTTTAGTAAGTTTAAATATCGGAACTTTCTTAATAAAGGCGGATAAATTTGAGTTTTGAAGCATCTCTTTTAAATGACCTGATAGTCCAAATCCAGAAACATCTGTCATTGAGTGCACAAAAGACATATCTTCATAGGAGTGGATTGCCTTTACAACGCTTTGGAGCGGCAATGTCATATACTCTATAGCTAAATCTATTGATTCATCGATATCTTCTTTAGAAAAAGCCTTCAAGAGATCAGGATTATTTTTTTTTAATCGGTATGCAGCCATGATAGCTTGATTTCCGACGGGTTTGGTAAGTATTAATGTATCCCCCTCTTCTACGTAGTTCTTTTTAACAATTTCGTCTTTATTGACAAATCCAGAAGCTTCCCCGCCAATAAGGGGCCATTCTGAGTAGATCGTATGACCACCGAGTACTTTTGAATCGATTTTATTCTCGATAAAATTTCTTATACCTACTAATATTCCTTCTGCGACGTACATAGGCATATTTTTTTTCAATCCGAGAAAAACAAGCATTCCTGAGATTTCTGGGACATTTAATGCAAAAACATCGTTAGTTACATTAGCTGCGGCAATTTCACCCATTATTTCTGGTTCGTCGATAATTGGTGTAAAGATGTCTATATTTTTTACCATTACTAAGTCTGTGTTTGGAACCGGTATTATCGCTGAATCTTCGATATCCCCCTTCAATCCCGCGTTGGCTAATAGAGTTCCTAATTTCTTGGAATCGAGTTTACAGTTTCATCCGAATAATTTAGTTTGGAGCGTTAGTCGATAACTCTCTTCTTCTTGTAACATTCACCTCACGATTAATTTCTAAATTACAATACCTTGTTTTATTGTAAATTTAAAGATTCAAAGGTTATATTAATATTTTCGTTATATTTCATTTATTTATTTATTTTTTCGATAAATAAATAAAACTTATTATCATATTTGATAAATAAATTATTAGGGTAAAAGCAAATCAATCTTCTTTGTAATTTTATGACTGATGTCGAAAGGATCCTTATAATAAATATCAAGGTTAACTTCGTCGACTGAAGGATCCGCTAAATTTTTCTCAATATTGTGCTTTAATTTTAAGACATAATTAAATTTAAACACGTTTCCCGGTTTTAATTCGTTAAGAAAGAGATATTTAGGGAAACTTTCTTCGCGAATAAAGCTAAGGTATTCAGGTGTTTTGAGAGAGATTTGTAAATCTGAATATAGTAGATTTGTTGGATTATTTAGTTTGAAGTTAAAAAAGATTTTATTTCCGAGAGTTTTTATGTTTTTGAAAAATAGAATTTCTCTCGGCTCAATAATATCTTCTCTTTTTGGTGAATATAGCTCATCTTTTATTATTCGAGCATTGAGTTTATTTTTATTTACGAACTTTACGACCTTTTCTTTCAAAATATTAATGTCCATGTCGATATATGAAGCGAGATTTTCTAAATTAATAGGATTAATGACGTCAAGATAATAATTAATTTGACTCAGAACAAGCTCGTCGTTATTTTTCTCTGTGAAGGTTTTTAATTTGTTTATCAGCATATTTTTCGCTAAAATAAACTTTTTCACTGATGGTCTCGCAAACAGATTAAACACATTATTATCTTCGGTTATCTTGCCAACTAGATTGTCGATTTGATTTTCATATTCTTCAATGTAATTTTGAATTTGATTAGTAGTCATCTCTATAAGCTTTCTGGCGTCTGAGAATTCGCTTTTCTTTAACAGTCTCTCTAATTTTGATTTTATATTATCGAAATTATTGTTAAATTTCTTAAGACCTTCTATCCCTTGGGTTATAATTGATTGAATATGACCTTGAAATAATACTGAAGAAAGTAAGTTTAATTTCGGAGTGTCATCAGTACCGTTAGAGTGTTGGAGTTCTTCTACTAGTTTATCTTTTGTAGATTTAATTTTCCTGTCTAAATCGCTTAGAAATTCTTGAAGTTCAATTTTGAAACCAACCCATTTACTTAGAAGCGTTTTGAAAATCTCGTTAAATTCTACATTCTTTACTAATATATCACGAATGTCGTCATCTAGTTTAAACATATAATTTCGAAGCTGCGTAATTTGAGTGAATTTTTCTACAATTTCTTTACTTTCAGCTTTTTCTATTATTAAATCATCTAGATGACCAAGAAAGTTATACTCTTGAATATCTTCGTATTGAGCTAACAAGATACTAATGCGATCTTCTAAAATTTTGATTCTTGATTTTAAATTTATGGTGAATTCTTCCTTTTTCTCTTCAAACACTTCGGAAATGAAAGCCTTAATAATGCTGAGTTCGTCCATTATCGTGACTTTGGTTTCTTCCCAATCTTCAATTAGATTAAAAGCTAACCTTTTGTATTTGAATTTATTTAATCTGCTGTTAAATTTTTTAATTTTATTTAGGATTTTACGATATATCCTATCTAGCTCTATTTCAGTTTGGTGAAATTTGAATTCTTTTATGAATTTAGACATTTTTTCCCGAAATTGAGCGGGTATTTTTTGAAACTCCTGAATTTTTTTATGAAAAATGTCAAGATCTTCGTTGACTTCTTGAATTATATCATCAATGTCTTGAAAATTCGCTTTAATATTCTTTATTGTATAAAGGATTTCCTCACTGACATCTGGATCATTTTCAATTTTCAAATTTTTCTCCAATTCAATAAAAATCCAGACTGCGACTTTTTCGCTCTCCAATACAAAACAGATTTTTTTGAGTAGGGTAATAGTTTTTTTCCGTTCCCGCCAATACTTTGATTCTAGAGAATATAAAATCTTTGTGATCTCATTCTCAATTTCTACTTGGTACTCTTCGTAAAGGCGTTTAAAAACGAGTGCGACTCCGCCTCTAACGTTTTCTGATGGGTTTTCAAATTCTTCAAAAATATAGTTAAAAATTTCAATAATATTACTCTGACATAAATGGTAGAGAGCGTTAATAACCGTATTTCTAAATTCAGAATCACCGGTATAGAGGGCAGTAATTAAATTTGCCCAAATTTGATCAAAATTATTCTCCGCGATAGTCACAAGAGAATCAATAACGCGGAGTTGGATTCGATAATTGTTCTCTTTTAAAAGATTTATTAACTTTGGAATAATTGGGATTATTTCAGACGACTTTTCTTTCCCAATTTCTCCGAATAGCCAAATTATTAACTCCTTAACCCGGGGTTCTTCGTTGTAAAGAAGATTTAATAGTACATAAGTCATTTTTTCTTTAGATAGAAAATATGTGCCAAGAATCTTTAGTAGCTCTGCTGCTGATCTTGCAACGTCGTCATCTTCATCTCTTAAGTTGACTATAACGATCGATAATAATGGTTCATACTCTCGGATCTTCGTAAAATCTTGATTTAATATTTTTTTAAGCGTTTTAATTACTTGAAGCTTAACTTTCCAGTCGTTATCCATTAATTTCTCTGTAAACTCTTCAATGATATTTTTTAATTCCTCTCTATCGATGTGTAACGAGAGAATTAAGTTTCCCATAATTTTAACTGCTAAACGTCTAATAGAAGGTTCTTGATCGAATAACCGTAATCTAATCTCGTGCATTAGATCAATTAGTAAATTTGGACGATACAGAGTTATTTGGTAAAGAATTTCCAAAGATACTAATCTAACCCATGAGTTAAGATCGTTTATCGTGTTCGCCAAATTTTTAACAGTTCTTAATGAAATTTCAGGAGATTTATCACAGATTTTATTCAACAATGTTAAACTATCATAAATTAGTTCTTTATCTGAATTAGCGAGGCTTTCAATAATTTCAAATAATTCACCAGCCGCTTTTTCGTAACTACCACTTAAAATCAAATCTTCAACTTTTTTTGCATCTAGCGTAATAATAGTCAAGAACCTACAATATTGTAATTCGATTTGTAATCCAATTATCTTTTTGTTGTTAATGTTTAAAAATGTTTTTCACTATTAACATAAATTCTATTGTTTTAAAATTAATGAGATGAGGATAAAAAAAATTGAGGTTAAAAAATTATAAAAATAATGAGGAATTCAACTAGACTAGCTCGATTATTGCAGTTCCGGGTGTCGAAATTCTTTCCCGATAAGTAAGAATTCCCTCTGGAACTTCCTTTGTTTTAACTAAACCCCTTTCAATGTCTTTTTCAGAAACATAACCTCTTTCACTTGCTTCGAATTGCTCTACAATATTCCCTTTATTATCTTTTATGTCTACTTTTGTTATTGTACGTTGCTCAACATCAAAAAAAACTCTTTTTCCTTCGATTTTATTTACAACTGCTTCCGTAATGATTAGATCTCCACATCTTACCATCCCCCGCATTTCTATGTTAATCTCTATTAATTTACCAGATTTTCCCTGGTCCAAATGGTCTTCAAATAACTTTGTAATTAAACCTGTTGAGAATAATCCGTGTGCTATTATTCCTTTTAATCCTGCTCGCTCAGCTACAGTATCATTAGTGTGAATTGGATTAGTATCTCCCGAGCTTTTAGCATATTCTCTCAATAGTTCTCTAGTGACGCCCTCAAATTTGTCCTTTACGATGTAACCAACATTATAATCAGAAATTTTTACCATTTTAATACCCTCCTTTTCTTACGCCCGCAGTTATTACTACCTTACAAACGGGTTGTTCATCTTGGTTTTTTACATTCACTAAGAATTTGTAAAATAACATCATATTTTTCTCATTTAGCCATACATCTTCACACGTACCCGTAATAAATAATTTATCACCTGGCTTGACATCAACACAACCGTCCCAGTTGTAAATGTTTCCAGTATGCAATAATTTTCCCGGATCGCGCATAATTGTTCTCGGTTCACCATTTTGTTCTACTTTAAAACCGATGAGTAACTTGTAGACTGCTTTGATTGTGAAATGATTAGCATATGCGTGACACGCTACGATTCCATCCTCCTCAGTACCTATATATTTTGGGTCATTTATACCGTACACTTTAGCAAAATTCACTAAAGATTTATATCTGATAGGAACCTTAACGATTCCAGGGATATTTGCACCCTTAACATTTTCAATCAAAAATTCAGCACTTTTTTTCATCTCTTCAATGTCCACGGTAATTTCACCTTTTTTTTAATTCTTGAAAAATTAGTTTATGCTTTTTAACTTAGTTTAAATTAATCTACTATTTGAGGTTATTCATAGATTTATTGTTATTTTTATACTATTTTTGTAAACATTTTATTTTCATCAGAGAGATCAGGATTAAAAAATTCACTAATTCTCTGGCGATTTTCGCTACCATTTATCAAAAAACATGAAACACCATATTGTTCAACTAATGTTAACAAATAAGAATCAATAGGTGTAGATTTCTTAGGATATGAATGGCTAAAACCTTTTTGGGCTAGTTTATTTCTAGCTTTTAATTCTTTATATTGAAACGGTGTAATGCATTTAATCATTTCATTTTTAGCGTCATAGATTCCGTCTATATCCTTAATTAAGAAACATTTGTTAAAGTGTAACTGAACGGCAATATAAAGTGCAATCGAATCAGATGTAACATCCCAATTATGTGGAAGATTATCATTTTTACGAAGATAATTATAAGGTAAAAAGATACAAAAAATATTCTTAGAATCTTGAAAGTCCTTCAAATCTTCTATTATTTCTAGTTCAGGATATCTTCTATTTAGCTCTATTCCGTTATAATTCATGGAATACGTAGCCATCCAATGAGCGAGCTCATCTCCAAGTTTTATTTCATCGTCTACCTTTCTAATGAAATTAGCGTAAGACCCTCCTCCCGGGATGAGGATGATTTTCTGAAGAATGTTTTCCTCATATAATTTAGTGAGTTGTGATATTGTAGATTCAATATTTTTAGAATTTTCTAAAATCTTTCCTCCAATTTTGAAGATAGCTTGGTTGTTATCCATGATAAATCCTGAGGTTCATAATTGAAAATAAAATGCTCCCGCAACTGCAAAGGCAGAAGAACTAATATGATCGGGAATATGTGTTGTTCTCTCATAATCTAAAATATTATTATAACCCAATTTTTGTAGCGTATTTCTTATAAGGAAATCTGCTGATAATCCCGTGAGAACAAAGCTTGGTTCTCCCCTAAACTCAGGTATTCTCTCTGTTAAATCACTTAGAAATTCCTTAATTTCGTTAGAAATAATTTCAATTTGCTTATTATATATATATTGCGCTATAACGTCTAAATCTTTTATCGAGATGGATTCTAAATCCATGCACACTAACCTCGCTAAACGAGCATAACAGTCATTTATTGATTTTGATCGATTATCAGCAGTATCGTTGATATATTCTTCTTCAGTAATGTTCTTTAGCACTCTATGAACATCAGAAATAAGGGCGAACTTTTCAAAAGAAATCCTAACCATTTTTTCTCCATATGGAACAAAATGCGTAATCGAAGGAATTGTTGCTCTAAGGCCACCGGTATAGATCAATTCATGGTTTTGTAATCGTTCTATATCATTCCTTCCTTTAGAAATAGGTACTGAATTTAATATCGGTATAATGTCAATCGTAGTTGAACCCGCATCTATTAAAATGCAGTTGGGAATAAACTTTCCTAAAAATAAGGATGTGGAAACCCAATTCGCAGCTGCAACTGAAATTGGGTTAGATTTAACCTGATTAAAGTTGATGAATCCATTATTATTAGTAATAAAGAACATTTTTTCCTGATCAAAAACTTGTTCTAGTGCGTTCAAGATAACAGTAATCCCTTCCCGCTTAGTTTGAAACGCATCTGAGAGCTCAGCAGTGATTGTAATTGCTATAAATTTAATTTCTTCTAATTTAACCTTGTTCTGTAGGAGAATCTTTTCTACAATTCTCTTAATCATATTAGGAATATCATTTAAAGTTTTTTCCCAGAAAGGAAAGTATTCTATAAATGAAAATGATTTGACAATTTTTGAATCTCTAAATGTTACCAAAGCAGCTTTAGTATTTGCTCCACCTATATCGAGCCCTAAGATATCTCTGATTTCCATAATTGAAGTTTAAACAAGTCGTCAATTTTAATAAAAATGATTCGTAAGATGATAAGAAAATGAAATTTTAAAGTCTTATTTTGTTTTCCTTTTTCTTTTTTTAGTTTCTTGAATTTCAAGTAGCATTCCAAGGGTTTTTTCAGTATCAAAGTATGCATAAACTTGTTTCCCAATTGATCCATAGTATATCATCTCTAAACCTTGATTTTCAAAATGTTCTATATATGCTTCAATGTTTTCAATAAAAAAACTGATGTGATGAAATCCTTCCCTCCCTTGGTCTACAAATTCTTTGTAGATACATTCTCCACTAATATGTTGGATTAACTCAATTTGTGTATCAAATTGCCTACTTATAGCTATTTTAGTGTTAACCTCCCCATCGTTTCCCCTATAGTTGACGATGTCAGTAGTTTCTGGTAGAAGAGCAAATTTTGGTACGTTGAAAAGTGTTTCGAAAATATTAGCTTGTTTTTCAATATCTCTATAGACAAACCCCATTTGGTCAACTTTTAGATCGCTCAAATTAATCTTAAATTCTTCCATAATTAATTTTCATTGTAAAAACATTTAAAAATTTCTATTTAGGACGACTTTAAAATATGATAGAGAATATGTGCATTTGAAAAAAATCGGATCTAAAAGATCATGATTGAGTATAATTTTCAATCTCTAGAATTATAACGCTTTATTATAAATTCTTTTAACAACTCTAAATTCTCGCCAGATAGGGCGTTAGTTAAAAAATACTGGTTTTCATTTAAATCTAATTTATCACTAAGGAATTTAATTTCTTCCGGGCTGGCTAAATCCATTTTATTAAATATGGTAACAATCTGGATTTCTCCTTCTTTCGTAAAATTGCTTTTAATTTCGTAAAATAAATCCAGTTGTGAATCGATTGAATAACCACAAGCGGGAGTTGGGTCAAAGATGAAAATGATTAGATCTGATATTAATCGTAGTGCTAATATTGCTTGTAACTCTATGTTATTCCTTTTAGACATTGGGCGATCTAAAATCCCAGGTGTATCTAAAAATTGCAGTTTGATTTTATCAAATCGCCTTTCGATATCAAAATGGCCCATAATTAGTTTTTTAGTCGTAAACGGGTATTCTTGAACTTCAATTTTTTTGTTGGTTGAAATATTTTTTACGAAGCTACTTTTACCTACATTAGGGTATCCCGCTACTACAATACAATGTAGTGTGTCATCAATTGAAGGGATTTCTCTTAATCTCCCTCTAACACCGTTTAAATACTCGAGGTTTTTATTTTGCTTATCGATTATTGAAGAAATTCTTCCAAATGCTGACCTTCTTATTCGGTCGGCATCCTTTGGAGCTTCGATCTGACTTAGCCTTTTTGAATGTTCTCTTTCGATTTTGTTTAGAATGGGTAAAATTCCGTGAATTTTGCCTAGAGTCAACTTTAGTTCATCAACATCTACTAACAACGAGGCTAATTCTCTATAAAAATCAGGTAGATCATCAATTATTGGTACTTTCTTAATGATTGCTAAAATTCTGTCAATTAATTCCTTGATAGCAACTTTAATTCTTTTAAATTCCTTCTTTTTTGCCTTTAGTAGAATAGGAGCGTTCTTCGAGACCTGAGCGCTACTTTTCATTGCTCTTTTGAACGCTATATCTAAAAGTTCTTTAGAATTGGGTACGTGAGAAAAAGACAAAAATGGATTCTTCATGCAAAATCAAAATTATTGTAATTAGTTATTAAAAAGAAGCCTAAAATATTACAATTTCGCTTTTAAATCAACTATCTTCTGTTCAATCAATCTAATCTCTTCCGTTAAATCAATAATATCTTCAGGAATAGAATTATACAATGAAAGGATGTACTGGTATCTTGATAAGACTCTAGGGAAATTATTCATACTCTCTTCTTTATCTGCTTTCGTGCGAACTAATTCCACCTTTTCTAATTTGCTTTTAATTTCGGGAGGTAGCGCTCTTTGCCTTTCTTGTTGTTTCGTTTGAGATATTTGTTTTTCATTTAAAACGTCTGAAACCCTCTTTTGGAAGTCTTGTTCTTCTTTAATTCTACTGTATGATGCTTTTTTTAGTTTTAATTCTTCTTCTCTCTTATATAATTCAATATTGCGTATTTCATTCTTCAGAATAGTTATTTGATCATACCAACCAATCTCAGTAAATAACCCAATTGCTTGATTATAGGCATTTTTTGCCTCATCGTATTCTTTTTGCTTCAGTTTCTGATTTCCCAGTTCTAAGAGTTCTTGCCCCTTATTAATTAGCTCGTCTTCTCGCTTTTTTCTTTCTCGTAACTCTTGAATTTTTCTTTCTCTTTCTTCTATTTTAGTTTTTCTTTGTTGTTGTTGTTCCGTTGTGATTGAAGAAGTTTGTTTTTTTAAGATTTCTTCCTTTTTTCCGTTAACTTTCATTCTTTCGAACAATTTATGAGAAGGCTTTGAAGGTTGTCTTGGTTTTGTTGATTGAGCCCCAGTATTTTCTATAGGGGCTTTTTTAATACCTAGACCTTTCTGAATTTTTAGACGCCGCTTTTCTGCTGAAGCTAGAGCTACAATATCCCTTAAATTAAGAGGAGTACCTTTAGATTTCCGTAATTGCGCCCATCTTTGATAATCTCTGATTTCATTTTGCTGCCATAAGATTTGTTTACATTCATACTCATATTCTAGATGCTTGAAGATGCTATAGGCTTCGTTATAAAGTTTCATGGCCTCTTCGTATTTATCTTCTTCAGCAAGCGTTCTAGCTTTGTCTAAAATTAGGTATCCATTTGCTTCAGATATAGAAGTATCTTCAGATTTGGTTTCTTTGAGTTTATTGAAACTCGATTTGAATTGAGGTTGCTCAGGTTGAATCATTTTACTCTCTTGGGTGGTAGTTAACGATATCCCCTCTTTTTGTGCTAAATTTTTAAGTTTCACTATTTCTTTAATTACTACTGAAACTTGTCCCGTCAAACCGATTTTCTCGTAATTTGCTTTAGCTTTCATTAAAACTTGGATAGCCAATCCATAATTTTTAGCTCTAATTGCAAATTTTGATTGAGATTCTAGTTCTTCTGCTTCTTTCAACAAATCTTTATCCTGATTTAGCATGGTTTTATACCTTGTTTTGCGATATTATTATAATTCAATAAAATTATTCAATAGTCACTCATTATAGAAGTTAAAAAAATAATATAAACTCAAATTAATATGTCTTCGGAAAAAATTCAAGTGGGAATTCTAGGAGCTACCGGAATCGTTGGACAAAATTATATAAAGCTATTAGTAGGACATCCTTGGTTTGAAATTACTGATGTTGCAGCGTCACCTCGTTCTGCAGGAAAAACTTATGAAGAAGCTGTTAAAGAGAAATGGCAGATGTCAATAGAGATTCCCGACAACATGAGAAATTTAATTGTACGAGATGTTCAAGACTTTCAATCCCTAAAATCTGATGTAAGCTTCGTATTTTCAGCTATGGATTTACCAAAAAAAGAAGACACAAAAGCGATCGAATTTAAATACGCTGAAAAAGGCATCCCGGTAATAAGTAATAGCTCAGCTAATCGATGGACTCCAGATGTACCTATGATTATACCTGAAATTAACCATCATCACATAGATGTAATCCCTATTCAACAAAAATATAGAGGTTTCTCAAAGGGGTTTGTCACTGTAAAACCTAATTGTTCTATTCAGAGTTACATTACTCCAATTTATGCTCTTGAAAAGAAAGGATATAAAGTCGAAAAATTGATTGTCACTACTCTCCAAGCTGTTTCTGGGGCGGGATATCCTGGAGTTCCTTCCTTAGATATGATCGATAATATTGTTCCATATATCGGGGGTGAAGAAGAAAAATCGGAGCAAGAACCTTTAAAAATTTTAGGTAAAATTGGGGTCAAAGGAATAATCAACGACGATTCAATGCAAATAAGTGCCACATGTACACGAGTTCCGGTCTCGGACGGTCATACAGCGTGCGTAAATATTAAGTTTAAAAATGATATTCCTAACAAAGAAGATATCATTAAAATCTGGCGGAATTTTAGATCAGTCCCCCAAGAATTAGATTTACCCTTCGCGCCAAAGCAACCTATCATCTACTTAGAAAAGGAAAATAGACCTCAACCGGGTAAAGATAGGCATAACGATAAAGGAATGGCAGTTACTATTGGTCGATTAAGAAAGGATAATATTTTTGATTATAAATTTATCGCATTAAGTCATAATACAATTAGGGGTGCCGCAGGAGGCGCCATTTTAAACGCCGAATTGCTAAAAGTAAAAGGATTTTTGAAGTAATCGTATAATTTAAAACTCGTGCTTATCTATAGCAATCGACAACAAATCTTTTAAAAACGAGATACTTCTTTTCTTCTTTAGTACGGTATAGGGAGGTATTTCAGGATTTAGCAGAAAATACTTAGGATTTTTTAATAATTTAAAAATTTTTAAAAGTGAAAATACGGAAATTTTATGAGAGTCTGTTATAAAAAGCTCTAAAATTTTTTTAATTAGGTGTTTATCCACCATTAGAACATGTGATATGAAACCATGTTGCTCAGATATTATTAATCTCACTGATTCGAGAGATTTTTGATTGATTTCAGTAATAATATCTTGATCGTTAATATATTCGAGTTTTTTAATAGCGCCATTTTCAAAGTTAAAGAAGAGTAACTCGGTTGGAGTTTGTTTTGAATTGTTTTTATTTATATCAGTCAAAACCAACAAACAATTTGCATTTAATCCTATAAAGGATGTACTAAGATCCAATAAAAAGTCAGGTATCGCCCAATGTGAGAGTTTTTTTAAATTTATGTTTATTCCAAAAAGGCGAATTAGAAATCGAAGTAAAAAATTATTTATTTTTAGTTTGGGAAACATACTCCAATTAACATCGTAACTTCTTATTCCAAATAAAACTTTTTGAAGCAATAACCTAAATTTTTCTCTGCTAGGGGGTATTTCCGTTTCAAATAATTCCGAAAAGAACAGGAGAAATGGGTTTTGATTGAAGCTTAGTATATTTTCTACCTTGAAATCTGATTGGATAAGACTGAAGTCTGCTTTGCTAGTTTCAGTATCTAAATTATATTTTTCGCTCTCTAAAAGTGTTAGATTGATCTCTATATCGGAATTATAAGTTTTATTTTTATCTTTTTTAAGTTTTAGGGCAATTGGTAAACTGGTGGAATTCATTATTAATAATGAGTTAAATGATGGCAATAAACGGTCAAAAAAAACAAAGAGCTTAGATAATTGCAAACCGCTGAGAAAAGTAAAACATTCTTTAAAAAATCGTAAAAAGTTAGGTTCTGGATGGATAGAAAATAAATCGTTCTCAAGAGAAATTTGAATTAAATCTAGTAAACTTAAAAAAAAATCGAAAGTATTCAGCTTGTTTAATTTTTCACAATGACTATTTATTAAATCTATTCCTCTCTTTCTTATTATTCTCATGCACGATACCTTGAGACCGTGCTCTTTTAGAAAAAAAGTTTGTAGTCTGTTGAATAATTTTGCGATATCACCTAACTCTTCCTGTTTAATCTCAATTGAATTTTTTGGTAGTTTCTTAATAGAACTATGTATTCCAGGCTTAGTTGTTTCATACAAGTAAACCCCAAATACGATGTTTTCAAGTTCAAAATCAGAAACAATAATGTCAAGGATATTCTGTTGGTCATTTACAAATCGGGGGTATAAAAGTTCGAAAAGGTGATATAAAAGAAAGGCATCAACTTCTATAGGAGTTAAAGGAATCCTTACTAATTCTTTCACTTGTTTTGGATTTTCAACTAAATTTATATTTGAGTTAATTTTAAGAATTTTTA
>Ga0114922_10004114_pt1 | contig 13516 bp, 8 predicted proteins | sample AartaG_FD_100975 | JGI IMG/M metagenome (GOLD analysis project Ga0114922, IMG submission 100975) | Deep subsurface microbial communities from Aarhus Bay to uncover new lineages of life (NeLLi) - Aarhus_00045 metaG | ecosystem: Environmental > Aquatic > Marine > Oceanic > Sediment | place: Aarhus...
GCGACCAGGCCAACTATCATTCCAACAGTAACCCGCAGACCTCGGATGCAGGGCTTTCCACCCATTACATTGGGATCGAATGTTACCCTCTTTAGATTCTTCATCGTTTACCTCTTTTACATTTGAATTCTATTAGCAATTGCTAGAATAGACATGCTAATAGATTTCTAATAGAAAGCTATCTTAGAACGTAGCGCGACCATCTTCGTTCACCTTTGCGTTCTAATAGTCCTTGTGCATGCAGCTTTTTTAATAGATAAGATGCTCTCTGCAAATCTATATGAAGTAGCTTACGACATTCCGAGTTGCTAATTGAGCCATTTTCCCGCACATATTCCAGGATTTTCTCCTCCTCAGTTTGCAGCGGCTTTTCCATCTCAGTGGACGTCCTTAGGGTGTAGTAAGCCCATCTACGCGTACCATTTTGCTCGATCAAGCCCAACTGTACTAATCCGCGCAGATCCCTGTTGGCTGTAACCGAATCCACATGATTAAGCCTTTGGTAATCGCTGTTAGTTATCCGGTCGTTAAGCCTGAGATAGACAAGAGCAACCCTCTGTTGATCATTAATCGGCTGATCAGAAAACTGATTTAACCATTCAATCGCATCAGGACTCATTAATGTATGGTTATGAAAGGTGACCCAGAATGATGAACGCTTATCCTGAAAGCGAGGTGGCTCAAGATTGGCTTTACGCATAGCCATTATCATTGCCCGTATTCCACTGCCGCGGTTTTCCACCAAATGCAAATATTCCATAAACTTCATCAGCAGGCTATTACGGGTTGATTGCTCCTGCTCCTCGCAAATGAATGTGGAAAAAGGTGAGTTTCCCGTAGGGGAGGGTTAATGATTTTTGACTGAGTTCCTGACGATTTTAAGACTATAGACCATTTCTCACAAGTTGAGAATCCATCTGATCCACATAACCTGTCAAAAATCATTAACCCTCCCCTACAAATCACACTGAATCGCGATGAGCCAGAAGTAATTGATTATGAAGTCCAGTTCCTCGTCTGTAAAGCGCGGCGCCATAAATAGTATATAATACTTTAGAAAGGAGATACACAATAACCTGCGAAAATGATTATAGCACACCAGAGGAGATATGTGAAGAAGTAACAAGTAACGAGTGATACTGTTGGCTAATTCAGTTTATGCTTTCTTTGTCCCGTAGGGACTGCCGATAATAGCCCAGTAGTTTACTGCTGGGATAAGAAGCATATACACATCCGGACCAGTCCTGTAGGGACGACAGAAAAGATGCTTCATGAATTCGCCGACAGTGACGCGGCCTGCCACACTCTCTACGAATTGCGGATCACGGATCACGAATTACGGATCACGGATTACGCATTACGAATCACGGCTTGACCTGAGCAGCGCAAGAAAGATGCATTCATTCATATCACAGCTATCCAACAGATCAGTTGCAGATCTTCCTCGCCTAGAATCTCGTTCTCCATAGGCACAACAGAATCGGGAACAGCGTTTTCCTGCATAAAGGCCCGGAGTTCAGCTAATAGCATGTCCAACTCGCTATCTCGGTGCTTTTGCCAGAGCTTGCGTAATTGCGTAAGCAATACTGCGGGAAGTGGCTGGCTGAAGTAGCCCAGCAGGTCGGCAACCTCGACTAAGTCAGTCCGGGCCGCATGAGCCTGTAGCCAGTTAACAATCTGATTCTGAGGTGACCTCAATGTGGGCGGCTTGACAACCTGACGTTTGAGACGCTGGACTATATGGCGCTTGCATCGGTCGATGACAGGATAGACATCGAAGTCTGATTCGGCCCGCTCTGCCTTTTCATCACATCGAATTGTCTTGATAATTTCCAGCTTGCGCTCAGTAATAGGATCCCTGTCTTTGGTCATGTCATAGTAACACCAGAAGTGACGTTCCTTACCCTTTAGGTGAACGAATAGACCATGCGAACTCTCCTTATGCAGCCCGCTTCCTACACCTAGCGGAATATTTTCTACCATCTCACGCCCAACGCGCTTTAGATAGTCAAGCAACTCCTGCTTTATCACATCGCCTATATCCAATTCGGACTGCGCCTCTAGTTCATCCACAACTTCATTTTTCTCCCTGGCAATGTCGCGTATAGTATTGAAGTCCCTGGGCTCTACTACCTCTGATGGATCAAGTATCTTTGCATCCATTCCCACTGTACGGCGGATGGCCTCAATCTTGGCCTGTAACCCCTTCATAATGTTGAGCAAGTCCTCCAGCTTGTCTTCGGGGAAGAAGTTATATAGATGAACTAAATCATATAGCGAGCCGATTCTATCAATGCGACCCGCGCGCTGGATCATGCGCACAGGATTCCAATGCAGGTCATAGTTGATAACTGTATCCGCATCCTGCAGGTTTTGACCTTCGCTGAGGACATCTGTGCTGATAAGCAGATCTATTTCGTCATCTGTGCCTGCAACACCATCCGCATTGTTGGAGATAGGGGCAAAGCGCCTGATAATATCATAGCGTTCTCTCGGTTTCACAATGCTGTCCACGATGCGTATCCGTTCATGCCCAAGGCGGCTCAGGAATACCTCACCCCGGGGCTTCCGTCTCCCTGTTGCATCCCTTCCGCCCAGTTCATGATATAAGTAACGAGCGGTGTCCTTGAAATAGGTGAAGACCACAACCTTCCTGCCTCTCAATTCACCCAATAAAAGCCCCTTCAACTGATGGAGTTTTGAGTCTTCAGCCCCAACGTCATCGCCGAAATGGAGACTTATCTTCTTCAGCACGCCGCCGATGGCATCCATATCCGCCTGTATTGCCAGGGTGATCTCCTCGGTGTCGTAGGCCTCAGTATCCAGCGTGGGCAGATCAGCGATCAATTGTTCCAGATCAGGTTCGTCTTCCCCCATGTCATCTGTTCCTGTCCAGGTGAATATGCGTCGATAGCTCGCGCTGTTGAGCAGTCTTCCCTGTTCCAGCAGTTGCAGGAATCGTTCCTGGAAGCCATATTGCCGTTCAAAGCTTATGCGTAAGCTGGTCAGACTGCTCTCAAGGCGTTTCAGATAGAGTATCTGCATCAATGCGACAAGAGATGCCTGTCTTGCCTTAGCAATCGGGTCAGGATCGACTCTCCGGAACGCTTCCAGCATATACGGAGCCAGGTTTAGCTTTTGTACAACTCTGGCGCATTCTTCGTATAATCCGGCATAAGCTGTTTCCATACTGTAATGAACGGTATGCAGTTCCCGTTCAGGGAATTTGACACGCCTGCCGTTGATGGTTGCGTTCGGATAGTTGCGCTTGATATAGTGGCGCGTACGACGCACCGAGATCTCCTCCAAAAGGTCGTATAGATCCCTGTTCTGCGTTTCCGCTATCAGAAAATAACCCCAGAGGCTTGGAATGCCTGCCTCAGCGAAGGAATTATCTGCATCCCGCGTGATAAACCGTATCTGATTGTATAGGTCAAATATGGAGTTGTTAACAGGCGTAGCCGTCATCAGAACGAGCTTCTTCGGCTTGCCGGAAGTGAGAACCCGCATCAGATTGTCGTAGCGATTCGCGGACGTGTTACGGAAGTTGTGGCTTTCATCCACCAGTACCCAATCGCAATCTGCGAATTCTGCATAAGGGAAGTTAGTCTGGCTGACTTCTTCCTGGGAACGCATTACCGTAAAGATTCGATACTTGCTCAGAATGGGACGCCACAAGCTGTCGCGGAGCTGCGCTGGACAGATAACCAGAGCCTTCTGGCGCTGCTTATAGGCGTATTCATCCAGGAAACGCACCCCCAGGAATGTCTTACCCAAGCCCACCGAATCTGCGATGATCACTCCACCGTAACGTTCCACTACGCGTTCAGCGTTGCGGTAACCATCCTCCTGGAATTCCGTTAGTTCGATGGCTGCTGACTCCGGAGACTCCAGCATGGGTGTATCAAGCTGGTCCTTGAACAGCTCGAATAATGCCTTCATGTAGATCTCATAAGGCGAGTAAGCCTCTATGAAAGCTGTGAGGAGTTCCATGAGTTCCTGTTTATAGTCTTCCGATTCCTCCCAGAAACGCTCGTACCATTCTTTGAGTTCGTGGACTGCGCTTTCCTGCTTATGAATTGAGTTTAGCTCGGAATTGGACGTTAGTCCTGCCCGCGTGAAGTTTGACGATCCGACTATGGCAATACTTCCAAACAGCGGCATCCCTTCCAGTATGTATGCCTTGCCGTGAAAGAAGCGTTTGGTATATAGCCGCACCTGCACGCTCTCCCTGCCCAGGAAATCCACAAAGTCGGCTATGAGCGGAGGCATTTCCACCCCGCCCATACTTTGCTCAAGCTCCTGCCGCAATCGCTTTCCCAGGATAGCCTCTAAAGGTTCAGAGCTGATCAATTTAGGCTCACGACCCAGAAGCAAGCGGAACTCGCTCACGTTATCCAGCGACTCCTTGATAAGACGATAGCCCTCCAGATTGAAATATCCGCTGGCAAAATGCGCCTTATCTCCCTGCGCTACAACCGTATTCAGGATGTCGCACAGTCTCTGTCCGTCCTGGCTGTTGTCCACGATATCCGGGATAGTGAGCTTCATAAGTCCATCTGGCATAGATATGGCTCCTCTATGCTATTACTCAAGATAGAATCTTAAGCTACGGTCGAAGTGTTACCTATTGTGCAGACTAATTCGTGTTATCCCATTAAAAGGAAGAATGTCAATCTCCATCCCCCCCATCCCAGGACGAACTATCTCAATGTAATCTTCCGCCATCGCCTCAATTTTAAAGTCTCTTGGACTAATAGCATAAACCTGTGTATTGTTGGCAAACCAAATTTGAAACTCCCCGCCCTCAGAAACCAGTTTCCTCAGGTATTCATGAAAATTCAAAGATGATGTCTCCACCAATCGTCCACCCCTTCCATAATTCAAATAAAGTATATTCCGTGTTTCTCGTTCTTGCTGCAGTTTTGCAGCCACTCATGATAGCCTCTTCTAATCATTGCAGAGTCAACAACTGTAACAATTTTGGCAAGTAGTTTTCCACATCGCTCAGAGGATATAGCTTACCGTACTATCAAGTGAGACACCGTATAATCCTGCAACACGCTCGTCTATTTCGCGCTCTACATCAGCGATTCGCTCTGTCAGTGCCATAGTCTCGTCGCGGACGTGGGTAAACAGTTTCATGTCGGTTGTCCCTTTCGGCGCGCGGCGGATAAACTCCTCAGGAGTCAACCTCCAAGGCTCCTCCAACGGATTGCGACTGCTGGATTGGGCAGGTGATGAGCCTATGTCTCGCAAGAATTGCTCTACCCGCTTGCGCCTCTCTGTGTGTAGCTGTTGGGCTTCCCGCGCCAGTTCTGCTATTACATCCTGCTCTTCCTTCGAGGCATCTGGGACAGGGAGAGTTTCCATGTAAATGGCCTGCAATATAAGTCTTCCGCCCTTTTTCTCATCGCCAAGCACGGAACAGATTCCTTGCAGATATTCAAACGCAGGCGCGGAATTCAGCACGCCAAGCAGATACCAGTCATCGCTGGGAATAGAGAAAATTGTCTTGATTGGGTAAAATTCCTCCAAGTCCAAGGCGAAACGTGGTTCTTTTGCTATCTCAGGATAAATGATTTTCGGGCCATCGAAGACGTTGTAGTAATTGCAGGGGCGCAATTCCCACCAGTAGTTGCCCTGATCCCATCGCTTCTGCGCCTTCATTTGAAACTGCTGCAGGTATTTGCGGATAGCAGGATACTGCCTTATGGGCACACCCACATATGTCCAGATTAAATACCTCTCGCGAAAATGCAATTCATACCGGCGCACATCATCCCCCATGAGCAAAGGCTTTATGATCTCCGCGCTCTTGGGATCTTCAGCGATGAGGCGGTCGCGTGTTGCGCGATCAATGATGAATGCTTGGTTAAGTCCCGTTTTGATGCCATAGAACATTTGTCCCTTGATCCGTTCGCCAAGGGGGAGTCCGCTGGCCTCCATTTTCCGGCGGCGTCCGGCAGCACCGGGCGATGTAAGTCGTGGTTTGCCTTTTCCAAATTGCGAAGCAGGTATGCTCTCGGCAATACGGCTCACGTGTTCGCGGACGCCCTCATCGTAGCAAGCGTTCAGGTCTTTGACTGCCGCCCAGATGGTAGGCGTATCGCCGCGCGATTGCTTCTGCCAGAGGAAAATAGCGGGGAAAGTAGCGGCACTGAAAACAGGCAGTTCCCCAAAGTCTACTACCAAACGGAAAGCCTGCTTATCCAGGAGATGCTGCCGCAGCTTCTCACCATAACCCGCACGCAGCCATTTATTGGATGAGATAAAGCATCCAACGCCGTTCTGCCTGAGTAACTGATGTGAACGAGCATAGAACGCCACGTAAATGTCGGCGGTCTTCACGTATGCTTCCGGATAGAGCCGGGTGAGGTTCTGCTTATATTCGTCGCCGAATTGGCGCTTGATTACCTCCTGCCTCAGATAAGGAGGGTTGGTAAGAACTATGTCAAATCCATCCGTTGCCCGACTGGTAGCGATCTCCATCTGCCCGGGCACCGTGCTAATCAGATCAGCCATTGCTCCGTCAAGTGTAAGTGATGGTGCCTGTTGCTCTGCAAAAACTTCTGCAAAGGCTACACGCCAGTCACAGGCGTCTGGCGGCGCAGTAGCATAGCTCAAGAATTTGGTCATCTCCTGTTCCTTCGCCTCGACCCTGTTTTTTAATTCCATCTTGCGATGGCTTGTTTCGCGAAGAAATTCTGCTTTGATTTGCTCAAGCTCTCTGGCAGCAATCATAGAACGATGTCGGAACAGATCGGGCATCTCCTCAGGATTCGGAGCGGTGAGGCTATCGCCTACTTTAATCTTGAAATCCAGGTTTGGGAGAGGCTGCACTTCCGAGATTTCGTCAACTTCGTGATCAACGGCCAGAGACAACCACATCCTGAGCATAGCCACATTTACTGCGAAAGGATCGATGTCAACACCGTAGAGGTTCTTTTGTATAATATCAAGCTTATGTTCATACAGACTTCGAGGCTCCAGTTGAAACTGCGGATTGTAGATCAGCCTGAATAGCTCCACAAGCTCATGTAGCATTCCCACCAGATAAGCGCCGCTTCCGCAGGCATGATCGCATACTCGAACCTCATCCAGAGCAGCGACGATCCGTTTCGCATCAGAGATTGATAGATCCGAGACTCTATGGTTATCTACAAGAGCGGCAATAGCGTCATCCTTGCCGGGCAATTTCTGGTTTAGATATGCTTTCAGACTCTCACGACACATGAACGACACAATATTGCGGGGTGTGTAGTAGCTTCCTTTCTCATGTCGCTCAATGACCAGTTCCTCGAACACTTTACCTAGCATCTCAGGGTCAACTGCAACACGCACGTCCAGATGGGTGGATTCCTCCACAGTGAAGTTATAGCGACCGAATAAGTGGCTAAATATGTTATCGAATGCGCTGTTGGGGATCTGTATTTTACCTTGCGCATCCCATCCATCTTTATTCATCTCAAACAATCCACCGTTGAGGAATGGCACTTCGCCAATCAACGGTTCGAGTAGCGGCTGCAGTTTGCGTCTTTCTTCCTCTGGCCAGCGGCATCCATCGGGGGTATTCATACCGCGGAAGAACAGCCAGTAGAGGACATCTGAGTAGAAATTCTTGTTCTGGGCCTTCGCGTCTCCCAAACGACGGATGAAGTAATCTTGCTCATGGTTGAGCCATCTCTTCTTCTGAAGAAACCAGCAGAACATGAGACGGTTGAAAAGCGTCTGTGTGAATAGATGACGCACGTTTGCGTCTGGAATACCCTCAATGCTGCGCTCAACGTCGCTGAATACTTCGCTGTATCTCTTGAAGAAGTCCTTCGTTACACGCTCCACGTTGAAAGCTTCCCGGTGTTTCTCCCAGATGACTGATGCGTTAGCCTCCCCAGGCAATAGGCGTATCTGCTCCAGCGTTTCCAGATCCGTATGGTAGACGTTAGATCGGTCAACCAGGAGGGTGCGCAGATGCAGCCTGGTCTTGGATATATCATCCCCGGTAAACACACGGATAGGGCTGACGAAGGCAAATTCGCTGTAGTCTTTGGTGAAGGTGAAAAGGTAGTTCCCTGCGGGATGTTTACGGTAGAATGGTTCCAGAATACTCCTCATATCCGTGCGGCGGAGCGTAGTAACATCCATGAAGTAGACCTGGAAAGCTTGCTCGTAGTTGCATAATTGCTCAGTCTCACAGATAAACTTCGCCGGCGCATCAGGTATTCCCAATTCCGCTGCATCAAAAGGAACAGGATTAACCTGATAGTCCAGTTCCTCTGCGAAGAAATTCTCCACAGCATCTCTGGAAGTTAGATTATATAAATCAGCCGGGGCGATCATTGATGCACCTCCCATACACCATTGCGATGCGTCGAGCAAATCTTCCGTTAAAACAAAGTTCGGCCTCCCTATATTGAGTTCCTCGTATATTTGCAGAAATTGTATTCATCTATAGATTTAAGAATATTCTGACCTATGACTGTTTCTCCACCAAGACATCTGTGCTGTTCCTTGGCAATTTCCATGAAGTGGAAATATCGCTCAGCATTCTCGCCTCGTTTGTGCAAAGGCAGGCCGTAAGCTCTGGCAATGGCACGATCCCATAGTGGAAAGAAAAGTGGAGCAAGAAGATGCAAAGACTTCGCCGCGCCTACCGGGCCAAGAACCTCCTCAAAGCTCTTGAACACCTTCTTCACTGCTTCTCCATCCTGATAATGTAGAGTTCCTATCGATCGCTGTCGGAAGGACTCCAGAACTTTCCTATAGCGTTTGATAAGACCATCAATGTCAGAAAAGTGTTGACTATCAAACGATCTGTATCTATAGAATGGCCTGTTCCATGTTTGGAGGAGAACAGCTATTGCTTCTGCGAGTGTAAGCGATGTCTTTCCAGATATAGTCAATTCCACCAACTCTGTCGCAGCTCTGTAGAACAGCTTGCGAGGGTCAATTTCCTCGAAGACTTTTCGCGCTTCCTCGATATCCTGTATTGTTGGAGTGTGAAAATCAGCCATCTTCTTGTATATTATAGACTCCCCATCCAGGCTGCGATGCCAAAAATCACATGCCACTAACCCATAAAATCTCGATAGATGGTATTTATATGAGTCGGTTACACGACTTTTTCACTTATGTAGGGGAGGGTTAATGGTCTTTTGGTCCAGAATCTGGATAGTGTATAGCTTTTAATCAGCTTTCGCCTATGTTTCCAGCAAAAGACCATTAACCCTCCCCTACCAGCCACATTTTCACACTAACTGAAAAACTCGTATCGGTTAAATCTCATTGGATCCAGGAACCGATGAAGTAATCAATATCTTCTGGCGATTCAGTCTTACAATGAGATGAACTGCCTGGAGCGTCTTGTTAACCAAAGTCTTTCTGATTACCAAGAAACTCAGAACGGTATATAATAAACAGCGAATTCGAAGCGTCCCTTGTACCGGTACAATCCGCGAAGGATCCTCCTGGTCGCCTTGATCAGACCCGCATCCTGGTTCAAGGAGGCAATAGTCTCTTCATCCAGATCAACTTCAATTTTGAGGAGTTCGTCTTCCTCGGACCACCATAGGGACACAGGCCCGAAGTCCTCGCTTTCCGACGTTTGTCTCTCCATTGCAAAACTAAGCGGCCACTGAAGTCGTTTCCGGAACTCGTCCTCAAAAATTGCCATCTTACGCCGATCCTGCAATGCATCTGCGTAGAACTCGTTACACAGACGATTGAAGAAACTACAGTTCGCATCGTGCAGTGCCAAGTAGTCTTGGAGAACCTCTGGGAAAGCTGATGCACGCACGAAGTGGATCCTGGCAGCGGTGCGTTCTTTGTTGATAATGTAGTTGGCTATGTAGTTCTCGCTTTCAACTTCAGCAGCCTCGACTTCGTCATTCCCCTTCAGATGCATTCGGATCAGATCCGCATCGACGACTGAAAGGAGACTGAATTGGTAAACTGCCTCATCCTTCTTGCGACTAGCGAGGCATGATAGCTCATAATCTTGGGCCTTCATTAGGGAAGTTACGGAATTGAAGATAGGTTTGTCGTTTTGCACAGCACCGGAGATCTTGTTCATCTCCTGGAAGGCGTAGACCTCCACATCTGGAATTGCAAGAGCGGTTGTCACTCCCTGAGAGGCTGCATGCTTGAAATATGCCTCGCGCCAGCTACTTTGAGTTATCATATAGTGAATGACAGGTTTGTTGGTCCAGAGGTGCACTGGCCGCAAATCTATATTGGGATCGTTTGGGTTGATGTCTCTTGCTAGCATGGCCCATATATTCTTTTCCGTCTTCTTGCAGCTAACGAGAAGAACCGTATAGACTGTGAAGTCCTGGACCACTCTAGTTCGGTATGCGACCAGATCAATTTCTCTAACTGTTTCGCTTTGATCATCCACGTAGTACCGGTTGCTGATGACAGACCAACCTTGCTGTCTGAGAACCTCCCCGATCCTATACTCAAGGAAGAATCCAGTCTTCTTGATACTGTCTCTGAACTTCTGCGCATCCATTACTATTCGAACTCCATTATCAGTATTGATGGCTCTATCCTATAGCTTCCTCAATTCATGCTTCCTCATCCACCAATTCACCATTGCTTCAGCATAACCGTATCGTTGAGCAATGAATTTCTGCAATGAGTTGATATCCCTATATTTACCTATTGCTTTGGCAAGAAAAGCAGCACAACCATTTAATAATATCATGGATTATATGGACTGTCAACAAAAAACGTGAATTTCCCCTGAACGCCAGCAAATGACAGGAATCATCTGCTGTCCCCGGGTGGCAAAAGCTAACGACGATAATAACGCTTCAATTTGCCCCGAAAGCATCGCCACCAGTGGCCTCAATGCAATCACCTCCCCGAACAGCCGAATGATGGAGAACTAACCACTATAATAATATACCTCTTTTTGACCACTTCGTAAACAGAAAAATTGAATTTCCTCGTAGGTTGGGTTAGATTAACAGAATCCCGGTTGCCCACCATAAATCTGGTTAGTTTACCAGACTACATGTGAATTGCTGAATACCTTAACCCAACTCCTAATTCAACTTCGTAAACTCCTCGTATGATCAAACCTGCTGCAAATCACATACTACCGTCATCCAGATATGCGATTCTAGCCTATAACCCGACCCAACCCACAAATCCCCTTTTCCCATCACTCTTGCGCTCTGAAAAAAGATTTGACATTAACCAATCAACTCTCCCCTATTCCCACTTCCTCACTCACACACTCTCCTACTTTCCTCCCATCCCCTCTTCCCAAAAGATTCCACCACAGAGGCACGTAGAGCACAGAGAAGACAAGGAGAAAGAAGATTCCATATTCCCCTCACCTTAGAGGGTCAGAAATTGCAGCGAAGGCAGTTCACCATACTCCCCTCCCTGCGCTCTTTCCCCTTGTCCCTCTTCCCTCCTCACTTCCTCGCTCCCTCACACGCCTTCCGGCTTGGTCGTTAAGGGAGCGGCGCACCGCCTATCGAAAGGAGAGCTACTCACATGGGAGGTCACTTTCGTTAGCGTGTTTCCTCTCTCCCTCACGTTAAAACCGTGCATGCACCTTTCAGCGCACACGGCTCCCCCCTAGCTGCTGTCCATATATGCATAGGAGAGCTACTCACATGGGAGATCACTATACACAGTTTTTGGGTAATGTATGTTCTCTATATGTATGAAATCTCCATACATCCCGCAGATCCCATACACATTCCCCTACTTCCTTTAGAACAACAGCTAGCTAGATCCCTTCGCCATGTACCAGACTTTATCTGGCTCAGACTACTACGGATCACCCGTCCCTCATTCCTCACATCAGTTGCAGCTAACCCAGTCCCACGACCGAGAGATGAGGTTCCCACGTTCACAGAATGCACTGTACCAGTCAGGTTTAGGTCTCCGCTACAGCCCAGATCAGGGTAGGAGTCCTTATGTATTTGGTCTCCCATCTTTTCGCCCGTTGCGCCCCCGACAGAAGTGCATAGCTTATATCCCAATAGCCAGAGGCATTCACATGCCAGAAAACTGCTTTTCACTGGAGCACCTATATTGCTCCAGCTACCTTCTGTCTCTATCCCATATTGCCGCTTTGAGATAGACCGGGATGTTGAGCCTTCAAACACGGATTCAACCTCGCACCACCTCGGCTTGACCATGCCTGACCATAGGTAAGCAAACCATTTTGGTAGCCTTCGGCATTGGCTCCTTATTCGCCTTATCCTCAGAGCTTCACACGGCTTATCGCTCATTGTCCACCGCATGTCTGAATCTCCTTATCAGTTTTGGGAAAACTGACAGCGTTATTCACGCATTACATCCTGCGCCTCGTGGCACACTCTGGCTTTCCCGCTTTCTCCCCTGCTCCCTTTCTACCCTTCCCCTCCGTGCCTCTGTGTCTCCGTGGTTATTTCTCATTTTCTATTTCACAATGCCTCCCCCTCCCTTTTCCTATCACCGCGTCTCCCCATCCCCTAATCCCTATTCCCTTCTCCCTATTCCCACCTCGATGTATATATAAGGAGCATATCAAAAGAAGATAAATCTAAAATCCGAAATCTGAAATCTAAAATCAGTTCGGGAGGTATTCCCTTGAAATGCAAAAAGCGAGGCTGTAAAGCCAGTGCCATGAAAGATGATGATTTCTGCTTCTTTCACAGTCAGAAGCCGGATATCATAATAAAACGAGAGTTAGCCCGGAGCCGGGGTGGAAGAAACTACAGAATAGACAAAGAGCCAGTTGCCATAAATTCGTTAAAAGACATTCAAGTAACATTAGTTGAGGCCCTGAATGAGGTCAGATCCAGTGGCACAGAAAATATAGTCGCCAAATACAGAACCATAGCATATATATGCTTGATTTTAGCCAATGTACAGGATCGCATTGATCTTGAAAAGCGAGTTGAGGCTATGGAGAATCAGTTCATGATGACTACTTGATCTAGTGAATTCAGCAAGTAATCAAGTAATGAATTGGACTTTGGACAAATATTGACTCTTCTCTTGACAAATAACCGATTCTGAGACATAGTCGATGCATGTGATAATTCTCTAGACACTCACAACGCACGGGGGATATTTCATGGCATCAGTTCTTTATACTCTTGAATCCTTGTCCCAGAATCCAGATGAGATGCAAGTTTCACTAGAGCAACTGAAGCAGTTTCGGCGGCAACTGTATTCGAGCCTTGAATATCGAGCTGATGCGATCATGGATCTATTGGATGCACTTTCCAGTAATACCACGGCTAAGTCTACGGTGGAATTGAGCCTCAATCCTCTCTTCCGTCGTAGCTACGGCAGTATTTATGATGGCATCCAGGAGTTCTCCCAACCTGATAGCGCAGAAACAACCATTACGGAGAAACGCGCCCATGAACAACAGCTAATGCAACTGATATGCTCTCATTTACCAGTGCCAAAGCATCAGAAATACTGGCTTTTGGGAGTTGATGTCACTCCTGCTCCTCGTCGCTTTGCACACACTTTAGAGGATCGTAGTTACGTTTATCAA
>Ga0114922_10004115_pt1 | contig 13515 bp, 12 predicted proteins | sample AartaG_FD_100975 | JGI IMG/M metagenome (GOLD analysis project Ga0114922, IMG submission 100975) | Deep subsurface microbial communities from Aarhus Bay to uncover new lineages of life (NeLLi) - Aarhus_00045 metaG | ecosystem: Environmental > Aquatic > Marine > Oceanic > Sediment | place...
AAACAGCTTCTTGTGTTTGTCTTTGTCAGTTTTGCGTGGATTTTCTTCCGGGCTGAAACAATAAATGATGCATGGGTGATTTTGGTAAGAATGTTCACTTTCGGGCTGGAAAATCCTTATTGTCCGTTGCTTGCTCTGGTTTTGATTGTTGCTGTGTGGCTTTATCAGTTTGCTTATGAATCCAGGATTAGGTGGGTCCTTGAGCTAAGATACGTCCGCATAGGAATTTTTCTTTTGGTGGTTTTCTATTTAGTGGTCTTTGCTCCTACAAGTGACAAAGCGTTTATATATTTGCAGTTTTGATATTAGTTAGACCTTAAAGTCCTTTAACTAAAGGTAAAATGCGATGAATGAAAGCGGCATATTAGAGAATCCAAAAAAAACATATCCGCCTGAGGAATCTGAGGTTGCTTTTAGTTCCAACTGTGTGAGATTGTCCGGATACGAATTGATTTTTGTCTGTATAGTTGCTTCGGCTTTATTTTGTTTTGGGCCCGGACTTTGGGAACGGATAGAGAAATTTGAGCCTGAAGCCGACTTTCGCCTGCCCTATGAGTTAAGTAATGACTACTGGTTGTACAGCCGATACTGCCGGTGGGCAATCTCAAAGTACGAGACACTTGTAATTGGAGATTCCGTCGTTTGGGGCCATTACGTCTCTCAAAATAACACCTTGTCGCATTATCTCAACCAAATGACTGGCCGGGACCAGTTTGCAAATTTGGGTGTGGACGGCATCCACCCCGTGGCGTTGGCGGGTTTGCTTAAATATTATGGCCGTGACATCTCGGACAGGAAAATTGTGCTGCATTTTAATCCTTTATGGATGAGTTCCGGTAAACAGGATTTACAGTCCACAAAAGAGTTTCATTTCAATCATCCCAAGTTGGCCCCCCAGTTTATTCCGAAAATACCCTGTTATAAGGATCCGTATTCCAAAAGGTTCTCCGCTGTTACCCAGCGATATGTGCCTGTCTTAAACTGGACAACTCATTTGAAAGTAACTTATTTTGAGAATATGGATATCCCTGCATGGACTCTGGAGCACCCCTATGAAAATCCCGCCGGCGCCGTTACTCTTGAGCTTCCATTCCTGGTAAACGATAATCAGAACGAACATATCTCATGGGTGGAGAAAGGGACTGCCCAAAAAGATTTTCCGTGGGTTAAGCTCGAAACGTCTCTGCAGTGGAAATTTTTCCGGCACTCAGCCGAGTTGCTCAAAAGAAGAGGTAACAGAGTATTCGTTCTCGTTGGCCCGTTTAATGAGCACATGCTCAAGGGCGGGAGCGTAGAGATTTATCGAAAGATGAAAAGTGAGATCGAAGTCTGGCTGCAGCAAAATAATATTGACTACTATATTGCTCCGGCATTACCCAGCGAGTTGTATGCTGATGCCAGTCATCCGCTGGACAAAGGATATGCCATGCTTGCGAAACAGCTCTTTGAGAATGAATTGTTCATGTCCGGAATCCTCAATTCAGATTCTGATTAACCTGTAATTGATGGGGCGTGACCAGATATTCTGTCAGGGCCATGCAATCCGTTTTTGTAAGTCCCGGTAGCTTTTCCTTTGATGTTGCTATAACCGCTTAGATCGACTTAAGTTGTAGCAAAACTATCGAATGAGAGGGAGGAGGGCGAAAAAAAACAAAGTTTGAGTACAAAACCATTGAAATTGAGTGAAACCTCTATACAATTTAGATAGTAACCGAATCATTTTGAATCAATAAATCGGAAGGAGGCTGAAAAGCTGCAAAACAATTCAAGGAGAACACTCATGCCGGCACCTAAAAAAAAGATAAATGATATGGAACTCAGCATGAAAAATACCAAACAGGAACTGCTTGATGCCTATCACGAGATGTTGCAACAGTTGCATGAAAAAGAGGAGGCACAATTAAAACCGGAACAAAAGCTCAAAGAAAAGAAAGAAGAGAGTATTCTAAAAGCTGTTGCTGGTATTTCTGCAGATGGCGTGATCTAGGAGACCAACAAGCTCAAACAGGAAATTGGGGGAATGTTGAACAAACTGTCCGACAGGCTGGCAGCAGAGGCCAACAAATTCGATCAGGTTCAACTCGCCATCGAGATAAAAGAGCGAGAGCTCAAGGAAATCTATGAAATTGAAAAAGCCGCAGCAACTCTGGCCGCTTTGATCGAAACCCAACGTCAGGAAAAACTCATGTTCGAAGAGGAAATGGCTCACAAGCAGGCAAGTTTGGCCCGGGAAATAGAGGCTACGAAACTACAGTGGCAAAAAGAAAAAGCGGACCATCAAGCTGAAATTAAAGAACTGCGAGAAAAAGAGGATAAAGATCGCAAACGCAAAAAAGAGGAATACGAATACGCATTTGAGCGGGAACAGCAGTTGGCCAGAGATAAATTCGAAGATGAAAAAGCCAAACTACTGGTGGAAAAACAAGCACTGGAAAACCAGATGAAGGCCCTGAAAGAACAAACTGAAAAAGAACTCAGTGAGCGGGAAAAACAGATTAACAGCAGAGAAAAAGAGTTCGAGTCTCTCCAGGCTCAAGTCGCTGAGTTTCCCCAGAAACTGGAAGCAGCCGTGGCTAAGGCGGTTCAGGAAAATACCGAGCGTATTGAATTAGAGACCAAGTACCAGAAAGACCTTCTGCAAAAGGAGTTCGAAGGCCAGCGCAATGTACAGACAGCCAGAATACATTCTCTGGAAAAAACGGTAAAAGAACAAAATGAACAGATTGCCAAGCTTTCTACCCAACAAGATGCTGCTTACCAGAAGATTCAGGATGTTGCTGTCAAGGCCATTGAAGGCGCCTCAAAAGCAAATTCATTTAGTGACCTGCAACATGTCTTGTCCGAACAGATCAAGAAGAAACAGACCGACGATCACTAACCGGAACAACAGCGGACATAGAACAAACAATAGAATATCGTGCCATTGTCATGAGCATGAGTAACTGAGCATTTATCTGTAATTAGTAAGCATAAATTACATGGAATTCTATACCTGTCTCCGTAAATTCCATGCCGAAACGAACATTTCTCTTGATTTTTCACTCAATAAATGTATTATCATTTTAATTTCCGGCTATGTACTTGATACACTGAGGTACGTTTATGGATAAGCGTTGGGCATTTACACTCATCGAGCTCCTGGTTGTAATTGCCATAATCGCATTGTTGATGGCTGTTTTAATGCCTGCGCTTAATTATGTCCGCAAGCAGGCGCGTTCGAGTGCTTGTCAGAGTAATCTCCGGCAGTTGTGCCTGGCCATGAATCTTTACACCCTTGACCATGAAGACAAAACTATGCCCTTTTCTCATCAGCCCGGCATGTACTGGTTCCATCAAATGGCGCCGTATCTGAGCGCTAAGGATTATCAGAATAATCCCCAGGAACACATAGAAGGTGTTATGAAAGTAACTTTTTGCCCTATGGCAAAACGCCAGGACCGTTCCGGGGAATCGTTCTACGGCTCGGCTTATTCCTCGTGGCGCTTTATGGGCGGTGAGGGCAGCTACGGACTGAACCTGTGGTTATTACCCGACGATCCGATTTATGCTCCGGATTTTCCTAAGGCCAATTTCTACATGAAGTATTCGGATGCTCAGCAGCGCGTGCCGCTCTTAGGTGATTCTGTGTGGGTTGGTTCGTGGCCTTTTGAAAACGATACGGTGCCCGATGACCTGACTGGAGAGGTTGGATATCCCGACTATCCCCACGCAGAAGGATACTTTATGGGGCGCTTCTGCGTTGACCGGCATAAAAAAGCAACCAATATTGGATTTGTGGACAGCCATGTGGAAAGGATTTACCTTCAAGAATTGTGGATACAAAAATGGCACAAAAACTTTATACCTAACAATGATGTGTCTATACCATAAATTGAACCGCTTTTTGTTCCCATAAGAAAAAAAGAGTTTTCTATCCAAAACGTAAATGTTTGTATACTATGTAGAAAAATAATTTAGTAAAAAAGAGAATAAAAAGTGAAAAAGAAAAAAATAACACGATTTTTTGGTGTAATAGTTGTTAGCTTATCGAGTATTTTCCTTTTAGTCACAGAAACATGCGGAGCAAGTTCGAAAGGTTCTGCCACTCGAAGCAGTTCGGAGAATCAGATAACGCAAATACCCAAAACAGCTTACAAGCAGTCCGCTGGGGGACGACTTACGGCTGTAAAAAGGACGACTGCAGATCCATCGACTTTTAAACCTGAAATGCCTTTCAGCGAAGCAATTGACATTTTACGTAATTCAACTTTACCCCCGTTGAATATCGCGGTGCTTTGGAAAGATTTGCAGGAGAACGCGGACATCTATAGAGAAACTCCTATTGGGATGAATGGCCTTTCAAAAGTCCCTTTGCGCACTCACCTTAAAGTCCTGTTAATGTCGGTTTCAGCGGGTGGTGTGGAAAAATTGGGATATGTAGTTGATGATGGTGTTATAATTATTGCAACACGAGGCTCTTTACCCAGGAAAATGGTAACTCGTATTTATGATATTGCAGATTTAGTCAGTGAGCCTGCTAATTATCGTCTTATGCCCGGATTTGGCATGCCCTTTGGTTTTGGTGGGATGCCTTTTGGCGGCATGATGCCCTTCGGAGGTGCTGGTTTTGGGGGACGTGGATTCAATAGCTCCCCAAGCAGAGGTGCTTATGGGGGTTTTAATAGAATAAGGGCGCGTAGGTAGAAAAGTCATGATATCGGGATCAAAGAAGAGGATTTTGAATGAGGCCGACTCTATTGATTTTGGCGGCAGGCATGGGCACTCGCTACGGTGGACTTAAGCAAATTGATCCGATTGGTCCAAATGGAGAAATAATTATCGACTATTCTATCTATGATGCTATAAATGCCGGTTTTGGTAAATTAGTTTTTGTGATTCGACATTATTTTGAGAGCCCTTTCAAAGAAAAGATTGGCAAAAAGTTTAATAACCTTGTGGAAACAGCCTATGCTTATCAGGAAGTGGACGCCTGTGTTGATAATTTTGAGCCGCCGAAAGACCGTGACAAGCCCTGGGGTACCGGACATGCAATACTCGTTGCCCGTGATGTAATCCATGAGTCCTTTGCAGTCATTAATGCCGATGACTACTATGGCCCCGCTTCGTTTAAGACAATTGCCCGGTTTCTAACAAGGAAAGACCTTTCCGGAAATGATTACGCAATGGTCGGCTATAAACTCAAAGATACTTTAAGTGAATACGGATCTGTCTCAAGGGGTGTGTGCCGGTGTGATGAACAGATGTTCTTAAGGGGGGTCGTTGAACGCAAAAAAGTCGAGATTACCCCGGCTGGTGTCCGCTATTTTGAGGAAGATGGAACAGAACATGTCCTGACCGGCAATGAAGTTGTTTCGAGGAATATGTGGGGATTTCAGCCGTCAATCTTCGGTCATCTCAAATTATGCTTTAGGCGCTTCCTCGAAGAGCGAAGCAATGAAAAAAATTCGGAGTTGTTTATACCGACTGTGGTGGATGATCTCATAGAAAAAGGAAAAGTCACAGTGAAAGTCCTGCCTGCAAATGACGAGTGCTTTGGAGTTACTTACCGTCGGGATGCGGCCATAGCGGCAAGATGTATTCGCCGGCTCATAGAGCAGGGGCTTTATCCGGAGAACCTCTGGGAACAATCGTGAAACGCGACCTCAAGTCAATCGTAAAACATTTTTGTATCTATAGTGATTTAACTGAAATAAAACCTCTGCCCCGTGGCCATATTAATGATACGTACATCCTGACGACTAAGAAGAACAAACATATTGTCCGTTATATATTGCAACGGATAAATCACACCGTGTTCAAAGACCCTCCTTCGGTTATGAGAAACATTGTCCGTGTAACCGAGCACATACGCAGCAGGGCCAAGAGAATATATCCGGACCTGGCATCTCGCCAGTTGACTGTTATCGGCACTGTTGATGATACATGTTTTTACGAAGATGCCGGGGGCAACTTTTGGCGCGTATATAACTTCATAGAGGATGCTGTTGCATACGATACGGTTGATTCTGCCCAGTTGGCTTTTGAGGCGGCGAGAATGTTCGGCTGGTTCCAGAAGATGCTGGTTGACCTCCCGGGGCCGGTTCTGCATGAGAGCATTTCTGACTTCCACAACACACCGAAGCGTTTCAAGACCTTCCGGCGTGTTCTTAAAGAAGATGCTTGTAATCGAGCGAAAAATGCAAAACCCGAAATTGATTTTTTATTTTGTAATGCGTCTATCTGTGACGTCTTGCTGAATTTGGCGGAAAAAGGTAAAATCCCCGTTCGTATTACGCATAATGATACGAAGGTAAACAATGTGATGCTGGACAAAAATACGAACAAAGGTGTCTGTGTAATTGATTTGGATACCGTTATGCCGGGCCTGTCGATATACGATTTTGGTGATATGGTTCGTACCGGAACTACTTTCGCCGATGAGGACGAACGTGACTTGTCGAAAGTAGCTATGGACCTGCAGATGTTTGAAGTGCTCGTTCGAGGTTTTGCCGAGCAAAGCAGCCATTTTCTCAATTCCACGGAGAAAGAGCACCTTGCTTTTGCCGCCAAGCTAATCACCTTTGAACAGCTTATAAGGTTTCTTTCCGACTATCTCGCAGGCGATATCTACTACAAGGTTCAGCGCCAGGACCATAATCTCGACCGCAGCCGCACACAGATGAAACTGGTCCAGTCGATTATCGCCCGGGAAGAGGCGATGAACAAAGTAATCGAAAAAGTTTTTCAGCAGGTTGATTGATTTACTGTTTGATGCTTAGAAAACATGGTTCTTTGTGTATAACTTGCAGAAAGAGTGTTAATATGTTTTGTAAACGGAGAATGATATGGACTGGAATACTGTTGGAATTGAAACCAATTTTAGCTCTTTAGACTGGTGTATCGTCGTTGGCTATCTGATCATCATTGTGGCAGTCGGTGTTTATATAAAACGATATATAAGCAATGTGACGGATTTTATCGTTGCCGGCCGGGGCCTGAAGACTTTTCTGGCGATTGCGACAATGATTGGAACCGAGTTGGGTTTGGTTACGGTGATGTACTCGTCTCAAAAAGGCTTTACCGGCGGCTTCGCCGCCTTTCACATCGCATTGGCGGCCGCTATTGTAACTTTAATTGTAGGTTTGACCGGATTCATTGTTGTACCGTTGCGGCGGTTGAATGTAATGACCATACCCGAATATTACGAGAGACGCTTCGGACGCGGTGTACGTATTCTTGGTGGGATTATTTTGGCATTCTCAGGTATTCTAAATATGGGATTATTCCTCAAGGCCGGCTCCCTTTTTGTAATGGGCATTACCGGTCTGACTCGATCCGTTCACCTCAATATTATAATGTCGGTCTTGCTGGGGATGGTATTGTTGTACACCGCTCTGGGCGGGATGGTCTCGGTAGTGGTTCTTGACTATATACAATTCGTGGTTTTATCATTCGGCCTTTTGACTGCGAGTTTGTTATCCATCAGGTATTTGGGCTGGGATAACATTATTGAAACAGTATCCAGCTTCAAAGGCCGGGCGGGTTTCGACCCGTTTCAAGGTGAGGAGGGTTTCGGTGTTCCCTATGTTGTGTGGATGTTTTTCCTGGGCCTGGTTAGTTGCGCTGTCTGGCAAACAGCGGTGATTCGTGCGTGTTCGGCCGAAAATACACGTACCGTTAAAAAAATCTACACGTGGGCTTCTATCGGCTTTCTAATGCGGTTCCTTCTGCCGTATTTTTTGGGAATTTGTGCTTTTGTCTATATGACCGGGCACGAGTCGTTGAAAAACGTTTTTATTCCTGGTGGCGGTTCCGTGGATTCTCAGGTATCTCTGATGGCTATGCCGGTATTCCTGAGTCAAATCCTTCCTGTTGGTTTGATAGGTATTATTTCCGCGGGTATGCTGGCGGCGTTTATGTCCACTCATGATAGTTACCTTTTATGCTGGAGTTCGGTGCTGACCCAGGATGTTGTGGCGCCGTGGTTTAAAAATGGATTGTCTTCAAAAGCACGTTTGCTGCTGACGAGAATATTTATTGTAGCTATTGGTATTTTCATTTTGGTTTGGGGGCTTTGGTACGATTTAGGTCAGGATTTATGGGATTACATGGCAATCTCCGGGGCTATATATTTTACAGGGGCCATTGCACTGCTGGTCTTCGGGCTGTACTGGAAGCGGGCAAGCAAAGTCGGTGCATATTTGGCTTTAATATGTGGTTTTGGTGCTATCCTGGGATTAAAACCGGTGCAGGCCCTTTTAGGAATGAATGTTTCAAGTGAGATTGTGGGGCTTACAGTCATAGCACTTGCAATATTGGCAATGATAGTCGGCTCTCTTTTATTTCCGCAGGACCGCACATATTCTGAGGTTAAGGAGTAATGATAAATGAATTTTTGGATTAACTTTTGGACCGGTTTTTTTATTATAAGCCTTGTTCTTTTTGCGGGGCTTGCAATAGTAGTTACGATTGGGGGATTTTTCAACATTCGTTCTCTGTTCAAAAACCTTTCAGGGCGTTCCGAACAGCCGGAGCAAGGCGCCGTTGAGGAAAGCAACTGAAGGTAATAGGCAAATAACACGGCCCAATCATTATGAACAGACGCGAAAGATTGATGGCTACGTTGTGCGGCAGGCGGGTTGACCGTACTGCGGTTAATTTCTATGAGGTGGGGGGATTCAAGGTTGATCCATCTGATCCGGATGAATTCAATATCTATAACGACCCGTCCTGGAAGCCGCTGCTTGAGCTTGCCGAAGAGAAAACAGACCTTATTCGTATGCGCAGCCCCGTCAAGACGCGCTCCCACGAAGTGACATCCGACAAATCGGACGGCAATTACCGTGATGAATTTTTCAAGACCAACAAATATGTTGAAAAGGACTGTCTTTTTACATTCACGACTTTGAAAATTGGCGGTAAGGAAATGATGTCGCTGACACGCCAGGGCCGCGACGTTGATACTGTCTGGACGGTGGAGCACCTTCTCAAGAATCCTGATGATCTCAAGGCCTATCTGGAGCTGCCTGATGAAATATTTGCCGAGGATATCGATGTTACAAGCCTTATAGAAGAGGACCAAAAGCTGGGCGAGAGTGGTATTATAATGGTCGATACCGAAGATCCGATTTGCGCTGCGGCCTCTTTGTTCAGTATGGAGGACTTTACAGTAGTTGCAATGACCGGGCAGGAGCTTTTTCATCGCTTGCTCGAAAAGCTTTCGGTGCATATACAGGCCAGGACTGAAAAGACTGCTAAGGCATTTCCCGGTCATTTGTGGCGTATATACGGGCCGGAATATGCCACCGAGCCTTATCTGCCGCCCGGTCTTTTCAAAGAATATGTGGTCCGTTACACCGGGCCAATGATAGAGGCAATACAGAAGCAGGGCGGTTTTGCCAGGGTTCATTGTCACGGCAGGATTCGGGCCGTTCTTGATTACATTGTCGAAATGGGTGCTTCGGCCATTGACCCTATTGAGCCGCCCCCGCAGGGGGATGTGGAGCTTGAGTATGTGCGCAGTAAATACGGCAGGGAATTGGTACTTTTCGGGAATTTGGAGATGGCGGATATAGAAAACAGCGAGCCGGGTGATTTCGAGAAAATCGTCGAAAAAGCCCTGATAGACGGGACCAGAGGCGAAGGTAAAGGGTTTGTTTTGATGCCGTCGTCGGCCCCTATGGGAAGGACAATAAGTCCCAGAGTAATGGCAAACTACGAAATGATGGTGCGCCTGGCCAAAAGGTTCTGCTTGTGAGAGGATAGGGCGGGGGGCAGAAAATTGGCTTTGTATTGGGTTTGATTTGGGTTTGTTTTGTTTCCGCCTGAAGGCGGTTTTATCTTTATAACCTAAAGTATAATAGATACTTGTGTTCATTTTTGGCCTTTGGGCAATTGGGTTTGAATTGGGTTTGTATTGGGTTTGTTTGGGTTTGTTTTTGACTTTTGTCAGACTGGTAGAAATTACGTAATTCTTTGTTATAAATATAGTTACGTCTGTTTGGACAATTGGTGAATTGGGTTTGTTTTCACGAAAAGTTATATAACTTTTCGTGATTTTTTCTTTGATTTTACTGCCTTTTTTATTATTTAACCGCATATATGACATTTTCAAGTACGAAATTCTAATCCTTCGTCTCCGCTCAGGATGAAGAACAGTATTTAGTTTTTAGCCGGGGAGGGAAAAAAGCAGTCCCTCTATAATTAGACGTACCTGCGTGTTTGATACGAAAAAATGGGGATTTTAGGGGTGTTGTTGGTGCATAAGTGCTTATATATAAAGGAGTAAAAATTTTTTTAGAAATTTTGAAATTTGTCAAAAATTACCAGCGTTTTTGGTCGAAAATCGGGCGATTTTCGACAGTATTGCCCCCGACAGAAAGTCAAGTGAGCTCAAATCGAGGGTAAACTATAGTGCTGCCGAAAGCAGCACAACACAATTGCATTAAGATGCAACATATTTGAAGCTGAGGAAACACCCTTTAGGGTGGTAAATTCTGTGTGCAATATGATTAACTTCGATTGTGAAGCAAGAAACACTCGCACAAACGGGAATTGTTAATCGAAAGTATTACATTATTTGTGTTGGAAATCGGAGATTTGTGTTGGGTTTTGAGCGTTTTTTTGTTGAAAAATGCGGGAAATTGGAATATTTACGAAGTTCAAATTATGTTAGATCGGGCAAAATGAGTAGTTATGGAAAGTAATAATATTATAGGACGTTGCGAGGAGGGGTGGTTGGGGGGAGAAGATTATTGAATTAGCGAATTAGAGATTGTAAGGAAATATCGAATATTCAACAAGGAATATCGAATATCGAAGGGAAGCATTGCTACCGGAGGGGCTGCGGATAAATTTGCAAAGAAATAAAAGCCCCAAATAAATTTGAGGGCTAAATAGATCAAATTCGGTAAACCATTCATTGATTATTTACTGGATTCCTGCTTCCGCAGGAATGACAGACTATATAGCATTTCTACCGGAAGACAGCATTCTAAACGATTAATGATGATGCTTCGACCCCTTCGACTATGTTCAGGGCGGGCCATGCTCAGGAATTGCGCTTTGCTCGGAGTTGATGATTGATTATTGGGATTTAGGCGTGGATTTCATATTTAAGATTTCATATTTCAGATTGGGTGGTGGTAGAATTCGTATTGCGTATTGCGGGCAGCATACAGCGTAGAGTTTTTAGACTGTAATGGATGCTTGCTGTCCGTAGTTTTCCATTTTCAATATTTCCTATTTCTTTTATACCCAAAGCCCCCCCTTTGGTGTGTAATAGGGCGATGGTTGATCATCATTATATGAATCGTGCACGATGATAGAAGAAAAGAAGCTCATATTCAGGTTTAAGAGGGGCAATCGCGATGCCCTACGCGGGATCTATGACAAGTTCAAAATTGACTTACTCAAGCTGGCCGTGGTACTGACCAATGATGTGAATGCTGCTGAGGACATCGTGCATGATGTGTTTTTAAGGTTTGCTCAGTCTGCCAAACGGTTCAAATTGACCGGCAGCTTGAAAAGCTATCTGGTTACCAGCCTGGTCAATCGAGTGCGGAATATACATCGCAATCGTGCTCGACACAACCTGATACAAATGGACAAGGCCGATTCAGTGGCCTCGTCCGGCCGGAGCCCCCTTCAATGGGCGGTTCTTAGTGAGCAGATTACTCAATTAAGTCAGGCCCTGCAAGAGCTGCCCTATGAACAACGAGAAGTGATCTGCTGTCGCATGGAGATGGACATGACCTTCAGACAGATTGCAGCATTACAACAGGTATCCCAGGATACGGTCAAGGGCCGCTATCGATATGGTCTAACCAAACTGCGGTCTCTATTAAATAGTAAGGGGAAAAAATGCAACCCGCAGATGACATAAGAAATGTTTTCAAACAAGCTGAGCTTGGAGTCAATGAGCAACCCGATGAACAGGTATTCGAACAAATACTCCAGGCACAACAAGAATCTCTACGCAGCCGACAGGCTGCCCAAAATAAATGGAGAATTATCATGAAGAATCCAATCACCAAAATGTCAGCAGCCGCAGTCATCGTTGTCGGTTGTTTTCTGGGCCACTTACTCCTGCAAGGCACCGACTCCGGTATTGCCCTTGGGGATGTGCTGGAGAAGATGAATCGAATCAAGGTGTATAAGTATCAAATAAATTCCACCACGACTGATTTGCAGACAGGACAATTGAAACGCGAGACACAGGGAACGTGTCTAATCTCAGCAGATTACGGCATCAGGCAGAGCACAGAGACCGTCGATCCTAACGGAAGCAACATCCCTCTCTGGGAACATTATACGTTGCTTCATGAGAAAACAACAATCGCAGTGTTCCACGATAAAAAACAATATATGCAAGTGGAATTTACTGAAAGCACTTTTGATGAAAAGAAAAAAAGTGCCTCTGATCCGCGCTACATGGTCCAACAACTCATGGACTGTAACTATATCAGCTTGGGGCAATCGACACTTGAGGGTATCAAAGTCGAGGGTTTCCAGACCACGGACCCGAAATATCATTGGGGAATGCTTGGCACATTAGATGTCAAGCTGTGGGTGGACGTGCAAACGAGACTCCCGGTCCGACTGGAAATAGCCAGCCAATATAAAGACAAATCCAAAAGACATATGGTCGTACAGGATTTCCAGTGGGATGTTATTGTGGACGCCAGGGAATTCGAGCCTAATATCCCCCAAGACTATACCAGTATGACCAGCGAACCGATTACCATGCCGGCCATGGATGAACAGTCTGCCATTAGCGGCTTGAGACTCATCTTAGAAAAAACCGGTTCCTATCCGGAAGAACTCAGCATGAAAATCATGGAACATATGAAAGACCTGATTGATCCTAATATGATGAAGCAGATGAAGGTCATCACGAAAAACGGAAAGAATATGCCCAGTCCCGAGGTTATGCAGAAATATTTGGACGCCGTAAAACCCATAACAGGACTGGTGTGGTTCCATGCAAGTTTAGTTCGGGAAGGCAAAGATCCGGCTTACTACGGCAAGGTCATTACCCCAGACGACAAAGATCAAATCCTGATGCGCTGGAAGGTCTCGGACAGTGAATACCGGGTCATCTTCGGTGATCTGCATACAAAAACCGTCTCACCGGAGGTCCTGGCTGAATTGGAAAAGACCTTACCGAGGCAATAACAACCACGATTCATTCCTTACTGTCGGGGCTTTGTGATGGAATAGAATAAACGGTAGGGCAGAGCCGCTACCCTACAAGGCTCAGGGTGAAGGGGAGAATAGCATTTCTACCAGAGGCCAGCATGAGCATCGTACAGTCACGAAGACGCGAAGCCCCCGAAAGAGAAGCACGTAAGCTGAATCGAGGGTAAACTTCGGAGTGGTTAAAATTGGTGTGAACCGAAGGTAGAAATGCGGGTAGCGATTTGTTGTGCATTGCACAACCTACCAAACGACCATCCACTTCGCTCACTACGTAAGCTCAGTGGCTGCCACCCGACGCCGGATAAAAATTAGAGATTAGAGATTAACAGATGGAAA